>MDTG01387395.1_pt1 | contig 10546 bp, 11 predicted proteins | sample 811421 | NCBI WGS metagenome assembly MDTG01 (sample SAMN05326645, study PRJNA326480) | marine metagenome | isolation source: seawater | place: Pacific Ocean: South East | collected 2011
AGCCATAAAATAAAAATATAGATTGATTAAGTAAGATTTTTATACATATTAAGAAAAAATTAGCAAACTTAAAATTATGTTAAATTCAATATTTCCAAAAATTCATAAAGAGGGATACAAGTTTTTAGCAATTTCTATAATCGCAACATTTGTATTGTTACTCTTTTCTAAGTTTCTTGGTCTATTTTTAGTAATCATTACCATCTGGGTTTATTATTTTTTTAGAGACCCAGAAAGATATTCAATAAATGATGACGCTTTTTTAGTTAGTCCTGCTGATGGACTGATAACAGATATTTCTGAAAAAACAGGACCTATTGAATTGCAATTAGAAAATACCTCTTATACTAAAATAAGTATTTTTATGAATGTTTTTAATTGCCATGTAAATAGAACACCTCTTTCTGGAAAAGTAGAAGAGATCAATTATAAACCTGGAAAGTTTTTAAACGCTTCATTAGACAAAGCAAGCGAAGAAAATGAAAGAAATTATTATAAAATTAAAAGCAACAAGTCTGGAGAAGAAATTATTATAGTTCAAATTGCAGGTTTAATTGCTAGGAGAATAGTATGTGAAGTTGAACAAGAACAAAGTTTAAAGCAAGGGGAAAGAATTGGAATGATAAGATTTGGAAGCAGAGTAGACGTTTATTTTAAAAATAAAAAAGTTTTAGCAAAAATTGGACAAAACGTAGTAGCAGGAGAGAGTTTAATAGCATCTGAATAATGGAAGAGAATAAAAAATTTAAACTAGTTTCATCTAAGAAAACGAGATATTTACTTCCTAATATATTAACGTTAGGTGGAGTTTGTCTTGGTATAAGTTCAATAAAATTTTCAATAGATGGAAATTTTAGTTTAGCTGTAATTTTTATTTTACTAGCAGCAATATTAGATGCATTAGACGGAAGAATTGCTCGATTGGTAAAAGGAACATCAGAATTTGGAAAAGAGCTGGACTCTCTCACAGATTTTGTGAGTTTTGGTATAGCGCCAGTTTTTATCTTGTATTTTTGGGAATTAAACAATTATGGAAAATTAGGATGGGCGATTACTTTAATTTACTCAGTTTGTTGTGTTTTAAGATTAGCAAGATTTAATTTAACAAAAGTTGATCAAAAGCAATTATGGAAAAGTAATTATTTTGAAGGCGTTCCCTCACCTGCAGGAGGTCTGTTAATTTTAACGCCTTTAATTTTTGAACTTACAAACTTGAATTTAAATTTAGATTTAAAAAGTTTGACTCCATATTTTACAATTTTTATAGCCGTTTTATTGGTCAGCAAAGCTCCGACTCTATCTTTAAAAAAAATATCAATTTCTCCAGGCATCACAGCTTTTATTTTATTAGGTATAGGAGTAATATTTATATCTCTATTATTTTATACATTTGAAACACTTTTAATTTTTAGTTTAGTTTATTTGCTTTCAATACCTATTAGTTTTTTTATGTATAAAAATAAAGATAGACAAGAAAAATTAGAAACATCAGATGACGAGCACGAAGATGTTTTGTAATGAAAAAATCAAAAAAAATTAAAAAAAGTAATAGCTGGAAGATAAAACAACACAGAGATCAATTTTTCAAAAAATCGAAAACTTTAGGATATCGTTCTCGTGCAGCATTTAAATTGATTGAATTAAATCAAAAATATAGATTTATCAAAAGAAATACAAAATTATTGGACATAGGATCTTTTCCAGGTTCTTGGTCACAAGTTTCAAGCAAAATCGTAACCTCTGGCAAAATACTTTCATTAGATCTTAAGAACATGGAAAAAATTAAAAATGTGTCATTTATGCAATCTGATTTCCTTGCATCTGAAACTAAAAAGAAAATTTTAATATTTTTTGCAGAAAAGCTTGATGTGATACTTTCAGATATGGCTGCAAACACAACTGGCAATAAATCATTAGACTGTATAAGAACTAATCAATTGTGTGCAAATGTGATTAATTTTTCATCTGAAATACTAAAAACTAATGGTGTTTTAGTGTCAAAAATATTTATGGGTGAAGATTTTATAGAAGTAAAAGAATTAGCTAAATCAAAGTTTAAAAAAGTACAGTTCTTTAAACCAGAAGCTAGTAGAGACGAATCAAAAGAAACTTATTTACATTGCACAGCATTAAAGACTTTATAATTTTTTCAAATTGTATATAAGTTTATATGGAAGCAATAAAAGAAGCACTTACTTTTGACGATGTACTTTTGTTGCCACGTTTTTCAAAAGTATTACCATCAGATACTGAAATATCTATTAATTTAACAAAAAAAATTAAATTAGATGCACCTTTTTTATCCTCAGCAATGGATACAGTTACCGAATCAGCAATGGCTGTCGCAATGGCCAGATCTGGAGGAATAGGGATCATTCATAGAAATTTAGATATTAAAAAACAAAGTCAAGAGGTTGCAAAAGTTAAGAAAAAAAATCTGTTTGTTGGAGCCGCTATTGGGACAAGTCTTAATGATTTAATAAGAGCTAAATCTTTAATAGATAGTGGTGTTGATTTAATTATTATTGATACAGCTCATGGACATAGTGAAAAAGTTTTAAAAATTTTATCAAATATTAAAAAAAAAAATTACAATACTCCGATTTGTGTGGGCAATATTGCAACGGGAGAAGCAGCAAAAAAGTTATATAATTCTGGAGCTGATATTATCAAAGTTGGTATTGGCCCCGGCTCTATATGCACAACACGAATGGTGGCAGGTATAGGCGTTCCACAAATTACAGCTGTAATGGAAGTTAAAAAAGCTTTAAAAGGAAAAAACACAAAAATCATCTCAGACGGAGGTATAAAATTTTCAGGGGATTTAATCAAAGCAATAGCTGCAGGAGCTGACGCTATAATGATGGGTTCAATTTTTGCAGGTACTGAGGAAAGTCCAGGCAAAAAATTTAAAATTAAAAATAAATTTTATAAGCAATATAGAGGAATGGGATCTATTGGAGCTATGTCAGCAGGTTCGTCTAATAGATATTTTCAAAAAAATTATAAAGATAAATCAAAATTTGTACCAGAGGGAGTAGATGGAAGAGTAGAATTTAAGGGAAAAGTATCTAAAATAATTTATCAATTAAAAGGAGGACTAAGATCATCTATGGGATATATTGGAGCAAAAAAAATAAATGATATAAAAAAAAACGCGAAATTTATTAAAATTACAAAAGCAGGATTTTATGAAAGCATGGTACACAGCGTAGAAATGATAGAACCAACACTAAATTATAAATTATAAAAATGAAATTATTGAAAATTATTCTTTTAACTATTCTAATACCAAGCAACGTAACTGCTAGCACTGTTTTTTTTAAAGAAGGATTGAAATTGTATGAAAAAAAAGAATTTGATAAAGCAAAATTTAAATTTGAGCAAGATTTAGTCTTTAATCCTAAAAGTGAAAAATCATATCTTTATTTGTCAAAAATATTTAATAAACAAAACAAGAAAGAGTTAGAAAAAAGAAATTTAAAATCAGCTATATTAATTAATCCAAAAAATGAGGAAGCAAACTATAATCTTGCTGTTTTGAAACTTAAAGAGTCAGATTTCTTAGGGAGTAAGCAGCTAGTAGAGCAACTACTTATTTTTTGTAAAGATTATTGTCAAAAGAGTGAAAAACTAAAGATTGAAATAGAAGATTCTTTAAAAAAATAAATGCTATATCAGAATCTTAACGAAAAAATTCTTATAATAGATTTTGGTTCTCAAGTTACAAAACTGATAGCAAGACGAATAAGAGAACTTGGTGTTTTTTCCGAAGTAGTTTCTATCAAAGATCTTAAAATGATTCGTAATTACGATAAAATAAAGGGCATTATTTTATCTGGAGGTCCGTCAACTGTAACAAAAAAAAAATTTCCAATAATTCCAAGAGAAATTTTTTTAAAGAAGATACCCATTCTTGGAATATGTTATGGACTACAATTAATTACTAAATTATTTGGTGGTTCTATAAAATCAATTAAATCTAAGAGAGAATTTGGAAGAGCTGTTCTTTTTAAAAGAAACCAATCATTACTGATAAAAAAGTATTTCAACTCCAAAAAACAATCTGTTTGGATGAGCCATCAAGATGCTGTTACAAAATTACCAATAGGATTTAAAACCATAGCTTCTACTAATGAATCAAAATTAACGATTATAGAAAATAGTCAAAAAAAAATTTACGGTTTACAATTTCATCCTGAAATAACTCATACTGAAAATGGAATTCAAATATTTAAAAATTTTTTATTTTTAATTTGCAAAATCAAAAAAAAGTGGCGTATAAACTCTGAAAAAACAAGATTAGTAAAAGAAATCAAGCAAGTAGTAAAAAATGACAAAGTTATTTGTGCTTTATCAGGCGGTGTAGATAGCAGTGTGGTTGCATTATTAATTAATAAAGCAATTAAAAAAAATCTTATCTGTATTATGGTTGACACCGGTTTGATGAGAAAAAATGAATTTAAGTATTCTTATAGTGTTTTTAAAAAAAAATATCGTTTAAATGTAAAATTAATAAATGCTTCAAAGATATATTTTAACAAATTAAAGAACATTAGAGATCCAGAAAAAAAAAGAAAAATTATAGGAAATTTATTTATTAAAATTTTTGAGAAAGAGTCTAAAAAATTTAAAGGTATTAAATTTCTTGCTCAAGGTACATTATATCCTGATGTTATCGAAAGTCGTTCTACTACTGGGAGTAAGTCATCTAAAATTAAATCTCATCATAATGTGGGAGGACTTCCAAAAAAAATGAATTTGAAATTAATCGAACCACTCAAAGAGTTTTTTAAAGATGAAGTGAGAATTTTAGGTGAATCATTAGGTTTAGTAGATGAAATTAAAAATAAACACCCATTTCCAGGTCCCGGTTTAGCAATTAGAATAATAGGGCATATCACACCTGAGAAAATTAAAATTCTGCAGGAAGCAGACTATATTTTTATAAATGAATTAATTAATCACAACCTTTATGATAAAATTTGGCAAGCTTACGCAGCTCTATTACCAATGAAAACTGTAGGCGTGATGGGTGATTCAAGAACATATGAATATACTTGTCTATTAAGAGCAGTTGTATCAGAAGATGGTATGTCCGCAGATTATTTTAATTTTCCAAAGGTTTTTTTAGACAAAATTTCAAATAAAATTATTAATGGTGTGCCTGGAATTAATCGAGTGGTATATGATATAACATCAAAACCACCGAGTACTATTGAGCTTGAATAATGTTAAAAAAAATTAAACTTTTATTTTTAAAAAAAAAATATAAAAAAAAGATTGTTAGTTTAACAGCATATTCAAAAAATATTGCAAAAATTTTAGATAAACACTGCGATATTATTTTGGTAGGAGACTCACTCGCGAATGTTTTGTATGGCATGAATAATACACACAATATATCGATGCATAACATGATTCAACATGGGACAAGTGTTAAGAAAGGAATAAGCAAATCTTTATTTGTGGTTGATATGCCAAAAGGAACTTATAATAATTCTAATAAAGCAAAAAAAAATGCAAAATTGATATTAAAAAAAACAAATTGTGAAGCAGTGAAAATAGAAAATAATTCGAAAAATTCTGAAATTATAAAGTCCTTAGTAAATGCAAAAATACCAGTTATGGGGCATATTGGATACACACCACAATTTAAAAAAAAATTTAAAATTGAAGGAAAAACATTAAAAGAGGAAGAAAGGCTAATAAGAGATGCTCTTTCAATAGAGAAAGCAGGAGCTTTTTCAATAATTTTAGAATGTATAACACCAGACACTGCAAAAAAAATAACCAATTTACTTAAAATACCAACAATAGGTATAGGCTCTTCAACAAACTGTGATGGTCAAATATTAGTAACAGATGATATTTTAGGTTTAAGTGGCTTTTACCCAAAGTTTGTAAAAAAATATGCTAATTTAAATTCAGTAATTGAAAAAGCTGTAAAAAAATATAGTAAGGACGTAAAAAGCAAAAAGTTTCCCAAAAAAAATAATTTTTTATATGGAAAATGATTCAGAAAATAAAATAAATAACATCGATAGAGCAATAGATTTTATTAAAGAAAAAAAAAAATTATTAATATTTTTTATTTCTTTTGCAATTGTCTTATTAATAGGAATTATATATTTAGACCACAACTCTAAATTAAAAAATGAAAAAATTTCTGAAAAATTTATACAAGCAGGATTATATCTCGCAGTTGAAAATAAAATTGAGTCGAACAATCTTTATAAAGAAGTAGTTTTAAGTAAAAACAAATTTTATTCAATATTGGCATTAAACAATATTATCGATAATGACCTAGAGACTAACAATGAAGAAATTTTAAGATTATTTGGAGTCTTAGAAAGTATTAAATTAGAAAAAGAAAGAAAAAATTTAGTTAAATTAAAAAAAGCTTTATTTCTAATAAAAATATCAAAAAATCAAGAAGGTAATAAATTACTTAAAGAGATTATTTCTGATAATTCAATATGGAAGAATACAGCTGAAGAATTGTTATAAAAAATTTAATACTATTAGTTAATAAAAAATTAAATATTATGAAAGTAATTTTTTTAATTATCATGGGATTTTTATTTTTGGAATGTTCTTTTGATAATAAAACTGGCATTTGGAAAAATAATAATAAAGTTACTAAAGAAATACAAAATAGGTTTAAAGATTTCGAAACTATTTATACAGAAGAAAAGCTATTTAATAGCATCATAGAACCAGCAAATAATTTAAATATTATACTTGATAAACCAATTACGAGCTATGAGTGGAAAGATGAATTTTACAAAAGCTCGAATAATTTAGACAATTTTAATTATAAAAATTTAAATGAAATAATATTTAAAAGTAAAAAAATAAGCAAAAAAAACGCTAAAGATAAAATTTTATTTATTCAAAACAATGTAATTGCAACTAATACAAATGGTGATGTAATTGTTTTTTCTATTGAACAAAAACAAATAATTTTCCAATTCAATTTTTATCAAAAAAGAATAAAAAAATTTAAAAAAATATTGAATACAATTGTTGAAGAAAATATAATTTATATATCAGATAATCTAGGTTATATTTACGCAATTGATTTCCAAAAACAAAAGCTAAAGTGGGCCAAGAATTATAAAATACCTTTTAGATCTAATTTAAAAATAGCAAATAATAAAATCTATGCATCAAATCAGGATAATTCGTTATTAATAATAAATAAATTGTCTGGAGAGCAGATTAGATCAATACCTACAGAAGAAATAATTATTAAAAACAAATTTGTAAATTCTTTAGCTATTAAAGACACTTCTTTATTCTTTTTAAACAACTACGGTTCTTTATATTCAATTGATATTTTAACCAACAAAATTAATTGGTTTATAAACTTAAATAGATCAGTAGATTTAAACCCTAGTGATTTATTTTATTCAAATCCTATCTTAGCCTACCAAGATAAAATTATTGTCTCCACAGATCCTTATTTTTATATTTTGTCAGCAAAAACAGGTTCTACTTTATCTAAAAATTTAATCACATCTTTAATTAAACCGATTATATCAAAGGGAAATATATTTTTAATTACAAAAGATAATTTGTTGGTTTGTAAAAACCTTGGAACACAAAAAATATTATACTCTTTAGATATAAATCAAGAAATCGCAAATTTCCTAGGGACGAAAAAAAAATCGATTAATGTAAAAGATATTTCAATTGTAAATGGTAATATTTATTTATTCTTAGAAAATTCTTATTTAGTAAAATTTGATCTAAATGGAAAATTGTTAGAAATAATTAAATTAAAGCATAAATTAAAATCATTCCCGATTTTCGTAAATCAATCTATTTTATTCTTAAGCAATAAAAATAATATAATAGTAATGAACTAATTATTTGATTTTCCACTTAATAATGATAGTTGAGTAATTTTCATTTCACCTAAATTATCTATTGGTTTTATAGGGTATTCACCTGTAAAATAATGGTCACTAAATTGAGGATAGATATTATTTCTTTCCCCTTTTTCGAGCGCTTTGTAAAGGCCCTCCAAGCTTAAAAATTTTAGTGATTTTGCTTTAATATACTCACACATCTCAGCATTTGATCTTTTATTTGCCAACAATTCATTTTTCGTTGGCATATCAACTCCATAAAAATCTGGAAACTTTATTTCAGGGCATGCAATTCTTACATGAACTTCTTTTGCTCCAGACTCGTAGAGCATCTTAACAATTTTAAGACATGTAGTTCCTCTCACAAGAGAGTCATCTATTAAAATTATTGATTTACCTTTTATAATGCTTTTTGTTGAACTCAGTTTTAGTTTAACACCCAAACTTCTTATGCTTTGAGTTGGCTCAATGAATGTTCTTCCAACATAATGATTCCTGATTAAACCAAGTTCAAACTTTTTCTTTGAATATTCAGAGTAACCCATAGCAGCCGGCACTCCCGAGTCGGGTACTGGCACAATAATATCACCAATATTTTCTGTTTCTTTTGCAAGCTGAATACCAAAATTTTTACGATATTCATAAGCACATTTTCCATTAATTATGCTATCTGGTCTAGCAAAGTAAATATATTCGAATATACATGGTCTGGCCTTTTGTTTTGAAAATGGCTTAAAACTATTAATCTTATTATTTTCAATATTAATTATTTCACCGTTCTCTACATCTCTAATAAATGTTGCTCCAACTATATCTAGCGCGCATGTTTCAGAGGCAAGAATGTAAGAATCTTTTAATTTTCCGATTACTAACGGCCTAATACCCAAGGGATCTCTTACTCCTATAAGTTTTTTATTGGTCATCAAAATAAGTGAATAAGCACCCTGTATTTGGAAAAGAGCATCTATTAATTTATCGATTATTTTTTCTCTTTTAGATTTAGCAATTAATTGCACAATTGTTTCAGTATCACTTGTTGTTCGAAAAATTGCACCCTCTTTTACAAGCGCTTCTCTCAACAACAATGCATTAGTTAAATTACCATTGTGAGCAATACTTAAACCTCCCATATGTAAATCAGCAAAAAAAGGTTGAATATTTCTTAAAGATGTTTCTCCTGTTGTAGAGTATCTGTTATGACCTATTGCAAACTTGCCAGGAAGTTTTTGAATAGTATCGTTATTTGTAAAATGGTCACCAACCAATCCTTGTCTTTTTTCGGAATGATAATTTTTTCCGTCAAAAGATACTATTCCACAACCTTCTTGACCTCTGTGTTGAAGTGCATGCAAACCTAAAGCTACTAAAGCTGATGCATCTACATGATTGGAAATTCCAAATACGCCACATTCTTCTCTTAATTTATCTAATCTAAATTTTTTCAATTTTTTCTTTAGTGTCTATAAAATCTTCATTTGAAGGAAATTCTTCAATTAAAATTCTACTACCTTTATTTATTAAATTAAACGAAATTGCATCTTCAACTGATATACCCCAATTTTGATATGGATAAAACCAATTAAAAATGGAAAATAAACATACTGAAACAATATATCCTTTAAAAAATCCAAACAACAGCCCGAAAGTTTTGTCTATTGGTCCAACACCAGTCCATGTTACCGCTCTACTTATAGACTTGCCAATGACAATTGTTAAAAAAAGGGTAAGAACAAAGATCGCTATTCCTAAGCCTATATTGTTAATAAAATCAGATTCAACATATTCGCGAACTATTGGTTGAAATTTAGGAATCAAAATAATTGTAACAATTGTGGAAACAATCCATTTCATAAATGAAATTAAACTTAAGGAAAAACCTTTAAAAAAACACTGAAATATACAGTATGTTAAAATTAAAGAAACAAATAAGTCAAATAAGTTTAAAATATCTAAAATACTATTTAAGAAGCCGCTCATTAAAATAAAATATTATTTTCTTTACCAAAAGGTTTAAGCGTTAATATTAATTTTGGTAGTAAAGTTAATACTGATATCATAGCTAATAACATGGCAATACCAGTGAATATCCCAAAATAAATAGTAGGTATAAAATTTGAAAGTATCAATATTGAAAAACCAAAAACAATAGTTATAGAAGTATTTAAAATCGCAATACCAACAGTGCTATGACATCTGTCTAATGTTTTGTTATAATTATTTAACTTTTCAAATTCCTCTTTAAATCTATAAATATAATGGATGCTGTTATCTACAGCTATTCCTATAGTAATGGCTGCAATGGTTATAGTCATCATATCGAGCGGGATACCTAGCGAACCAATTATACCAAGTATAAAGAAAGCAGCAATAAAGTTTGGCACAACTCCAATAAAAGAAAGCATTACATTTCTAAATAAAATGAAAAACATTAAAAAAATTCCCAGCATTACTATTCCTAAAGTTAATATTTGAGATTTAAATAAACTTTGTAGCAGATTATTAAACAAAATTAGCACTCCCGCTAACTTATATTCATCTTTGTCTAAACCTAACTTGGTATTTAGTTCGGTATTTATTTTTTTGATTAAATCATCTCTTCTTAAATTTTCTAAAGAGTCTTTAATTCTTACACTTATTCTCGCTTCATCTTTGTCAACTGCTATATAAGG
>MDTG01097588.1_pt1 | contig 10545 bp, 10 predicted proteins | sample 811421 | NCBI WGS metagenome assembly MDTG01 (sample SAMN05326645, study PRJNA326480) | marine metagenome | isolation source: seawater | place: Pacific Ocean: South East | collected 2011
AGAACAATCTATATAAGCGACGGAAAAATAACAAAGGATAAAAAAAACAAATGAGTATATTCGATTTAATACTGATGTCGTTTAGAGCTATTTTATCTAATACTTTAAGAAGTTTATTGACTACCCTTGGGATTATTATTGGAGTCAGTTCAGTTATTATTCTTATGTCAATTGGGCAAGGGGCTGTAAAAGGTGTCATAGATGAGCTAAGTGCATTAGGAACCAATTTAATTTTTATTGAACCAGGCTCTTCAGAAGAGGATGGGCAAAAAGGTGCAGCAGGAAGCGCAATAACACTAACAAGGGAGGATGGAGAAGCAATAATGGATGCGAATATTAGCGGCCTAGAAAGATTAACATCAATGATCGATTTTAATGCTCAAGCAATAACATCATCTAACAACGTTGGTGTTCAAGTTGTTGGGACGGAATTTACTTATTCTGAAATAAGGTCATTAGAGTTATACGAAGGAAGATTTATAGATTTAGATGATGTAGACAAGAAATCTCTGAATATCGTTTTGGGTAATACTATTTCTCAACAATTGTTTCCTGATGAATCGGCAATAGGAAAAAATGTAAGGATTTCAATTGCTGGCGGTAGAATTTTATTTAATTTTAGGGTCGTTGGCGTTCTTTCTGAAAAAGGAGCAGGTGTGGGCGTAGATGAAGATAATGCAGTATTTATACCTGTTTCAACTTTACAGGCTAGAATAAGTTTCATAAAAAATCCTACTGGTGAAACAAATGTAAATAATATTATTATCCAAACTTCTGATAATGTTGATGAAATATTAATAAAAGAGGAAATCACAAATATACTTTTAGCTAGACATAATGTTTCAAGCCCTGATTTTATTGTTGAAAGTCAAAAAGATCTCATAGGAGCAGCATCTGATATAGCAAATATTTTATCGTTGCTACTCGGTGGTATTGCTGGAATTTCATTAGCAGTTGGAGGGATTGGAGTAATGAATATTATGCTTGTGTCCGTGACAGAAAGAACAAGAGAAATTGGTATCAGAAGGGCTGTTGGTGCAACTAAAGGTGATATTATTAAGCAATTTGTATGGGAGGCACTTACCTTAAGTTCGCTCGGAGGAATAATTGGGATAATTATTGGTTCATTGATATCTATAGCCCTTGATGGACGTATTCAATTTGATGATTTTACAGTAAGAACAGTTATTCAACCTTGGAGTATTATTATAGCCTTTTTAGTTTCTTTTGCTATTGGCTTGATAAGTGGTGTGTACCCAGCTTATAGGGCATCAAAATTAGACCCAATACTTGCTCTAAGAAATGAATAATTACAGAAGGTTTCTCTTTCTAAATTGAAAAATTGAAAGAAGAAAAAATAATATAAAAGTAGATATAAATGGTAGCCAGTGCCAATTATGAACTCCTAATTTTAATGGATCTCCAGCTTTATAATAATAGAATAATGAAAAATACTTGGTAACATCTAAAGAATCAACCAAAGGTGCTATATTTGCAATTAAGTAAGAAATTAATGCAAACCCTCCGGCAACCCCAATAGAATTACTTGAATTTCCACTCAAGGTTCCAAAGTACACAGCAATAATCCCGAAGGATATTCCCATAAGAAAAAGATTTAAGCATATAGCGAAAAGACCTTCCGCTGAAATATTTTGAGAAAACATTTTACATAGAATGTAATACGACAACCAGTGAACTGTAGCAATAAAAAAAGTCTTGGTAACCATTGAAAAAACTTTTTGAATTAAAAAACTTTCTCTTGTGATTGGTGCAGATAATATAATGTCTAAAGTTTTAGAGCTTTCTTCATTAGCAGTTGATTTTCCACCAGAATTTACAGCAACTGCAATTGTAAAAATTGGTGCCATAATAGTAAAAATTTGTGCATTTAAAAATCCTTCTATACTGCCAAGATCAATGCCTGATTCTCCAGCGATAAATTGAGTTAATGCTTTTGGAAAACTATCAAAAATTGTTTGAAATGCATCAAGTTCAATTGAAGAAATAACAAATACTATATAAAGAGCTAAAAAGAAAATACTGACAATCCAAATGACGGCAGCCTTTTTAAATTCCCACAATGATTTTAAAAAAATACTACTTAACATTTTTCTTTCTTTTTTCATAAAAAGATAAAAATATTTCTTCTAAATCTGGCTCTATACTTTTGAATGAAGTGACTTTGTTTTCGGTAATTTTTTTTATAAATTTATTTACATCTCCTTCAATGTCAAATATATATTTATCTCCTGACTTAGTAATATTTTTTACCCCAACTGATTTTCCAAAACTTTTTTCTTCAATTTCTTTTTTAAAAATTACTTCAAACCTATTCATTGCCATAGATTTAAGTTTAGTCATTGTATTCTCAGCAACAATTTTCCCATCTTTAATTATTGCTACTCTATCACATAACATCTCTACTTCAGGAAGAACATGAGAAGAAATAAATATTGTTTTACCCTCCTCTTTATATTCTAGAATTAATTCATCAAAAACTTGCTGTTTAAGAGGATCTAAACCACTAGTAGGTTCATCAAGAATAAGTATTTCAGGGTCATGACAGAATGCTTGTATTATTCCGATTTTCTGTTTATTACCTTTTGATAAGTTTTTTGCCTTCTTGCTTAAATCTAATTCGAATCTTTTTGCCAATTTTTTAACATAACTTTCCATTTCAGGAATTTTCCTAAGATGCAAAATATGTTTTAGATATTCAGAGCCTGTCATATTTTCATAAGTTGTAAATTCTCCAGGCAAATATCCAATTAAAGAACGAATTTTTAAATAATCTAGTTTAGAGTCAAGGCCATTAATAGTGATTTTACCTTTGGAAGGAAAAATAAAATTAAGCATACTTCGCATTGTTGTACTTTTACCAGCCCCATTTGGACCAATTAATCCAAAAACCTCACCTTGATTTACATTGAATGATACATTTGAAAGCGCTTTAAATGAGCCATAATATTTAGTAAGTTTATGTACTGTAATTTTTTCATTCATTCAATAATTATACTTCTAATTTATAAGTTCCAACACCCTTGAAAAGTCTCCATATAATAAACACAACTATGCATGAAACTATCCCTCCTATTATTATTGTATTCCTAGTACCTATTAATTCAGAAGCTATTCCAATTTCAAAGTGGCCAATATTATTAGCAGTCATTGCTGCGACAGAATGTAAACTTACTGCCCTTCCTCTTAAGTGGTCTGGTGAAGTTAATTGCACTATAGCTTGCCTCACTGTCATTCCCACAGCATCTGTTGCACCTAAAAGGGTAATAATGACAATTCCAAAAATTAAAGATGTTGTCATTCCAAAAATAATTAGTAATAGCCCATAAACAAAAGTTGCGCCTAACACTAAAAGGCCTTTAGATTTAATTTTTGACAAAAATACTACTAGTAATGAACCAGCAATTGCCCCAATTGAATTAAATGCTGTAAGCAAAGAAATAATAGCAGCACCACCTTTGAATAGTCGATCAGCAATTAAAGGCATAATTTGCCTGTAAAAACTTACTACTGTTACGCCTATGTCAAGTAGATATAATCCAGGAAGAATTGGATGTTCTTTTACGTAAATAAATCCTTCAATTATATTTTTCAATGGACTCATTTTATTTTTATTTTTTACGTAATTATCATTTCTGATAAATATGCATGTAGTTGCTGAAATAAGTGCAACAACACTTCCTATTAGTAATGGGTAAGAAGCTCCTAATGAAACTGTTAGTAACCCAAAAAGAATTGGTGCCAATACACTCCCAATTTGTGTTGTAGCAGTATTTGCTGCAACAGCATTAATAAGAAGTTTTTTGGGTACAAGATTTGCTGTTAATGCTGATCTTGCAGGTCCGCCAATTGTTGAATTAATTGATAAAAGGGCTGTTGAGATATAAATATGCCACTGATTTATTGATTCATTAAAAGTTAAATAAAAAAGTATAAATATGACAATTGTTCCTACAGATTGAGAGATAACTATTATTGTTGTCCTTTTAAAAAAATCTGCAAGAACTCCTCCATACAAAATTGAAGGAAGCTGGAAAAATAATTGAATGATTCCTAACATACCCAAGCTTAATCCAGAGTCAGTAATATCATAAAGAATAAATCCAGTAGCAATTATTCTTAATTGCATGGATAGCATAGAAGTAAAGCTTGAAAACCATAAAAGTGAATAATCTCTAATTAAAAAAATTTTCCAAAAATTATTATCTGAGATATTTAAATTCATAAAATTTATAAATTAAAATAATTTAAAAATGATGTAATTAAATTATTTACAGATTTTTTATCAAATGATTCGGCATAAATTCTAGCAAGTGGTTCTGTGCCAGAAAGTCTAATTAAAATCCACTCATTGCTTTCAAAATTAATTTTAATTCCATCCTTCTTGTCAATGAATTTAATTGATTTATCTAAAATTATCTCTGAATCATATTTTGAAATAAACTCACTAAATTTTTTTACTGAGTTCTCATTTAATTCAATATCACTACGTTTATAAAAATGATTTCCATATTTTATTGATAAGTTATTCATAAAATTAGATGAATTTAATTTTGAATCAATTAAATTTTCTAAAATAAGCATTGAACTTATAATGCCATCTCTTTCTAAAAGATGCTTTGAGTATGAGTATCCTCCACTTTCTTCTCCACCTAAAATTGAGTCATTTTTTTCCATATTTGGAGCTACATATTTAAAACCTACTTTTGTCCTGAAGCAATTTACGCCATATTTTTTTGCTATTGAATCTATCATTGATGTCATTGAGACAGTAGTAGAAATATTTTTTACTATTTTTTTGTTGTTAAAAACATGATCGGCAATTATACAAAAAGTGTATGGTGCATCAATGTAATTTGATTTATTATCAATTACTCCAACCCTGTCAGAATCTGCGTCAAACGCAAAACCGATATCAGCATTATTTTTTTTAACTTTTAATTTTAACTTAGATAGATTCTCTTCTATTGGTTCTGGCTGTTTTATACCTGGAAAAGATGAATCTCTTGATGCATTAATTTCCACAACATTACAATTTTTGCTATGTAATAATTTTTTTAGAATTGAATTTGATGTGCCAAACATACAATCAACAACAATATTTAATTTTTTATTTTTTATTTTTTCAATATCAACTATATTTTTTATTGACTTAATATAATCAGCAATTAAGTCAACCGAATCACTTTGATCTGAACTGAAAGAATCAAATTTTTGAAATTCCTCACTTTTTATTTTTTCCCTTGAAATAATAGATGTAAGCTTGTTTGCCTGTTGTTCGCTTATTGACTGCCCATATTTATTTTTTATTTTAATTCCATTCCAAATCTTTGAGTTGTGGCTTGCAGTTATTACTATCCCAAAGTCAGAATTAGTATTTTTTACTGAAAAGCTTACTGTTGGTGTAGGTATTGGACAATCACTTAAAAAAACTTCGATTCCTTTATTAGAATAAAAATTTTTAATTTTTTGTGAAATTTCATTAGATAGCTTTCTTGTATCGTACCCAATAACAACTTTCTTTATATTCGATGAGAGTTTTAATAATGAGCTTGCAACTAAAAAACAATTTAATGAATTAAAATCCTCACCAATAATACCTCTCCATCCATCTGTACCAAACTTAGGTTTTGATACATTTTCGTTCATTATTTTAATTTTTCAATCATATTAAGCTCTTCCCAAGGAAGTTGAATATCATTTCTCCCAAAGTGACCATAAGAAGCAGTTTGTTTGTATATAGGCCTTCTTAAATTCAAATTATTAATTATACCGCTGGGGCTTAAATCAAAATTTTGCTTAATCTTTTTTACAATTTCATTTTCTGGTATTGAGTTTGTACCATGAGTATCAACCATAATTGATATTGGTTCTGATACTCCAATTGCATAAGATAATTGAACTTCCATTCTTTCAGCTAAGCCAGCAGCTACACAATTTTTTGCTACCCATCTTGCTGCATAAGCTCCAGTCCTATCAACTTTAGTGCAGTCTTTTCCTGAAAATGCACCACCTCCATGTCTGCAGCTACCTCCGTATGTATCAACAATAATTTTTCTACCGGTAAGTCCAGCATCACCATGAGGCCCACCAATAATAAATTGTCCTGAAGGGTTAATAATAAATTTAGTATTGGAGTCTAAATATTTTTCAGGAATAGCTTGTTTGCAAACCGTTTCCCTCAATACATTTTCTATTTCTTCTTGTGAAATATCAGGGCTATGTTGTGTGCTAATTACGACAGTATGGATTCTGATTGGTTTCCCATCTGAACCATATTCAAATGTTATTTGGCTTTTCCCGTCAGGCCTTATCCATCCTAAAGTATTATTTTTTCTCAATTCTGCCATTTTTCTTGTAATGTCATGAGAAACAGAAATAGGAAGAGGCATAAATTCTTCAGTTTCATTTGAAGCATACCCAATCATCATTCCTTGATCTCCTGCGCCAATCTTCTCACTCCCATCTTTTCGTGATTCTAAAGAAGTATCAACACCTGCTTTAATATCTGGGCTCTGAGTTCCAAGAGCTATTTTAATTTCACAATTATTTCCATCTAAACCTAAATCATCGCTTGTATAACCAATAGATAAAATTGTTTCCCTAGCAATTTTTTCATAATCTACTTTTGCTGATGTAGTAATTTCACCAAGAAGAACTACTAAATTTGTTGTTGTAGCTGTTTCACAAGCAACTCTTGCATATGGATCTTGTTTCATTATTTCATCTAAAATTGAATCAGAGACTTGGTCGCATAGTTTATCAGGATGTCCTTCAGTAACTGATTCTGACGTAAGTAGATAACTATTCATTCTAAGCCTTCCTGTGAAGAGCCAGTACCCAGCTCCCAACTATTTAAATATTTTTCTTGTTTAGGCTTAAGTTTATCGAAATTTTTACCAAATGATCTAATTTTTAATGCTGCAATTTCTTGATCAACTTCTTTAGGAAGAGTGTAAACTTCATTTTTAAAATCTTTATGATTTTGAACAATATATTCACTAGCGAGTGCTTGATTAGCAAAACTCATATCCATAACGCTAGGAGGATGCCCTTCGGCAGCAGCTAAATTAACTAGTCTACCTTCGCCCAAAACAATTACATGTTTACCTGTTTCAAGTGTATATTCTTCAACATTTTCTCTAACCCTTCTTCTATTTTCAGTCATTTTTTCAAGGGCTTCTAAATTCAGTTCAACATTAAAATGTCCTGAATTTGCCACAATCGCACCATCTTTCATCAAATCAAAATGTTCTTTGTCTACAGCATGCAGCCCGCCTGTTACTGTTACAAAGATGTCTCCAATTTTACTTGCTTCTTCCATGGTCATTACTTCATGATTATCCATAATTGCCTCTAATGCTTTAACTGAATCAACTTCACAAACTACTGTTCTAGCACCCATTCCTTGAGCTCTTGAAGCTAAGCCTCTTCCGCACCAACCGTAACCAATAATAACAATCGTTTTTCCAGCCAACAAAATGTTGGTTGCTCTTATTATTCCATCAAGCGTACTTTGCCCAGTACCATACCTATTATCAAACATATGTTTTGTGTCTGAATCGTTTACTGCAATAACTGGAAATTTCAATTTGCCTTCTGATGAAAGTGCTTTAAGCCTAATAATACCTGTGGTTGTTTCTTCCATGCTTCCAATAATATTTTCTAATCCAGGATGATTATCTCCATGAAGTTTTGCAACTAAATCAGCCCCATCATCAATTGTAAGATTAGGTTTTTCAGCAAGCACAGACTCCAAATGAGAATCATAAGTATTATCATCCTCACCATTTATTGCATACACCGAGATGCCTTGGCTTGCTAAATATGCAGCTATATCATCTTGGGTTGAAAGAGGATTAGAAGCACACATAAATACTTCAGCACCACCAGCAGAAAGTGTTTCAACTAGATTAGCTGTTTCAGCAGTTATATGTAGACATCCAGAGATTTTAATTCCTTGCAAAGGCTTTTCTTTTAAAAATCTTTCCTTAATTGATTGCAAAACTGGCATTTCTTTTGATGCCCATTCAGCTCTTAGAGCACCTTCTTTTGCTAAATTTATGTCTTTTATGTCAAATTTAATTTTGTTGTTCATAAATATTCCTTATATTTTTATTTGATTAAAAAGTAGATTCTTTCTTATATTAATTTCTTCCTCAGTAAGATTAAGAGTTTTATTTGCACCAAAATCTTCCACGCAAAATGATGCCATTACTGTACCGAAAACACATGCATTTTTAAATTCAATTTCACCTGATTTCTGCACCGTAGATAAGTATCCCATAAAACCTCCGGCAAAACTATCACCGGCGCCTGTTGGGTCAACAACTTTATCTAAAAGCAATGCAGGCAGAAAGAATGTTTCATTATCATGGGAATAAATCATTCCATAATTTCCCAATTTTATTATCATTCTTTTTACACCAAGAGAGTTAAGTTTTGAGATACATTTTTTTAAATTATTATCATTACAAATTAATTTTGCCTCGTTTTCATTTATTATCAAAATATCAATGAGAGGAAATAATTTAATTACATGATCAAGTTTATTGTTTATCCAAAAATCCATAGTATCTAAGCCTATAAACTTTGATTTATTTTCTGCCTGATTAATTAAGCTTAATTGGTGTTCTGGGTCTCCGTTAGCTAAAAATAGAAAATATTCTTCATCCTCATCCTCATCCTGACTAAACAACTGAGGTTTGTAAGTATTCAATACATTATCATCGCCTTTAATAATGCTATTAGTAATTGTGATTGCATCATTTGGTGAATCGTATTCGTATTTACCCTCCCATCTAAAAGTGCTTTCATTTAATTTTTTTATCCCATCTGTGTTAATTCCAATTGACGAGAGTGTATTCAAATCTTTGTCATCAAAATCATTGCCAATTGCACCAGTTATATGAACATTTTGATTTAAATAGGATGCTGATATTGCAAAATGGGTTGCAGATCCTCCAAAAAGATTATCTCTTTTGCCAAATTCTGAAATTATTGAATCATAAGCTAAAACACCAACAACTTTTAATTTCATTTCATTTACCTTTTTCTGTGGGTAATCCATTATTTATCCAAGTTGGCATCCCCTCAAAAATATTAAATAATCTTTTTTCGTCAATAGAAAAAGATGCTGAAAATTCACATGCTAAGCCACTTCTGGCTCCAGCAGCACATATAAAATAAAGATTTCCATTTTCAGGTAGCTTATCTATGGATTGAATAAATTTATCTACTGGAATGTGAATACTTCCTGGTATATGACCACTTTCATATTCATCATCATTCCTCACATCAATAAAATGACTATTTTCATCTCCATAATATTTATGAGCTTCTTCACATGTAATCCTTGTGTAAGGTTCACCTGGTAATTTTTCAGACAATTTTGCCCCTTTCTTTAAGTAATACTTTAAGATTTTCTCCTAAAATTAAATTTTTATCATTATCAGAGATAAAATCACAATATTTATTCAAAACTTCAAATGCCTGTTTATATGTTGATGAAAATTTTACAACTGGAAAATCAGACCCCCAAACCATTTTGGACCCAAAGTGCTGGTAAGCTTCCTTATACAACCAAAGTGCATCATTGTATGGGAAATCCCATCGTCTTTCTTCTCCAAGTACATAATTATAGCCAGAAAACTTTAAGTATATATTTTTATTTTTTGATAATTTTAGTATTTCTGAGTTGTCATTTTTTTTAATATTCATTCCGCCCATATGGTGCAGAAGAAAAGGAACATCAGGATAACAATCTGCGATAATTTTTATACTTTTTTGATGTTTAGATGAACATGAAAAGCTGACTATTAATTTTTTTTCACTTATGACGTTAAATAATTTCTTTCCCTCATTAGAAATTAACCATTTTGCATTATCTTCACCTAAATATTGTGTGATCCCGATTATATTAAATGCTTTACAAACTGCTCTTAATCTTTCATCTGCATTCTTTTTTTGGTAAGAATCGGACCAATAACTGTCAAAGTCAAAAAATTGAAAAAGATTTTTATAGCCTTTTATCGAGTCACTAATATATTTATTATTTTCATTGTTATGCCATATTTGCGCTGATACTATGGTTGCATAATCTATATTATTATTATCCATTTCATAAATTAATTGATCTAAGCTGCCCCAAGAATTTGGGTTTGGCACTGGGATTTGATTAGGTTCATGGTCATTTGTATCTTGATAGGGCCAATATTTCCATGAGTGACAATGGCTATCAATTATCATAATTATCCCCTTACATCTTATAAGACAAAATTAACATAATTCTGTTAAATTTTTAACATTTTACAAGTTGACACTAAGTAATAGTAGAGTTATAGTATTCTAGTCCCATTTTAATCGTATAAATTTATGATTAATGTGAGGCTATTTAACAATTGAATATCGTGATCCATATTTAGTGGAAGGAACACACGTCAATTAAAGAGTTTGATCCTGGCTCAGGACGAACATTGGCGGCGCGCCTAATGCATGCAAGTCGAGCGAACTCGTTTTCTTCGGAAA
>MDTG01138020.1_pt1 | contig 10545 bp, 8 predicted proteins | sample 811421 | NCBI WGS metagenome assembly MDTG01 (sample SAMN05326645, study PRJNA326480) | marine metagenome | isolation source: seawater | place: Pacific Ocean: South East | collected 2011
AGTAAATCTTAAAAAATTGAGTAAATACATACGTTTGATACTGATATACACTCAAAAATTGAGTAAAAATTGAGTAATTTACTCAAAAAATTGAGTAATTTTATTACTCATTTTTTAACCTAAAGATAAAACCTATTTTAAGTTATAAAGTGATAAATATGAGTGAATTAAAATGTGAAAGATGCAATAAAATATTTACTCGAAAATACAATCTTCTTAGACATATTAATCGTAAAATACAATGTAAAGTGGTTGAAAATGGAAATAATCCCAAAATAATCCCAAATAATCCCAAAATAATCCCAAAACAATCCCAAAATAATCCCAAAATAATCCCAAATAATCCCAAAATAATCCCAAAATTTTTTTCAGAAAATAGAAAAACAGAAAAAAAATGTAAAAAAAATGTAAAAAAAAATGAAAATATAGAAAATAATAAAATAAAATGCAGATATTGTAATAAATTATATGCCAGTATTAATGGGTTATATAAACATGTTAATGAATTAAGATGTAAGAAAATACCTCTTGATAAACTAAATATTGTATTACAAAGTAAAAATAATAAGGTAATAAGAAAGAAAAGAGAAAATTGTAATAATATTTTAAATATATATCAAACAAATTACATTAATAATACAAATTGCTTTAATAATCTAAATCATAATATTACCACAAATAACAATATAACCCATAATAGTTTAACACATAACAATGTAACAAATAATAGTATTTTAAATAATACTAATAACACTACTAACAACACTACTAACAATATAACAATTAAAATAAATCCTTTTGGTCAAGAAAATACAGATTTTCTTACTAAAAAACAAAAAATGTATATTTTAAATAGGCAATATATGGGAGTTCCCGAATTAATTAAAACAATACATGAACAACCGAATAATCAAAACTTTTTTATTCCTAATTTGAATAAGAAAATGCTAGCTTATTTAAATAATGATAATAAAATCGAATATGATAATTATGATGAAATATGTGAAAAAATAATTAATAAAAATATAAGTAGATTAGATAATTTTTATGAAGAATTACAATCTGAATTAAATGAAAATATAAAGAAGCAGCTAGATACAATTATTAGTAAAAGTAATGAAGGTCATTTGGATGAAAAATATATTAGAGAGATTAAATTATATTTAATTAATACTTCAAAAAGAAATAAATCAGAAATTACAAATTATATTAAAAATATTAATTCTAAATTAACTAGCGGTAAATGATTATATTATAATTGTAGTGATTTTATACATTTATTTAAAGATATATTTTTAAAATAGTATTAAATATTTTTTAGATAGATATTATTATGCGCTATTATTTTTACAAAAATGAAATAGATGAGATAACTTTAAAATTACAAAAATATAAAGATAATAAAGAAAATAAAGATTATTATATATGTGGTATTAGTCCAAAGGGAGGTCATGATAAATCTTTTTGTATATTAAAAAATGGAATCCCAATTGTTCATAGTGAATTAGAAAGATTTGATAGAATTAAATGTTCTTGGTATGATCATATTAAGTTATTAAATGATACCTGCCGAGAAATTCCATTGATTGATGCATTCGCTTGTAATGTTCAAAGTATTGAAAATTTTAAAGATGATTCGTCCTACAGGCAATTAATATCTTATAATAAAAAGGCAGAGGATTTAATATTATTTTCACATCATTGTTCCCATGCTGCTCATGCTTTTTATTCTTCTAATTTTAATGAAGCTTTAATAATTACATTGGATGGTTTAGGTGAGAAAAATTATGATGAGCTGGAATTTTATACTATATATTATGGAAATGATATTGATTTAACATTACTACATGCTAGTGATTCAAAAAGTAAAAGATTACCATTAATAGATAGTGATATTGGAATATTAAGTTTTGGAATTGTTTATAGATTTATAACATCTAAAATGAGCTTTAGTCTTGGTCAAGAAGGTTCACTTATGGCAATGGTTGCTTATGGTAAACCAATATATGTAGATATAATGAAAAAAATGTTTGGAAGAATTAATAAACAAGTATATGGTTTTGGTGATTCATTAAGCAAAAATGAATTAGATTTTATTGAAAAAATTAAACAATATTCAAAAATAGAAAATGCATTTTCAATTGAACAATTGAATAAAGATTCGTTTCTTTATGATGTAGCAGCATCTCTTCAATTTGTATTTGAGGAATCTTTAAAAAAATTAATAGAAAAAGGTATTAAATTAAATAAAAATAAAAATATTGATACTAAAAATATTTGTTTTTGTGGAGGTTCTGCCTTAAATTGTTTATCTATGAATAAAATATTAGACTGGTATCCAAATATAAATATTTATATTCCACCGGTTCCTTATGATGCTGGATTAAGTTTAGGTTCAGCTCAATATTTGTGGCATAGTATTTTAAAGCAACCCAGAATTAAATGGGATGGATTTTTTAGTCCCTATTTAGGATATATTTATAATGATGATATTATAAATAAAAGCATCAATAAATTTGAAAAATACATTAATGTTAGAAAAATAGATGAAGATAAAGAATTTGATTTTTTATCAGAATTATTAAATAATCAAAAATTAATAGCATTATTTGGGGGAGGTTCAGAATCAGGAAGAAGGGCTTTAGGTAATAGAAGTATTATTGGAGATCCTAGAAATAATAGTATGAAAGAATATATAAATAAAAATGTTAAACATAGAAAATGGTTTAGACCGTTTGCTCCATCCATGTTAAGAGAAGAAGTGACTAACTGGTTTACAAACGATATAGATAGTCCATATATGTGTGTAGCATTAAGTTTTCAAGAGGGAAAAGAATTACTTGTACCTGCTGTTAATCATAAAGATAACACTGCTAGACTACAAACAGTAACAAAAGAAAGTAATCAATGGTATTATAATCTAATTAGCAATTGGTTTAAAAAATCAGGAGTACCTATAGTACTAAATACTAGTTTTAATGATACTGAGCCAATATGTGAAACACCAGATCACGCTTTAAATTGCTATTTAAAAACTAATATTGATTATTTATATTTTTATGATGCTAAATTATTAGTTGAAAGAAACAATGTAGAATATAAACCAGAAAAATTAAATAATATTCAAGAAAAACAGTGGAATAATTCAAAAGAGCCATCATGGGCATGGTAATTTATTTATTTGCTTTAAATGAACTACTGGGTCTATGCATGCGATTATTAGGATTTACATTTTTTTTTGGAATAAATGAAAAAATACCAGTCCATCTATAAATCCATTCAATATCATTTGCCTTTTTTAATATATTTTTTAATTTATTATTATCATTATTATTTAAGTTTAATTCTTTTTTTTGTAAATACGTATCATATATATATTTATGCCACTCAATTGTCTCATTTAATATAATTTTTATTCCATTATCTGAAGATATATTCTGAATTATAGGATATTTTAATTCTTTTTCATACTGTAAGTAATTATTTAATTTATTTGGATAATACTTATTTTTCTCTGTTTTTTGATATGTCAAACCTTTTATATTTTCCAATAATGCCAATTCCCTTAATACATAACGTTCTTGTAAATACTTACTTCCATATTTTAAATAAATATTTTTAATATAGTCTGTTTTCCATAGTGTGGGACAACACGTTAAATAGTCAATATAGTCAGTATTATTTGTTAATAAAGATATTTGACACACATTATCATAATTAGCTAATCTTTTCATCATATAATCCAAACTAATTTTATTTTTAATACAGTTACCATTATGAGTTATAAAACAGTACAGTAAAAAAAAATATTGAGTTTCAATATTATTGGATGCCCATATAAAAGCATCTGTGATATCACATGTATTAGATACTCTAATAATAACTTTATCAAAATAATTATTTGCGATTTTTTCAATTTGTTTGATATTATTTTCATTTATTATTATACTTTCTTTACTATTAAGACTATTTAATTGATTTGTATTATTCATATATTTATCTGTATATGGGTCAATATTTAAATATAATGTCTTAAAATATAAATCAGAATCAGTACAATTATTAAAAAAATTTTCATATGTATCCTCTAAATATTTGGGATGATTAATAGTATAAGTATAAAAATCTAAACTTATCATTTTGTATATTTAATTATTTTCTATATATTTTTCCATTATATTATTTCTTAATATATTATTACTTGTATATCCATATTGAAACATAATGCTATTTGGATAATTAATATGGAATTTGCCTTGATCTAAATCTAAATTATTTTTATGAAAACATTCTGGATAAAAATGATAACTTTCTAATAATAGAATATAAATTTTAATTTTATTTATTATGGCTTCAATATTAAAATGTTGCCGATTATAATTTAAAATATTTTGACATATATTATGTTTTTCATATATATTATTATTTTGTATTGTAGTAAAATCTAATCTAGGTACGCCTTTAAAATGCCTATTATCTTTTTTGGGAAAGGTTAATAATAATGAAAATATTTTAGGACCAGTTACAGCCCATACATCTCTTAATCTAGTATTTTTAGATTTTAATTGAAAGTAATAATTATTAATGTATAGAATCATTTGCTGTATTATAGGATGATTTTTGGTAAATCCAATTACACCGTTAGCAATAAATTGTTTATTTATAGGTTCAGTTGCGGCAAACATACCACTATTTATAGCCATATCAACATATTTGTCTAAAGATATGTTATTTTCTTTTATCCATAAACTATCAGCATCAATAAAAATGCCTCCAAACTGATTTAAGATTTCATATCTTGCTATATCTGATTTTGCTGTGTAATAAGTATCATTATGATATTGTTTTTTATTAACCATTTCTAATTGTTCTATTTCCTTTTCAGTCCATAATTTATATTCCCAATCAGGATATTGCTTTAAATAATCTATTTTCCAACTATTCATCCAAATATCAGGTCTTTTTTTAGGACCTAACCAAATTTGATGTATTATTTTTGGAATATTCATTATTAATAATAATATTAATAATTATCTTTATAAAATAAAAAAATAATAATAATTTTTTACATTTTTAAATATAATTATACTATATTAAATATAATTATACTATGAAAAATATTTAATATACAATTATATATCAATTGATAAATATGTTTGATTTTTTAATAATTTTTCTTAACATTTATTGTAGGAGTATTTTTTCTTTTACCATATTTAGTTATATCATCATCTTCTTCTTCTCGATTAGAGTAGTTATTGCTATGATGTTGCCAAAATTCTGGTGCTCCTAGTTTAAATTCTGGATGTTTATCTGCTTTATACCAATATACCATATCTTCTATTTTATTACTTTTGGTTGTATTATCAATAACTAAACATTCAAAATTAGAAGTGCATTGATCCATCACTTGACAAAATATTTCGAATGTAGGAAACATACCAGCATAATGTTCATATAATCTTTTTCTATTAGAAACAATATTTTCTCTTAATATGAACACGTAATCTACATTACTTCTTAAAGCTGGAGGTATACCTAAGGAATACTGCATAGTAATCATAAAAAGTAATTTATAATGTCTACCATTCATAAATAATTGTCTAATTGTTTTATCTTTTACCCATGATGTATCATACATTAAATCATCCATTATTAAATATGCCCATGGATCTATATTAGACTTACCATATGAGTCATTTTGTTCTTGTATTTTTCTTACAACTATTTTTTGTCTTTTTACTAAGTTTTCAACTATTTCAGGTCTAAATTCTTCATGTATAAAAAGAGATGGCATCATTGTTCCATAAAATTTATTTGCACCCTCTGTAGCGGATATAACAGTTCCTATCGGTATATCTCTTTTATAATAGAGTAAATCTTTACATAAAAATGACTTACCAGTATTTCTTTTTCCTATCAATATAACTACACTACCTTTACCAATTTTTGCCATATCAAATTTTTTTAAATTTAAACTGGTCATATTTACTAATAATTTACATAATTTAACAGTTATTAAAACGATATTATTAATATGCTATTAATAAACACAGTATTATAAAAAATATATAATAACCAACAACAATATTTTTCTTCAATTAATCATATTTAATGATATATAATAAAGAATTTAAACAAATATAATTTAAAATATTATAATAATGGATAATTACAAATATGCTTTGATAACTTTAAGTAATAAGGATAATATTGATGTTATTATTGACATTGTATTAAGTAATAATTATATAATTATATCAACAGGTGGTACTTATACTAAAATAAAATCTTATTTAATAAATACTCTGAAAATATCACAAGATAATTTACATAATAAACTTAAGTTAGTATCTGATATAACATCTTATCCCGAAATATTGAATGGTAGAGTTAAAACATTACATCCTAAAATTGCGGGGGGTATATTATCCATGAAAGATAATAGTTCTCATTTAAATGAAATGAAATATCAAAATATTCCATATATTGATGTAGTTATTGTTAATTTATATCCATTTAAAGAAGCTATAAGTAAAAATAGCAAAGATTTAAATAATGCTATTGAGAATATTGATATTGGTGGTCATACTCTTATTAGAGAATCTGTTAAAAATTTCAAAAATACCTTGATAATAGTAGATCCAAATGATTACCAAAACTTGAAAGATTTAAAATTTAATCAATTAACCGTTTGTGATAGATTTAAATTTGCTAAAAAGGCATTAAATCATATAATTGATTATGATATATGTATTAATGATTATTTTTTATCTATAAGTAATATTGATAATTTGGATAGGATTGAATTATATTCTAATAATGACAATATTAATAATGATATAAATACTGTAAATAATGATATAAATACTGTAAATAATGATATAAATACTGTAAATAATGATAAACGAAATAGTAATACTAGTAGTTCCTATAGTAATAATTTTGAAAGTAATATTTCGGATAATATAAAATATAAATTCAAAAATCTTGATAAAAGTTTGAATAAAGTCAATGTAGAGGATAGCGTAATTAAAACTAAACCTAAACATAGAATTTATAGAAAACAATTAAATTTAAAATATGGTTGTAATTCACATCAAGATAGCGCTGGATTATTTACAATTAATAATGATAATAATCCATTAACAATTTTAAATGGTAATTTAGGTTATATCAATATTTTAGATGCTTTAAATGGTTGGCAATTAGTAAAAGAGCTAAAAGAAGCAACTAAATTATCAGCGGCAGCATCTTTTAAACATACTTCTCCAGCTGGTGTTGGAGTAAATTCATATTTATCAGAAAATCAAAGAATAATGTATGATGTAGATGAATTAACACTAACTCCCTTAGCAATAGCATATATAAAAGCAAGATATTCAGATCCATTATCTTCATTTGGAGATTTTATATCATTAAGTGATACAGTTGATGAGTGTACAGCTAAGTTAATTAAAAGAGAAGTTAGCGATGGTGTTATAGCACCTGGATATTCTATTGAAGCATTAAAAATATTAAAACAAAAAAAAAAACGGTAATTTTATTATTATTCAGGTTGATCCTTCATATGAAAATTCACATGACGTAGAATTCAGAGAAATTTTTGGTATTACTATTTCTCAAAAACCTAATAAATATAAAACAAATTATTCATCTATAGAAGATTTTAAATCAGATAATACATATTTATCAGATGATAGTAAAATAGATTTAATTCTAGCAAATATATCTTTAAAATATGCTCAATCAAATAGTATTGCCTATGCTCATAATGGACAACTAATCGGATTAGGAGCTGGACAACAAAATAGAGTAGATTGTGTTAAAATTGCTGGAGAGAAATCTAGAAAATGGATATTAATGCAACATCCTAAATTAATAAATCTAAAAAATAAATTTAAAATTACAATTAAAAGACAGGAGAAAATTAATGCTTTTACAGAATTTATTAATAATGAATTTAATATTTACGATAAATTAATTAAAGGCAAAATGTATTCTGAAGATTATGTTAATTGGTTAAAATATTTTAAAGATAAATTTAAAAATATAATAAGCCCATTTATCAATAAAGATAAAGAAGATTATTTAAAAGACTATTATAGTAAAAATAGCATAAGTATGGCATCCGATGCCTTTTTTCCATTTACTGACAATATTGATGTAGCAAAGAGTTATGGTGTAAAAAATATATTACACCCAGGTGGTAGCTTAGCTGATGAAAAAGTTATTAATAAAGTAAATGAATATAATATGACCCTAATACATTCAGGAACTAGAATGTTTTATCACTAAATTAAAAAATATTAAATTAAGAATATTAAATTAAGAATATAAAATTAAGAATATAAAATTAAGAATATTAAATTATTAATTTTTCAAAGATTAGGAATTTGTAGTGGAACCATGACCAGGTGCGAATAATCTCCTTTGTAATGGATAATATAAATTAGCCACACATTGGGCACCATTACCTTCTTTACATGTGGGGGGAGTTTTATATAACCAATTCATAAATGATAATTGATTATTAGGATATGTTGTTGACGGCATAGTATAAAATTGTCTTTGACCATTATTTCTATTAAAAATATCACTTCCATCTTTGATTAAATCTTTATCAAATTGATGTTCAATATCTCTTTGATTTCTTTCTTTTAAAACATCGCATGCTGGTTTTCTATTTCTATTATCAAATGGTAATGGATTCATAAAAGGGTTTTTTTCTGTTGTTAAAGCACAATTTGTATTTTCTATTAAACATTCAAATTTTTCAATAGTTTTTTCATCTAAATCTTCAGAGGTTGCTGTTGGTCCTTTTTTTAATATTTCCTTTTTAACTTCTTCTTCCTTAAATAAATAACATATATAACTAATGCCCATCCATATGATAGGAATATATAAATATCTATAATCTGATAAAATAATAGACACTAAAATACCAATATATATCATTAATCTAGTGAAAGCGTTTACTTTTTCTGCTTCATTCATTTTATTATTAGGTAATACATCAAATGCTTTATCAACATCAAATAATACATTTATATTTTTAAACCAATAAGTTTTATTATTTATCATTTCACTTTATAATTAAAAATGATAAAAAAATTAAAAAAATTATATCTATATTTATAGAAATCATTAAAATATTTAAAAATATTTTTATCTATTTTTTGTAAAAAATTGATTTTACAGATATTAAAGTTAATATTAGAAAATGTCTGATAATTTCAATGGAAGTATTAGACAATTGATAAATAACGATAATGTACTTCTAAGTATAGAGCATGTATTAGTCATAGCTATAGATACTACTGGTTCCATGCAGAAATGTCTGGATGCAGTTAGAAAATCTCTAATTGCATCTAAGCGTTTGTTAATAGCATCGGGTATAAAGTTAAAAATAGTCATTTTTGGAGACTATGATAAACCTAGTTACAAAATAGATAAAGTAGTAAATATATTTGATGGAACTGTTGAGGAATGTGTAGAGTATATTAGATATATAAAGTTAAATACTTGTGGTTCTGGTGGAGATGTAGCTGAAGCTCATATTTCTGTGTTGGCAAAATTAGTTAATGAAGCCAAAGAAAATGAACGCTATAGCATATTGTTATGGTCAGATGCGTTTCCACATTATATTTCAGACAAATTTGATGGTAAAATGGCAGAATATGAACAAATTGCTTTAGTTGAGAAGTATCCTGGATATCCTAGAACCTGGGAAAAAGCAGTAGATGATTTTTTCCAGAAAGGCCATGTTATGGGTGTAATTACTGCTTCTTATTTTAAAAAAAATGAGGAATTATCAAATACATATGAGCAAATAAAAGAGTTAGGAGGATTTGTTAGCTATGGACTCAATCATGATTCTACAAGAGAGGATCTTATGTGCCTATTTTCCTGTTCTCTGTGTCTATTAGCATTGGGTATTGATGATAGTTTTAAGAACCTTTTTGAGGTATTAGATACTGATGAAAGTAGTCAACAGTTAACATCATTTCAACCCCGACCTGAATTATTTAATTCAAAAGATGTAGAACCGATGACATTTTACAACAATATTAGGCAATACTGTATTGATCATCCATATCTACTTGGTTGGATTGTATGGGCATCTAGTACCTATTATAGTATTATGTCAAAGAATAAGCTAAGCAATGAGCATAGTGAGTTTATAAGTATTTTGAAGAGTCTTGGTGTTCCACCTGAAATACTAAAGATTTTTACCAATATGCGATTTAATTTCTTAGATTTAGATGCGTTGAACCCTAAGTATAAATATGGAAAGGGTTTGATACTTGATAGTTCTAAGTTTGATAACAAACTATTGCCTGATGAATTTCTGAAAATCCTGGCTGATGTATTTAACTACAGGAATGGTTCTCCTAATAACATTAAAAGGATTAAGCCTTATATTGAGGGACTAAAAGTAGTAAACAGAGTGATTGGTGCGGGTAGAGGTCTGGTATCTGAAGCTATGAAGCATGAGAAGCAAGGATTAACCCTCTTGCTTAGTTACATTAGCGGTAAAAATTC
>MDTG01215249.1_pt1 | contig 10545 bp, 15 predicted proteins | sample 811421 | NCBI WGS metagenome assembly MDTG01 (sample SAMN05326645, study PRJNA326480) | marine metagenome | isolation source: seawater | place: Pacific Ocean: South East | collected 2011
AAGTTGAGGCAACCATTGAAACAGAGATGATCCAAAATGTCACACCAACAAAATCAGATGTTTGTAGCATTCCATCCATAATTAATATCCTTTCTTAATTATATTTAATACTAATTAAATAATTAGTATTAATGTTAATGTTAATGCGGAACGGATGATAAGTAATGCCTATACCCTCCCCACAAGTTATAAACTTCTAAGACCTTGCCTAACTTATCAAGTTAATTCAAGAAAAAATCTTCACTTTTTTTATAAGTCATTGATTATAAAGTATAATAAATTACAAAAATAGCCTTATAATTACTAGAAATGTTACAATTGTTCTTAATTTTAAATACCATTTTTCTGGTTTAAAAAAGTTGTAGGTGTAATCAAAGATAAGTGAGAAGATAAAACCAGTTGTTAATATGAAGCGAGTATCTAAATAAATATTGAATAGTGAGCTCCAACCCCAAAGAAATAACAACATTGGTATAGAAATTAAAAAAATAGAACTTGTTTTTTTGTTTATCATTACTTGCCAATGCATGCCGCATAAAAATGATAAAACCAACAGGCTGTAAAGTTGTCTTTGCTCATTAGTCAAATAAAATGTTTGATTATCTACTAAAAAATCTGAATAAAGTGGAAGCGCACCGATAAAAGTAAAAAAAATAATTATATTTTTCATATTATTTTGATTTGATATGATACACTTTTCTTTTTAATATAAAATTTAATCCAATGAAACATTTTGAATTAAAAAAATTGCAACAGTATCTTAATTCTAAATTTGAAAGCACTAACTTTACTATCAAAGAAGAAGTCAAAAATAACTCATGTGAGTTATATTTTAAAGACGAGTTTATAGGTTTAATTTATAAAGATGTTGAAGATGGAGAAGTAAGTTATCAATTTCATATGACAATTTTAGATGAAGATCTTTTGGATTCATAATTTAATTATACTTATTTCATTTTTTATGTTTTGTGCTACAAATGCTCATCACAAAATTTACAGTCCCAAAGTAGAAGAGGGTCGTCAGTCGTTGGAATGGAGAGGGCATTTTAACTCAGATTCATCAGATTCACTTAATAAAAGTTACCATCAAGTTCTTGAAACTGAATACTCTTGGAATAACTTTTGGCAAACTGAAATTGAGTTTCACATTTCTGATAAATCGGAAACTCCACTTGATTGGGAAAAAACAGAATTTCAAAATCAACTTCAATTTTTAGATTCAAAATATTTAGCAAGTGCAATATATTTTTCCTACAACTTTAATACAAGTAATGGAAAAGGCGATGAAATCGAATATAAATTTCTAAACGAATTTTCTTCTGAAAACTTAAAATTTATTACTAATTTCATTTTTGAAAAGCAAGTGGGAAATTCTGCTTCGGGGTCAACAGAATTTTCTTTATCTAATTATTTAGAAATTAATAAAAAATTATTTAGCCAGCTTAAAATAGGTGTAATCCAATTTTCTGAATTTGGAAAGTTGTCTGATTTTAAAACTTTTCAAAATCAAGAACATCAAATTGGATTTTTAATTAACAAGGAATTTCAAGTGGATGAATATGAGTTTGAGTTGGCTTTAGGTTATTTAAATGGTGTAACAAAAGAAGCTTCAAACAATTCTCTAATTTGGAATTTTGAACTGGAATTTTAATAGCCAAGTTGTTTTAATCTATTTTTGTATTCTCTTTCACTAATTATTCCTTTTTTTCTTAGACTTTGCAAAGCCCTGATTTCCTGGTCATTTTTATTATTATTTTGGTAATTTCTTGATGAATTTCTCCTTACTTGATTTGGATTTCTTCTAAGATTTTCAATCTCTTTTCGAAGTTGTTTAACTTCATTACTAAGACTTTGAACCTCAATTTTACTTCTTTGAGATATTCTTTTTTCTTCCTTTCCCAACATCCCTCTTGCTCTTAATGCTTTTTTTGTAAAAACTAACCAATCGACCCTACCTGAAGCAGCTTTTGGTCTAAAAACACCTGTTTTTGGTGGGGCTGCTAGAAAAAATTTATTTTTAATACTGATTTTTCTAGACCCTGGAACATAAGGATTTATTCTTAGATCTTCATTAACAGCAGCTACCATTGGATCACTTTCATTCATTAATCCTTTTCTTAAAATTGAACCAAAAATAATATTTAATCCATCTTTGTTATAAAATACTCTTCCTGATGTTACCTTATTGTCTTTTGTATATTTTCCTTCATACCAGTCTTCAAGAGTAAAAACTATATCTTGATCAGGTTTTGCCCTCAACAAACCTTCGCCAATAGCTTGTGAAACTATGTATAATTTATCTTCGGAGAATAGTTGAATCATCTGTTCATTATATCTAACTAAAATTAATCTAAAAGCACCTTGAATTCTATCAGTCGAAATTTTAATAGGATGTGTGTTTGGGATTTTTTTTGAGTCTTGTGAAACTATCTTAACATTTTCAATTGTTCTTAGCCATAATATATCATCATTAAACAGAAATTCAGAGATTCCGCATGAGCTTATGAAGAAAAACAATATAAACGAAATAAATTTTTTCATATATAAAAACAAAAAGGGAGATTAAAAAATCTCCCTTTAATATTATATTATTCTGATAAATTTTACCAGAAGAAGAACGCACCAAAAGATACATTTGTAGAATCTTGACTGCCACCCATGTGGAGGCTTTGTTCAGAATAAGAACCTTCGGCAATAATTCTGAAATCATCAGTCAAGTTATGCCATAGCATTCCATTCCAATGCTCAACAGTGTTTCTTTCAGCAACAGTTAGTGATTCAATATCGCTACCAGTCGCAACAGCTTTGTTCTGACCATAAGAAAACGCAGCGTTGGTTCCGCCACCTAGGTCAGCATGAGCTTGGATATATCCTCCATAAAAGTGTCTAGCTTTTCCAACAGCATCAAGTGCACCTGAGTAAGTTGAACCACCTGTGTTTCCTTGGAATTGAATACCAACTCCACGGTTTTTGAAAAATGAAGCTACCAAGTCAAAACTACCTACAGTAATCTTTGCACCAGCACCAACACCGTATGCGGTAATCGCATCAGCTTCATCTGTGCTCGCACCGTTGTAAGCAGTTGCTCCTGCTCTAATAGTTGTAGTTTGAGTTGTAGTTCTTTCTAATTCCTGAAATTGACCATCAATCCAGTAATTAATATCGGCTCCAGCAAAAGAATGATTAGCATCAATTAATACTTCAACTCTTGGAGTAGCTGTCTCTGTAGCACCATAGTTAGCTGTAGTAGAGATCAATGGAGTAGCTTGAAGTAAACTTACAGTTGCAGTAACTGCTCCAAATGATGGTAATGTCCATTGGATTTGAGGATACCAGTCAGCATAAACATATCCAGAACCAATTCTACCTAATGTAGTTCCAGTGATGTTACCAGCTGTTCCACCAACACCGAAAAGTGTTACATCGTTCACAATAGCTTTTCTTTGCCACAGACCAAGATGTCTTCCAGCGAGAATAGAACCAAATGAACCTGCGACAGTAAAACTAGTTTCACGCATATTAGGTGCGTTACTAGAAGCAGATGAACCGTCTGCGTTCATATGTGTATAAATACCCAATCTACCAGAAACATCAAGACCATTTGCAGTCGGTGCTTTGATTGTGAAACCAAAGACATTAGGTAGTAAACCAACAGAAATAGAGCTTGTTTGCGCTCCATCGCTTGCAATAAAATCACCTGCGGTTTCAAAAGTAGTCACAGTGTTAGCACCTGCAAATGTTGCATCGTTTGTAGCTTCAGAGTTTGTTACATTATAGAATGCGTTAGCAGCTCCATCAAAAGAAATTTCCCAACCACCTTCACTCATTAAAAGTTGTTTTGAGTTCACGGCGGAAGCGGAAAGAGCCATCACAGCAGGGATTGCTGCAAGAGCTATTTTTTTTGAAAATTTATTCAATTTTCCCTCCCTATAAATTTGGTTAATAGTAATTATAATTTTTATTAATAATAACTATTTGTACATCATAAATAATATTTTCGAAACATAAAACTATCCAAACTGTAACATTTATAATAATATGTTGTTTAAATACAACAGTAAAACAATTGAGAATTTAAATTCTATTTAAGGATATAATTAATTGGGATCTCAACAACTATAAATTTAGAATCTTTCATTAAAATTTTAGGTGGTGAAGGCAGAGTTTGCATTTTTTTGAGAATTTTTTCAGCACTATTAGCTAAATTTTTTGGACTTTTAGTTAAAATATTTAAATCTGTGACATTTCCTGAAATATCAATTGTTAATCTTGTCAAAATTTTTCCCTGCTCCCTTCTCATAATTGAACGCTTTGGGTATGACTTATTTGCTAAAACATTAATTTGAGTAGATATCAATTTTAAATAATTATAAAGTGCTTTATTTTTAAGAATTAACAAATTTTTTGAAGCTGTACTTTGTTTTTGAGGTGGATTTATATTATTCAAAATTTTTTCTTGATTCTTTTGCTCATCTTTAGTCTTTGTTTCTTCAAACTGCGATTTTTTTTGTAAAAAAGTTTTTTTTTTTTCTTGCTCTTTTAACATTTCAACTTTTGGATAAGTAAGTTCCTTTTGTATAGTTAATTTTTTTGGATTTTGCTCTTTAAGTTCTAAATTTTTATTTATTTTTTTTGTATTTTTTTTTTTATCTAGACTATCTTTTTTCTCAATTTTTTCATTTGATTTAAGATTAAAGGTTTGAAATTTACTGTAGTTTGAAAGATCTACTACTGCATATTTTTTCTCTTTATTATTTTTTTCAAGTAGCAAAAATATAACAAAAATATGACATAGAATTGAAAAGTTTAGTGCTAAAAAAGCTAGTTTAAAATTTAATATTCTATTCATTATTCTTGGTCGTTAAAATATAAACTTTTTTAAAATTGTTTTGTTTAAAAATATTTAAAACTTCTTTAAATTTTTCAATTTTTGTATTTTTATGAATGCTTAGAGTAATCTTTTTTACTTTGGATAATTTCTCTATTTCTTTTTTAAGTTCAGTTAAACTTATCTTCTTTTGTTTTAAAAATATTTGTCCATTATCTTGGATACCAAGAGTAAAATTTTGTTCATTATAATTAGATTCTTTTGTTGCTTGTTCAGAATATGGTTTTAAAATTTGAGGGTATTCTTGATATTTTATAGTTCCTGTAAGCATAAAAAAAATTAGTAAGAGAAAAATAATATTAATCATAGGAGTAAGATCTAGTTCTTTTTTTCTATATTTAGTTTCTTTTATAAACATCTTCCTCACCAAAAAAAAAATTTGAAACTTTATTTTTATTCAAGATATCAAGTAAATTTATCAGATTTTCAACCTCAGATTGTTCATTATTGAAAATAATTACTCCTTTATATTTATTTTTTTTCCAAATCTTGAAAAAATCTTTAGATAATTCTTTGTAGGTCATTTCTTTGTCATTAAAAAAATATAAATTTTTTTTAATATTAATTTTCAGAAATTTTTTAGGTGTTTCTGATACAACAACTTCATCTTTGGGGACTAACAAATCAACCTCTTTATTTTGATAAAAATTTGTTGCAAGCATAAAAAATATTAACATTAAGAAAATAATATCAATTAATGGAATAATATTGATACTTCTATTTTTCTGCTCTTGTTGTTCAAAAAACATCAGTATAAATAATTTTTTTAGTTGCTTCTGATTCCATTAAGCTGGAGTAAAAGATTATTAATTTTATCTTTAATTGAAAAAATTTTTTTTTCAAAGAAATGAAACGCTACCAGAGCTGGTATTGCAACTATAAGACCGATCGCAGTAGTCAATAGTGCTGTCCAAATTCCACCGGCTAATATAGATGGGTCAATATTACTTCCTCCGATTTCTAGTTCATTAAAAGATGCTATCATTCCCAAGATAGTACCTAATAGTCCTAGAAGAGGACTGACTTGTGCAATTATTTCAAGTACGGAAAGAAAAGATTCAATTTTTTTTACTTTTTTTTGTACAAAAACTTTGATCGCATTTACTTTGTCCTCATCTTTCATTGACTTTTTTTCAAAAATTACAGCTGCATATTTGAGTGTAGACAGAAAAATATTATTCTCAACATTAAAGTTTGAGATTTTATTTTCAAACTCGATAATAGAGGAAGATTTTTCAATCAAAAACTCTAGCTTTTGTGAACTTGAATTAGTTATAAATAAAAACTGAAATGTTTTATAAATTATTATGGCAATAGATAGAAATGAAATTGTTAATAACAAAATGAAAATAATACCTCCTTTATCTAGGTAAGTTAACAAAAATTCAAAATTCATAGAATACCTTTCAAAAGACTAGGATATTTTTTATTAAGTGCATCGTATTCTTTCGAAACCTCTTTGTTATCAATTTTAAGAGGTAGTCTCTGAGATCTTACTTTGTAATCTAGAACTATGGTTCCAGGCCTTTTTGTGAAAAACAAAATTCTGTCCCCAAGTAAAAGAGCCTCTTTCAAAATATGAGTAATAAAAATAACAGTTGTAGGTTTTTTTTTCCAATAGTCAATAAGTACTTTATATAAGTTTTCTGTAGTTGGTTGATCCAATGAGACAAATGGCTCATCCATCAATAATACTTCTGGACTGTTAACAAAAGCCCTTGCTAAAGCAACTTTTCTTCTCATGCCACCTGAAATAGTATTTGGAAAAGCACTAGAAAATTCAGATAACTCAAAATTTTCAAAAATCTCTTCTATTTTTTTTTTGGTATCAACATCTTCATCACAAACTAATTTGATATTTTCATATAAATTTAACCATGGCATTAGTCTTGAGGTTTGAAATACATATCCTAGAGAATTTTTAGAACTAAGTTTTTCATTATTAATTAAAATTTCAGAATTATTTAAATCTACAAGCCCCCCTATAAGATTCATCAAAGTTGTTTTACCGCATCCTGAAGGTCCAACAATGCATACAAATTCTTTTGAATTGATTGTTGTGTTAATATTTTTGAGAGCTATAATTTTGTCTTTTCTATTTTTACTTAAATAAAATTTTTCTTTAATTTTTATAGAAATACTCATTGTTTAACGCCATAAAGTTAACTTCTTTTCTAGTGGTCTAACAAAAATAAATTCAACGAATATTATCACTGCGACAAATGTAAATGTATAAGCCAATATACCACTGATATCAAAAAATTGGAAAAGTCCATATAGTTTAAAGCCTACACCATCACTTCTTCCCAAAAGCTCGACAACAAGAACAATTTTCCAAATCAGAGACAATCCAGACCGCGCAGCTGACATTAAATATGGATATAATTGTGGAATAATTATTTTGTAAAATAGTTTTTTTTTGCTAATATTATAAAATTTCGCTACATCAACATATTGCTCATCAATTGATCTTGCTCCTTCTCTCATAATAACAGCAACCATGGGTATTTTATTTAAAGAAACTGCCAATATAGCAGCAGACTCATTTAATCCAAACCAAACATAACATAAGATTATTATTACTAATGCTGGTACATTCAGTCCAAGCACTAACCAATCATCAAAAAAAGCATTAAATTTTTTTCTTCTTCCCATAAAAATGCCTAGAGCCGTTCCGATTACCATCGCAATACTAAAAGATAAAAAAACTCTCCTCAAAGTAATTCCAGTGTGTTGAAATAATTGATTTGCTTCGATTTCGTCATTAATTTTTATTAATACATTATCTGGACCAGGTAACAATGAATTGTTGACTATAAAGCTCACAAAATACCATAGAAAAATAAAAGCAAACAAGGACAACAGCCTTAAGCCGGTATTGTTTGCAATAATTTTCATGTTATTCTAACCAGAATGTTCCTGGCGCAATTTCCTTTGAATTTCCTACGAGAGCTTTACCTCCAATTTCAGATAGAGTGTTATAAAGAATGGATGCACCATCCACATTTGAGGAGTCAAAATTTCTCGGTATGCCTTCTCGGTAAATATTACGAAGATTAGCAAAAACTTTATCGTTTTCAGATTTCATAATAGGCTTGATATTTTCCCATACATCATCTTTTTTTAACATCAAATCCTTTGCTTCATTTGATGTGTTAACAAAATTCTTAAGGAGATTAGGATTTTTTTTTGCCCAATCATCTCTAAATACCCAGCCAATGATTGGCATGTTACTATTAATTCCTAAATTTTTAATGATATCATTAACATTGATTACTTTTACAAACCCCTTTGATATTAATCTTGCTTGATAAGGCCAGTAAGTTAAAATAGCATCAAAGCTCCCTTGTTCAATTTTTTTGTTAAGTAAAGGAGGAGCCCCAAAAATTTGTTGAGTTTCATTTATTAAATCATTTCCAAATTTTTGTTGATAGAAAGCCCTAAAAATCAACCAACTTTTGTCGACTTGACCACCTGCTATCCCAATTTTTTTACCTTTCAAATCGTCTATACTTTGAATGTTAGAATTTTCGTTAACAATCAAACCACCCGCTGCCATAGAATGTGGTATAAATGAAAACATTCTGTTCAAAGACCGCTGTCTTGAAACCCAAAACCAGTCTGTAACAATAAGGTCTACAGCATTACCTTGAAGCGCCACCGCTGCTGCGTTTTTACTGGCCAATTGTACAATTTCTACATCAACATTATATTTTTTATCCAATGATAGTTTTTTAATTAATTCTAATTCCCAGTTAACACTTCCATATTGTAAAGTACCGATTTTTATTTTATTACTTGCATAGCTTAAATCAAAAACAGATAAAGCCACGATGATAAAGATATATTGTAAGTATTTCATATTTTATTTAATTTAAGTTCATTTTAATATATATAATATAGACATAAAATTAAATATTAAATTAATTATTTTATGAAAAACAAGACTATTAAGTTAGATCTAACGGGTTTTAAGTGTCCAATTCCTGTTCTTAAAGTGGCAAAAAAAGTTAAAGAAATTGAAAAAGGTTTAATATTAGAGATTAAAGCAGATGATCCAAATTTTAAAAGTGACTTGATAGAATTATCAAAAAAATTGAAACTTTTAATTTTAAAAGAACAAAATATTAATAAAGTTGTTTGTTTTACAGTAAAAAAAAGTTAATTTTTGAATATGCAAATTAATTTAAAAGATTCTGAAATAGAAAAAATGACTTTTGAAGATTCATTCAAAATGCTCGAAAAAATAATTGATAATCTTGAAAGTTCTGAATCAAACTTAGATGAATCAATTCAGTTATACGAGTTGGGGATAAAGCTAAAAAATCATTGTGATTTAAAATTAAAAAATGCAGAAATGAAAATAAAAAAGGTCGTAGATAATAATAAGCTAGAAAATTTTGATGAATAATGAGCAGTGAATTAAAGGTTTATTTGGAAAATTATTCACAATATATTACCAATGAAATATTTGATTTCGTCAATAGGAAAAAATTTTCAGATGCTACGATTCTTGAAGCAATTAAATATATATTGAAAGTAGGCGGGAAAAGATTGAGACCTATTTTTGTTTTGGAAATCTCAAAAATTTTGAAGGTTAAACCTAAATATGCAATAAATGTAGCTATAAGTGTAGAATTAATGCATTGTTATTCTTTAGTACATGATGATCTCCCAGCCATGGATAATGATGATGTTAGAAGGGGGAGTCCTACTTGTCATAAAAAATTTGACGATGCAACGGCAATTCTAGTAGGCGATGCTTTGCAATGCATGGCATTTCAGATATTGTCTGAAAAAGATACGCATCCTTGTTCAGATGTAAGGTGTAATTTAATATCGGAATTAAGTAAATCTGCAGGTATTACAGGAATGGTTGAGGGACAGATGTTAGATTTAAAAGCATCTAATAAAAAACTAAATTTTGATGATATAAAAAAACTACAGAGACTTAAAACTGGCGAGTTATTTAGATTTTCTTGTATCTCTGCTTCAATACTGGCAAAAAAAGAAAAAGATTTTTATGAATTGTTAGAAAAATATTCGTTTAATCTTGGAATTGCATTTCAAATAAAAGACGACTTATTAGATTTTGAAGGAGAAGAGAAAATGGTCGGAAAAAAAACAAACAAGGATAAATCACAAGGGAAAAAAACCTTCATCTCTTTTTTGGGTGTTAGCAAAGCAAAAAAAATGGCAAAAGATTTAATTGATGAGTCTGTAGAATTAATTTCTGGTCTCGGAAAACAATCAAGCAACTTAATTAAAATAACAAAGCTAATTATTGAAAGAAATCATTAGTTGAAAAATTTAATTGTACCAGAAGAATTAAATAAAATTAGATTAGATACTGTCTTAACAAATTTAAGACTAGTAGAGTCAAGACAAAAAGCAATTTCTAAAATAATTTCTGGTGAAGTTTTTATAGATAATAAAAAAATTGATAAGCCTGGATACATTGTAAAAAAAGGTTCCAACATTACGATTAATGATAAGGGACATGACTGGGTTTCTCGAGGTGGAATAAAGTTGTCGCATGCAATCAAAAAATTTAATTTACAAGTAAAAGAAAAAAAATGTTTAGATATTGGTTCTTCAACAGGTGGTTTTACAGAGGTTTTGATTAGAAATGGTGCAAATTTAGTATATGCTGTTGA
>MDTG01400785.1_pt1 | contig 10545 bp, 9 predicted proteins | sample 811421 | NCBI WGS metagenome assembly MDTG01 (sample SAMN05326645, study PRJNA326480) | marine metagenome | isolation source: seawater | place: Pacific Ocean: South East | collected 2011
AGAGTGATGACCCATTGCGGATGGGATGGTGTTATCAATAGGGTAAGATGAGTGCTGATCCCCCGTTTATGGGGTAGAGCCGAGAGAAGTTGGTCGGTGTGAGAGGATTTGAACCTCCGACCCCTGACACCCTGCCCACTTCCCCATTAATGAGACAGTCCATTAATTCTTCTGTAAATCGCTGAGACACCTTTTCTCCCTAGTACACATAATTATAAAGCAATTTAGTGTCTAGAGAAGTCTGGTCGATTCACTATTTAAAAAAATTAAATCCCAGAACGACGTTCCACCAAGTTTCAAAATTGGAAGAAAACTTTACTTCAAAGCAACAGATGTCACAAAGTGGCTTGAGTGTAAAAGCGCGTGTACTAGTAAAAAGGGAGTATAAAATGATTGATGATTTCCTTCACCTCAATGTATACGAAATTCCAAATGAAAAAGATTTATCTTTCAGAAACATTGTTCACGCAACTTCATTAAAAAACGCACAAAAAATTCTGAGCAGTGGCGAAATATTCGGCGACTTTTATAAATTTTCAGAAAACTCAAAACCGATTCATGCAAACTTTTTTACTGCTGAGCGCATAAACTTTGACTTAGCGAAAAGCTGCGAAGTACTTCTGTACTTCCAGTGGTGTGATGAACAATACGCTACAGCGTCACATATGATTGGCAAGCACGGCGACTCTACCTATAAAAATGTACTTTTCCACGTTTACACGAGCGAAGCTGAAGATAATTTTGATTTTCATCAAAATTATTGGCAGAGCATAATTTTTCCAGGTTCTGACAAGTTGAACTTTGTAAAGTTAATTCCGCTGAAAAGTTACCAGCAATTCCCGTGGTTCTCCTCCAGAACTCACACAGAAATATGTCGCTTAAACAAAGACTACAGCAATAAAAGGATACATGTAATTTAAAAAACTTAGTGAATAAATGAGCACAAACGCTACTCACCCATGGTGACCGCGCTGGCGCGACGTCATTGCTGCCTAGCCGCCGGATTTCGTGCTGCCATAAAGAACCCGCTTTGTGCACCGCTGCCACGGCGCACAAAGCTTTTAACCCTCAACTTTATTCACGAAACAAGAGAATTCATTATGAATAAGATCTTAAACAAGGCCGTCACGGCCCGATTTTCCAACGAAGATTACCTTCGCCTTCAAACCGAAGCTGAGCGCAGAGGCTGTGCCATTGCTGATGTTATCCGAGGATCTTGGACACATTATCAGCAACAGCAGCAATTGCTCAAGATGGAGCAGCGCCAGCGCAAAGTGCAATTTGAAATGCTGTGCACGTTACTTGGACTGAACACCGATGAACGTAAAAGCGCCTTTGCGTCCTTGCAAGACAAAGGAGTGAAGTTCTAATGCGTAAACATCCTGCCTCAATGCGTCGCCAAGACTGGGCGACTATCTTTTTCATGGCCGCCCTTGTGGGCGTGCCGACGTTTGTTGGCTTTCTCGTCTTCACATGGTCATGGCTGATGCCGTGGCCTGCCATGGGTGTGCATGCCTTGTACTGGTTAGATGCCCTCAATGATCTAGTCTTTGATCAGTCTCTTGCCCCGTGGCGGGGGTACTGGCAAGCGCTTGTTGAACGCGACTGGCACCTTGCCTTTGTCGGCCATATCAGCGCTGCGTTTGCGCTTGCGGCCTTGTTGGCCTTTTTGGCTGCACGGCGTTTTTATGTACACGGCGGTATCGACGGCTATCGGCATATTGACGGGCCAAGGCGCTACTGGTTTGCTACTGCACTTCGCCATGCTAAGCGCGTGTATAAGCAAGAGAAGAGCAAGGCTGCTAAGCCGCACGAGGACAAGCTCTATGATGGCCTGCATCTGCACCCTCAACTGCGTATTTCGCGCATGCGGGAGCTGGCCAATCTGCTCGTTATCGGCACCCCTAGTGCCGGGAAACCGTGGTGCTTACGCCATGATGAGTGAAGTTATTGAGCGAGGTGAACGCGCCTTCATTTATGATGAAAAACGCGAGTTTACTGGGCTGTTTTTTAATCCGGAGACGACTGTATTGCTCGCGCCGTGGGACACTCGCTCTACCCCGTGGGATATCCAAGCCGATGCGTATAATGCGACTCTCGCTCAACTTATCAGCGAGCGCATGATAAGCGAGACCCGCGATCCGTTGTGGTCATCAGGCGCAAGGATGTTGTTCACCGGCATGATGGAGGTTTTAAACCATACCCAGCGCCGCTGGGGCTGGCAAGAGTTGGCGAACATGCTAAGTCTTGATGAGGCCACCTTGCATGCACAATTAACGGCATATTATCCGCGCGCTGCGCGATTTATTGTGGAAGGCAGTAAAACCACCCTGTCGTTTTTTGCCCAGCTAATTGGCTGCCTTGGTTGGCTCTATACCTTAAGCGAAGCATGGCCTGCTTCCTGCAAAGACGGATTTTGTCTGCGGGATTGGGTAGTCAAGGATAACACCGACAAACCTGTGCTCATCATACAAGCAGACAAGCGCTACAAAGACATTGGCGCACCGCTGTGTAGTACGCTCATTGCGCTGATGACCAGTCACACGCTGGCGCTGTCCAATACGCCCCGTCGTGAGCTTTGGCCGTTCATTGATGAACTGGGCAACCTGCCTAAGAACCCCGCCCTACTCGAATGGATGTCGCTAGGACGTTCCAAAGGCTCGCGCATCATTGCGGGTACCCAAAGCCTTGCCCAAATCAAGCGGGACTTTGACAGCGAGGAAGCCGAAGCCATGCTCAACATGTTCACGATGTTTATCAGCATGCGCGTCGGTGCCATTGGTGAGGCCAGCAAAGAAGCCGCGAACGTGTTCGGTGAGCGTGTGGTCGAGCGCCTCACCTCAAGCGCAGGCCAAGGCGATGGCACAACCGCCAACTGGCATCGGGAAACCTTGCCGCTGGTGACCAGCAGCGACTTGGTGCAGTTGCCCCAACCAAACAAAAAAGTCGTAGAAGGGTATCTCATGTTACCGGCCTATAATGCGGTATATCGGCTGCGCTGGCCTTACCCCAAACAGCGTGCAAGCACACAGGAGCATTGTCCTGCCCCATGGGTAGATAAGCGCCCGGATCTTATGAGCAAAGACGACGAGCCTGACTTACAAGTCCCTACGCAAACAGACAGCGATACCAACGCTCGTGTCGTGGACAAACTCAAAGCAAGGAGGAATGCCGCATGATGTCCATCAACCCCATTAATTCCATTGAATATTATGAAGAGTTAGCAAAGGAAGACTACTACACCCAAGGCGGTGAGCCGCCCGGTAAATGGATTGGCCGCGGAACTCAGGCGCTGAAGTTAAGCTCTACCATTGAAACGCGCGATTACCGGCGCATTTTCAACGGCTTTGGCCCTGATGGTGAGAAGCTATGCGAGAACGCCGGAGACAATCATCGCCCCGGTTGGGATTTAACCTTTTCAGCGCCAAAGTCTGTCTCCATACTTTGGGCGCGGGCTGATAATGACGTAAGAAAAGCCATTCAAGCTGCCCAACAAGCGGCGGTTGAGCAGGCGCTGACCTTCATTGAAGACCACGCCGCGTTCACCCGTCGTGGCAAAGGTGGCAAGACACTGGAGCGGGTCACCGGCCTGGTTGGGGCGACATTTGAGCATTCAACCTCACGGGCGCAAGATGCCCAGCTGCATACCCATTGTTTGATTGCGAATCTCGCAGAGAAGCAAGACGGCACGTGGGGTACGCTGGAATCCAAACCGTTTTTTTTGGCAAAAAGCCGCCAGTGGCATTTACCGTGCTCAGCTTGCCAATGGTCTACGTGAACTGGGCTTTACCGTAGAGGCTATTGATAACAAACCGGCCTTTGAAGTCAAAGGCATTTGCCAGCAACTGTGCGCGTTGTTCTCCAAACGAGCCGATGCCATCCGCGCTCAAATGGAAGCCATGGGTGTCACTAACGCCAACTCCAAAATTGGCGATACCATTGCGGTGAATTCCCGTGACTACAAAGAAGCCATCGACCGATCGGCACTCTTTGCCAAGTGGCAAAAAGAGATGGACGAGCGCGGGTTTACCGCCGATAAAGTGGCAGACATTCGCGATGTAGAAACCGAACCTTACCCCGAAGCACTGCCGCTCTCTGCCGTGCTTGATAGCCTAATTGAAGACAAAGCGGTATTTCGCTTACAAGATATCTATGCCGAGGTTGCCAAAGAAGCCCAGTACACCCATTCAACAGTACAAGACATTGAAGATACGGTGCGTGAGCTGCTTACCGATGAAGCGATGGTAAGCTTAGGTAACGATATTAATCACAACCCCATTTACACCACCAAAGCCATGCTCGCGATCGAGCAAGCCCTCATCGCCACTGCCGATGCCATGCATGCCAACACCCATTACCATCTGAATACCGCTGTCATTGATAAAGCCATTGAGGCGCAGCAAGATGCTCAAAGCTTTGAGTTATCTGATGAGCAACACGAGGCCGTACATGCAGTCTGCCAGTCCAGTTTAGGCATTATCCAAGGTAAAGCCGGCGCTGGCAAAAGCACCTCATTGAAAGCCTTGCGCTTGGCCTATGAGTCTCAAGGTATGACTGTGCGTGGGGCAACCGTGGCACGTAAAGCTGCGCAGCAATTGCAGGCCGATACAGGAATTGAAAGTGGTACACTTGCAAGCTTGCTCAATGAATTAGGCAAAGGCAACACCGAGCGTTTTAATGACACGGTGATTGTGGTGGATGAGGCCGGTTTGATGGCCACCCCAGATATGCTGGCGCTTATGAACGCGGTTCACAACGCCAGTGCCAAATTGGTATTAGTCGGTGAACAAGAACAGCTTGATGCGATCAATCACGGCGGCAGTTTGCGTTATTTGTCGCAGCGTCAAGGTTGTGCCCGTATCAATACCATCCGTCGCCAACGTGAAGTGTGGGCAAAAACGCTGGTCAATGATTTGCGCAGCGGCAACGCAGAAGCTGCGCTTTGCACCCTGCAAGGCAAAGGCCTACTACACATCAACGACACTGCACAGGATACCCGTGAAGCTTTGGTTAATCAGTGGGCGGACTACACCAAGGCCAATCCACAGAAACAATCACTGGTAATGGCGCAGCGTTGGAATGACGTCAAACCCTTAAACGATTTGATGCGCACTGTGTATCAAGAGCGCGGCTTATTAGGCAATGAAAACCTCATCACCGGGTGTGTAGTGTCCAATCAAACCCTGCATTTTGCGTTCTCCACCGGGGAGCGGGTACGGCTCACCAAAAACGACTACACCCGTAACTTTACCAACGGGCAGCAAGGCACGGTGATGGCGGTCGCAAAGCTAAAAGACGATGTGCGCTTGACCATTGCACTGGATGACGGGCGTACCGTCAACATTGAGCAATCGGACTACTGTGATGAGCAAAACCGCTTTCATGTGGTGCAGGCCTATGCCGCTATCATATATAGTGCCCAAGGAGCCACCATTGATGGTGATACCTTCACGTATTACAGCACGGCCATGGATAGAGCTGCTAGCTATGTGGCCGGTTCTCGCGCCAAAGACAAAGCATGGTTTTTTGTCAATGGCCAAGAGCTGGATGCGCAGTGTGGTAAACCTGACAGTGAAAAATTTTCTGACAAAGCCTCGCGACTAGACCTATTAGCTCGAAACATGAAATCGAATCGACACAAGGTTATGGCTTCAGAATATCTCGATGAGTTGGCAAACGATGACTTTGAACGGAGCTCAGAGAAAAAATTTGGCGCATCAAAAGAGCAAGAATTAGAGTTATCAGCATAGAAAGGGTTAGGCATCTTTCAAAAATAACAGACATCATTTACTCCAATACCCTAGTCTTTTAGTTAGATAAAAACAATTGGATGTTGGCTACCAGTGGACTACATGCAAAACGTTCGTGGCAGCATTATGATTTTAATACCGACAATATGATAATAAGTCGTTGCACTACTACGCAATACGTGAATATTCGCGTACTTGTGTTTTAAGCGGTATACATTCAGTCCTAATCAGGAATATATAATTCAAGCATTATTTACCCGTTTACTTCTCAACCACAAATTAATTCTTTATTGGCATAAACTTACGAATTTTGATAAAAGTGTAGTAGTTAGAATAGTGAGCAATTACCTAGAAAAGATGCCCAACAAGTGCACTAATAAATTCTTAGGTTAAACGAGATATATTTGAGGTACGATGGACAAGAATCAGAAAAAGGACTTATTTAGCCGAGCATATGTGAAAGCTGTTGCTGCTCAGCTTGGTTTCAGATCATCTATCCCTGATGTCGATGATGATAGTGTCGACCTCATACTCCAAGGAAGAGGATTCTCTTCTGGTATAAGAAACCCTCAAATTGAAGTGCAGCTCAAATGCACATCTAGAGATATTGGAAATAACGATCACTTAAAGTTTGTTCTTCCTATCAAAAACTATAATGATCTACGAGGGGATGGATTGCTTTGCCCTCGCTACCTGTTTGTTCTTATTGTGCCCGATGATGTGGAAGAATGGATGCTCCATGAAAAGACCCATACTACAATATTGCATTGCTGCTATTGGATTTCGCTCATGGATTTCCCCGATATTTCAAATACTACCAATATTACAATTGAAATTCCCAGAGAAAACCTTTTGACCTCTGACAGCTTGTTGTCACTAATGGAATCGGCAAGTATGAGAGGGGCTGCTTAAATGAGTGTCGAATTTAAAAAAGCTCTTGAAGCCATTACACCTGATTTATTGAGTAGCTACCTAGAGAGCCAAAATTGGATTTTGGAAGGGAAGATCTCCAATCAAGCCAATATTTGGCACAGAGAAAGCGCTCAATCGTATAACCACGAGGTTATTCAGCCGATTGATCCTACCATTAGAAGCTACGAGCAGCGATTAATTGAAGCAATCAAATCGGTTGCTGAATTTGAGAATAGAGATACATCTGCTGTAGTTGATGATATGACAAACTTTTGCTCTGATCTTGTAAAGGTTCGGGTCATACACCCTGATGTTGAGGGTGGAACTATCCCTTTGGAGGATGGTGTTTTGTTAATAGAGCGATCACGAGACTTATTAATAGCTTCTACGCTATCAACCTTTAACAAGAAAAAAGTTTTCAATGGCAGCCGTTCTCAAGATGTTCTGGATTTTTTAGGTAAACTTAAGCTCGGACAAACAGAAATTGGAAGTTTTATAGTTAATCTTATCTCTCCTATTGAAGTGAATACCGATCCCCAGCAAGATAGTTGCGATACCTCACTGGCAAGATCTGTATCAGTAAATTTGGCTAGAAGTCTTACCGCTATCTCAGAAGCTGTGGATAAATATGCCAATTCAAAGAGCATTTTCGACTTTGAGGAAACAGTAAACAAAGGTGTAAGCGCAAACCTTTGCGATGCATTAATTGGATTGAGTGGCCGCGCTAAAGCAAGACGTTTCTCTATAAAAATTAAAACTGGTGGATTGGAAGCTGAACCTATTAATTTTGCTAACAACTATGAATTTTCCCCAGATTCTATTCCCAAACTGGAAGCCGCCTCAGAATACTTAAAAGGTCGCTATACAGTAAAAAACTTTCAAGTAATGGGTTACGTCAGTGTTTTGAAGCATCTTCCAAATGATGATTTTGGTCAAATAAGCGTAAAAGCTCTGGTCAAAGACAAGCCTAAATCTATAACAATTCAATTGCCATTGGTTGATTACTGGCGGGCTTTTGAGGCTCATAAAGCAAACGAAGCAATAACTTGTTATGGGACACTAAATGTTTCCCCCAAATCTGCGCAGTTACTTGAACCTAGAAATCTTGAAGTGATCAAGTCTGAGGGTGGCATTTTTGACAACACCTAACAAGCTTACATTTAATATCAAATACATCGTTGATATTTTAACTTAAACACCGTTCCCTATCCATTACTGCTGAATTACGGTTTAAGCTTTTTGTGGTAGCTTAGGCTAAGACTAAAAGAGCAATTAAGAATGTTCCAAATTACTTTTTAATTACTACTGACACATTCGCTTTCGAGTTAGCTCTGTATTGGAAAGCGGATAGAGTTCAAGCTTAAAGTCTTTATAGGGACACTTATGGTATCTTCCTTATGATCCATATCTACAAGAAGATACACATATGCATGTATAAATAAAATAAATTTTTTATCATGAAAAATTGATTTTCTTGACGTCTAAAAGAATTTTCTTTTTCTATGGATAAGTAGATAACTATAAATAAGAAATTTTAAATTGTGCGTTTCACCCACAATTAAAGGGAATAAACAAATGATGATCTCAGAGATTATAGCTAAAGCTGCCATCGGCGAATTTTTAAAGAGTGCCACTAAAAACCTTAATTCAGTCGGCGTAAAACTCTTGAGCACAGAAAAAGATATGAATGAATCCTTATCTTCACATATGGAATTCATTGTAAATTGGTCAAAAAAGATTTCATTCGCAGAATTAAGAAAAGGCAAGCCTACCGAAGAGAGCTATATACCACTAGAGCTTAGTGTCATGCCTCTAAGAAAAAGAGAAAATACAAGCGAAATTCTTCCGAGAGTAAGGCTTGCTGAATTATTAAAGGATGATAACCACTTGGTTATATTAGGTCAACCAGGTGCAGGAAAGACAACCTCTATGAAGAATCTTTGTTTACAGGTTTTGATGGAAAATAGCATAGGGAGCAAATACAACTTTCCGATACTAATTCGCCTAAGGGAAATAAATACTGACTCAAGCTTTGACTTAAACAAGCGAATTTTAGACGTTGCCAATATGAAAGTAGAAAATATTGAGGGCGAAGGTGAATATCACATACGTGTTGCTGCGGCTAGATTTCTGAATGATTTAAAGCCAATTTTAATTTTAGAGGGCTTCGACGAAATCAGTTCTGACAAAACAAAAAAGGACTTTTTAGACCAAATTGATGTTCTGACGAAATCTGTTTCGAGCTGCAAAATAATAATAACATCAAGAACTGCTGACTTTGTTTATAATTTTGACAATGTAAAAAGTTACGAAATCTCGTCACTAGATGACGAGCAAATAACGAAATTTGCTAAAAAATGGCTAGGAGAAGGTGAAAAAAAATTCCTCAAAGAATTAAAAATAACACCGTTTTACGATACAGCTGTAAAACCTCTTACAATAGCGACTCTTTGCGCCATATATGAAAGAACTGGCAGAATTCCTGATAAGCCAAAATCAGTCTATAAGCGCATAATTGGGTTATTATTAAACGAATGGGACGAAGAGCGCCGTGTAGTACGCAACTCTAGGTTCCAAGAGTTCGAAAGTGATAGAAAGGCAGAATTTCTTTCTCGACTCTCTTATGAATTAACAATTTCAAAACGCGACAACTATTTCTCACTTGATGATATTAGATCAATATACAAATTAATATGCAATGATTTCGGGTTAAAAAATAGCGAATTTAAAGATGTAATAAATGAAATTGAATCGCACACCGGTCTTTTCTTGCAAGCAGGCTACGACTCTTTCGAATTCTCGCACAAATCATTACAAGAATATCTTGCTGCCGATTACCTTGTTAAATTACCTTCGATAAATAATGACCTCAGCTACTTATCAACAATTCCTAATGAGATCGCAATTGCAATTACTTTATCTTCGGATTCAAGTGCTTATTTTTGCTCTCTTGTTAACATGTTCTTTGAAGATCTTTTGACTGATAAAAACATTCAGCCATTAGTAAAACAAATTAAAAGCAGTAATTCAGTTGCTAGAAGTGATATACGTGAGAAAGCGGTAGCGGATTTAATGCATAGAAAGACAAATTTTATAATGAAATTTGTCAATCGATTGCTACTAGAAAAGCCTGATTTTAATAGTAGTGATAATGTATGTATTGCTCTATTATCTTTATACTCAATGTATTATGAGAATTGCGTACTGTATAACTCTGATGGGCAACTGGATATGTTTGCAATAGATAGCCTGCTTGAACAGTTTACAGAATTCACTAAAATCATTTTGAAAAATAACAATAAAAAGAAAATAAGATACCTCTATAAAATAGATAAACAAGCTTTTACTACTGAAAAAATATACATATTAAAGCTTGCTTCTCATGAAAAAAATCTGCCGGAATTTTTATATTGCCCAGAATCAATTAGCGCTATTTTTAAATTAACTGAAGTGAAAGCACGTCGATAAAAGCGAAGCTATCTTATTTTTACAGGACATCAGCCTTTAAAATCTATCTAAGTTTCAGGACACCGCGAATTACTAGGTGGCTCCATTGATACAACACTGAACTCAATTGTCGATAAGATAAATAGAGCCTGGACTTAAAGCTGATAACAGTGGCTAAATCCGCTTATTGCTTGCAGGAGACGTAGTGAAAAACCTTCCCTGATTAGTTAAATTCATTAAGAGCAAAAAGAGGAGGCTCTGTTAAACGATGGTGACTGCACTAGTTACGTGATGGGTTGGTGTTGGTTATTTGCACTAATGATGAGTATCGCCACAACTTAAACACTTAGGCTCTTCATCATTAACGGGGGACATCCGCATTCATTAAACTGATTTTGCGAAGAATCATTTAATGGAGAGTACAGATGTCCCACGC
>MDTG01436789.1_pt1 | contig 10545 bp, 12 predicted proteins | sample 811421 | NCBI WGS metagenome assembly MDTG01 (sample SAMN05326645, study PRJNA326480) | marine metagenome | isolation source: seawater | place: Pacific Ocean: South East | collected 2011
AAAATATAAGATGAATTAGACTAAATAAAAAAAAATAAACAATGTAAATTTTACATTGTTAAAATCTAATGATGTAAATCTTACATTGTTAAAATCTAATGATGTAAATTTTACATAGTTAAAATCTATACAAAATTACTTCTCATTAATTTCTTCTACAGAAGGAGAAAGTTTATTAATTAATTCTTCTGATAATAATTTAAATTTAATAGAATTAAATCTTTTATTACGAAAATGTTTTTTTTTTATAGAATAATTATCATAATAAAATTTAATAATATCAATTAAATTAATAGATATATTATTAAATATATATATTATAATAAAACAATCAATATCATCAAAATTTGATTTAATATTTTTATGTTTATTTATAAATTTAATAAAGATTTTCATAAAATGAAAATATTTATTACAAAGTTTATTATATATATTTATTTTATTATTAAGTGAATCTGTTTTTATATTATAATTTTCAACTGCATCATCTGATTTAATATTTTGTTCTAATAACTCTAATTTAGAATTATTGCTATTATAATCAAAAATATCAAAGTTATTATTTTTTAATATAAATATAAGATCTAAACCAAAAATAAAGAATTTGTTTTTATTTTTAGATTTAGTGATAGGTTTATTTTTATTTCTATTATTTTCTATTTTAAATAATTCGTTTTGAATATTAAAAAATACATTAGATTTTTTAATAACATAAATAATAGGATATTCTAATAAAGCTTTAATTCTATCTTCTGGTTCCGCTTGTATACCAAGTTGAATTCTTCTAAATGTTTCATATATTTGTATATCAGTATGATTAATTAAATCAACACGAATTAAAATTTTTTTATTAAAAATTTTTTTAAGACAAGTAGGTAAAGTATTATAATTATAAGATTTATCTTCTAAAATATCATGATATTTAATAGGAAAATAACATTTAGGAACATTTAAAATATCACCATTACCAATTTTTATATCAATATTAGATGAATTATCTTTATAATAAGTAATACCATAAAAATTAGCAATAGTAGATAATCTTTGTTGTCCATCAACACAATCTAGTTCATAATTTGAATTATTATTATTATTGAAAATAAATGGTGGTATAAAATAATTATTGAAAATAGAATCAATGAATTTATATTGATTCTTATTATTCCAAATAAAATCTCTTTGATATGGAGGTTTTAAATTTATAGATCCATCAGATATATCATTAAGAATAGTTCTAATATCAATAAAAGATTGAATAACTTGTTGCATTGTAATTATTATTATAATTAAAAAGTTAAATATAAATAATCAATTTTTATAATAATAATAATGATAATTATTTAGTATTAACAATATTTATATATGTATAATAATCAATATTAATTAAATTATATAAAAGTTGATAATATAATTTTCTATAAAATAATTCAGCATCATATTGTAATAAAGCATTATAGTCTTCAAATTGATTAAATTTAATTAATTCATATATACCATATTCATAAATATTTTTTTTAATATTGAACAAATAATTATTGTTAGACATATAAATAATAATATCAGAAATAGCATTAGCAAATTCAGTTTCATTATTAATATTAAAAGTAATAAGTTCATTTAATACTTCATTAATAATATCATTACTAGTATAATCTAATTGTATCTTATAATAATATATAATAGAAAGTATATTATAAGGAAATATATTAAATTGATCGCATTTTATAAATTGTTCTAAACTCATTATAAATATAAATAATCATAAGTTTAATTAATAAAAGCAAAAAAAACTAAGTATCCACGGACAGATACATCTAATATGTATCAAGGTGGATATGATGTCCCATTAAATTAATACCCTCTGAAATAAAAACCAATTATCGTAATCTAAATTATTCTCCTTATAAAGTTTAAATAATTTTAAATTACTAAATATACAATCTATTAATATAATTTGATCATCTTTAACCAAATAGTTATTTTGAAAATATAATTTTAATTTATTATCATATAAATTAAACCAATAATCAATTAAATTTTTTGTTAAGATAAAAAAACCACCAGCAACAGATACTTGATTGGGTGGTATAGGATTAATTGGTAAATTTTTATCATTTTTATTATTAATTAAATTATATAAAAATTTAATATAATTATGATTATTATTTACTAAAGCATAATGTATATAATTAGAATTTAAATTTTTTAATTTATTTACATTAGGCCAATTTAATATATTATAATAAGATATATCCCCTCTAGGTTTAGGTCTACAACGAAAATATCCAATATCAACCCATCCATAATATTTAGAATCAAAAAATTTATTTTCAATAGTTTTTTTTACAAAACTAATTTTTTCAGACCAAAGCATATTTAATTTCCAATCTATTTTACTATTTAATTGAGAATTATTTTTATGATTTTTGATCCAATAATTTTTATATTTATAATTATATAATTCATCTAGTTCTAAAATTATTAATTTTATTTTTGGGTTAGATGTATTATAATAGTTATCAGTTAAATGAGAATCTAATTTTAAATAATTATTAAATATATTTATACTTTTACTATCAGAATATATTACTAAATTAAAATTATTAACATTTAATAATAAATTAGAAATCCATTTTTCATAAATTTTTTTATCAAATTTAGATTTTAATTCATACCAACATGTAGATAATGTTAACATTAATATTTATATATTATTAATATATTTTTTTTTTAAATCATTGACTTTTAAATAATTAGTATTATTAAAATAACTATTTTTATGTATTCTGTGGAATACTAAAATTTCAGGTACATTATAAAATTTTTTATTTTGTTTTCTTAATTTAAGCCACAAATCATAATCTTCTAATTCATTATTAGAATCCCATATGGCTAAGTTTTTTTTTATGATACAACTACTATTAATAATAGGATTGGTCTTTAAAAAATCAAATTTACTAATATCACCTAATGGTATATTAGGTAAACAATTTAATTCGCCAAAATACTTACAATGAGTGCCAATAACATCATATTTTTTTATAAAAGAAATTTGTTTTAATAACTTATCTGGTAACCAAATATCATCAACATCTAGTAAGGCAATCCAATCATAAGAACAATAATTAATCATATCATTTAATGCATTTGATTTACCTTTAATATTAAATAAATCATAAATTTTAATTTTATCAGATTTATATTCTAATGCTTTTTTATAAACATTAGAATTTTCAGAATGTCCATTAATACCAATAATAATTTCCCAATGTTCATACGATTGATTTATAACACTTTTAACAGATTCATCTATAAATTCTATACCATTATATATAGGAATAAGAACAGAAATCATATTATAAATATATAATAATTATATATTTATATAATGTATAATAATTATAATTTATTTTTACAAAACATAATTAATTCAAATTATGAATTCTTTAAATCAAATTATAATTATAATAGTATTTTAGAACATGTATCATTAGAATATGGAAATAAATATTTAAATTTAATAGAGAATGAATTTCCTAATATAAATTATTCTATTATACTTGACTTCTGTAAAATAAATGATTTATATGGTAATCCTAAAAAAGAAAAATTTAAAGATTTATCTAATAATATATTAATATGTAGCCCCACTTCATTAAGATACATATATCATTCATTAATAATATTAAAATATTATAGTCAAACTAAATGTAAAAATATAGTAGAAGTAGGATGTGGTTATGGTGGATTATGTTTAGCAATTAATTATTTTATGAAATATTTTGATATAGAAATAAATAATTATCATATAATTGATTTATCTGAACCATTGAATTTAATAAAATTTTATTTAAATAAACATAAATCTTATATAAAAATAAATATAAATTATCATGATAGTTTGACATATGGTATAAATATACCAAATAGCAAAGATTTATTTTTTATTTCAAATTATTGTTATACTGAAATAGAAAAAAAACATAATAATAAATATACTGAAATATTATTACCTAAAATAATTAATGGATTTATTATATGGCAAAATGGTGGTAATAACGGAGCATATCCCATTTCTAATTGTAGTAATATTTTAAATAAAGAAGTAAAAAAAATTATGGAAGAAAAACCTCAAACAGATGCTGGATATGATATATATATGAATTATTTTGTTTACTTATAATAGATAATAATTAGCTGGTATTCACCAACTTTATATTATTTAAAGTAATTATTATATAATATTTATATAAAATGAAAAAGGAAAATACTTCATATTTAACTAATTCTCAAACGAATACCTTATATATTTTAATAACAGGGTGTTGTGGATTTATAGGAACTAATTTATGTTTAAAATTATTAAAAGAAAATAAAAATATAATAATATATGGTATAGATAATATTATAAATAATTATAATATTAATTTTAAATATGAAAATTTAAAAAAATTACAAAAATATTCTAATTTTATATTTAATAAAACCAATATATCAAATTATAATATTAATAATAATATAAATATAGTAATACATTTAGCATCTATACCCGGTGTAAGAAGAAGTTTAAGTGAGCCTATATTATATTTAGATAATAATGTAAAAGAATATATAATATTATTAGAAAAATGTAAAAAATTAAATATAAAAAATATAATATTTGCATCATCAAGTAGTGTATATGGAAACAATATAAGTATTCCATTTAAAGAAGATGATATATTAAATAATATTATATCACCTTATGCATTATCAAAAAAATGTATGGAAATATATTCTAAATATTATTCAGATCAATATAATATGAATATAATAGGTCTTAGATTTTTTACAGTATATGGTCCAATGGGTAGACCAGATATGGCACCATATATATTTATAAAAAATATATCAGAAAACAAACCAATAAATAAATATGGTAATGGTGATTCTTTAAGAGATTATACTTACATAGATGATATTATAAATGGTATAGTTTTATGTATAAACAAATTAAATAATATGTCAGAAAGTAATTATATAATTTATAATTTAGGTAGTAATAACCCTATTAAATTAAATAAATTTATAGAATTAATAGAAAAAATAGTAAATAAAAAAGCTATAATAAATAAAATGTCTAATCAAATGGGTGATGTAAAAAAAACTTATGCTGATATATCTAAAGCGAAAGAAGAATTAGGTTTTAAAATTAATAATTCAATAGAAACTGGTTTAAATAAAACATATTTATGGATGAAAAAAAATAATAGAATTCTTTTAAATAAATAAGAATATAATAATATAATAATATAAATTTATATTTTCATGAATAATTTATATCAAATAGATAATTGTAGTTATAAAATATTAAATAGAAATTATTTAAAAGATCCTAATTATTTTCCAGAATTTCAAATAAATTTGGATAAATTTAAATTTTTAATAAAAGATTTAGAAAAAAATAATAAAACAGCTAGTTTTATTCATTTTGGTGATGGTGATTATTATTTTTTAAAAAAAATACCAATAGGTTCTGCCAGACCAGGTAAAAGAGCTTTAAAAAAATCTTATAATGAATTGGATATAGAATCCTATAAAAATGGATTTTTAAAAAACAATTATTATTGTGTTGAATATTTGGAAAAAGATATGATAAATAAAATTAATGAATTATATCCCAATATAAAAACAATACCGACTGAATATTTATATGGATTAACAATGAATAAATGGTTTTTTAAAAATTTTAAAGATAAAATAGGTTTAATAGGAGCAGGTCCTAAATTAGATATAATAAAAAATTTAATGGAATATCCAGAATATAAAACATATTTAGGAATAAATAAATTTAATGATTATATAAAAATACCTCAAAAATATGCTTGTGATAACTTAGAAGAAACAATATCAATGGTAAAAACACAATTAGAAAATTCAAATGAAAATACAAAAATATTTTTATTTGGTGTAGGACATGTTAAGTCAGGATTAATACATCATTTACCAAAAATAAAAAATGCTATATATTTAGACATAGGTGCTGGTATAGATGGTATAGCGGGTATAATAGATTCAGATAGACCATATGCTGGTGATTGGATAAATCATAGAATGAAAAATTATGATTATTCATCTATAGATTTATTAAATTATAACTTAAATAATGATAAATTTATAAAATATATATAATATTTATTAATATGATAAAAAACACTAATAATAATAGAAAATTAATAGAAGATACTCTAAAACTATTTCAAGAAAAATCAAGTTCATCGCCACTAATTTTAGTAACCGGTGGTACTGGTTTTTTAGGTAAAGAAATAATAAAAGAATTATTAAAAAAAAATTATAGAATTAGGACTATTAGTAGAAATAAAAATAAATTAATAGAATTAAAAAAAATATATCCATCAATAGAAATTATTGAAGGTAATATATGTGATATATCAAAAATAAAAAAAATATGTAAAAATGTAACAGGTATATTGCATTTAGCTACATATTTAAAATCAGTTTTATCAAAAGAAAATACTTTAGAATGTGTTGAAACAAATATAATAGGAACTTTAAATATTTTAAAAAATACTTTAAATAATAATAAATTAAAATTTATAATTGGTATAAGTTCAACAAAAGCTATTAATATAAAAAGTACATATGGTGCATCTAAATATATTATAGAACAATTATTTAAATATTTTATGGATATTAATATTAATATAAAGAATACCAACCAACAATATAATTTAGATGGGAAGGACACCAAAGTTACTAGTGAGGACTCTACATTACATTGTAAATATATATTAATTAGATTAGGTAATATAATTAATTTTACAAATTCTGTAATAAATATATGGAAAAATAAATTAAAAAAAGGTGAAGAAATTATAATAACAAATGATAATTCTACAAGATATTATATACCTTTAAAAGATGCTATAAATTTTATATTAAAAATATTAGATAAAGAATTTAAATCAGATAGTACTTATCCATCCCCCATAAAAGATAATATAACTAATCCTATAAAAATATATATACCTAAAATGAAAAGTATGAGATTAGGTGATATTTTAGAAGTTATGATTAAAAAATATTTACCAAAAAATAAACCATTAAAATTAAAAAAAATAAATTTATTAGATAATGAAAATTTACACGAATATTTAGAAAATTGTGGTATATCTTCTAATGATAGTCCAAGGTATAATATTAATGAAATTTATAAACTTATTTAAAACTAAAAAAATTTTACTAATATATCTATAATATAAATAATGGATAATATAACAATATATTTGTCATGTTGTGATAAATATAATTATATATTACCAGCTACTATATATTTATATAATAAATTTATTAAACCTAATCCATTAATTAAAATATTAGGTTTTAAAAAACCTGAATTACCTGATTGGGATAATATAGAATTTATATCTTTATCTGAAAAACAAGAAAATATAAATTTATGGAGTAATTATTTATATAATTATTTTATAAATATTGAGGATGAATATGTATTTCTTGCATTAGATGATTTTTTTCCTATAGATAATATTAATTTAGATTGTTATAAATATGTTATGGATTATATGAAAAAAAATCCAGTAGGATTTTGTATTCTTTCTCAAGAACCATCCTCAGATCCAAATAGAAATGAAGTTGATGAAATATTGGTTGATAATGATAAATATTTTGTTTATAAAAGAAAAAAAAATGTAGGTTATCAATTAGTTTTACAACCTGCTATATGGAATAGAAAATATTTATTAAAATATTTAAAATATAATTGTTCACCTTGGGATTTTGAACTTAAATTAAGTAATATTGCTAATAAAGATAATAATTATTATAATATATCAACATCAAAATATCCTATTGATAATCCTAAATGTTTATTACCTTATAATGATAATAGTAGTTTATCATCTAAATGGATTAATAAAATATCTGTAATTGGATTAAGAAATAATATTGTTCAAGAATTAATAGATTTAAATTTGATAGATTCTAATAAATTAATTATTGGTGCTTGGGGTATAGATGTTAAATGGAATAAAAATTTTAGTAAGAAAGATTTAAAAATTTTATCTGATAAAGTTAGTCATAATAATTGGTATGCTAAATTTAAAAATTATTATTATGATTAAAATAAAGAGTAGAAAAACAAAATATGGTAAAAAAGCTAAAGTTGGGAAAACGTATGAGTTTCAAAAAACAAAGTTATTTTTATCTTTACTATTTTTTTTCTATGGGATATATATTTTTTTAGTTTCAATTCTAATAACTATTATAAATTAATAAATATATATATAATTAAATAAATATATAAAAAATAATATTATTATGGTAGACACTTCTTTATCCATTCAACCTTTTCTTATTGATCTAACTACTTATAAAGATAATAGAGGTATTTTTTATGAATCTTATAAAGATTATATATTAAATAAATATAAGGGTGTTGGGGGCGTTACAGAAGTTCTACAAGACTCTCCTATTTACCCTAATATTAATTTTAAAATTGTTCAAGAAAATACTTGTATATCTAATAAAAATGTAGTTAGAGGATTACATTATCAAACTAAACCATATTTACAAAATAAATTATTACAAGTATTAAATGGTAAAATTAAAGACATATTAGTTAATATTAATAATAATGAAATATGGGAATTTACTCTAAATTCTAAAAAACCACAGTTACTTTATATACCTAGTAATTTTGCACATGGTTATATATCTTTAGAAGATAATACAATAATATCTTATAAAATAGATAATTATTATAATAATAATTATGAAAAAGGTATAAATCCATTAAGTTCATCTTTAATAAATTTATGGGGGGTAAAAAAAAAATATATAACTATATCAAATAAAGATAAAAATTTGCCTATTATGCCAATATAGATAAATATTCTTTTGGATATAGAAATATAATATATTATATCAACTATATCTATAGGGCACTCCACCCCATATAATTTATATTAATTGTAATTCATTATTTGCTTTATAATCTATTCTTACTAAACCTAAATATTTTAAATATTCATAATCTATATTATTTATATTTATAAAATTATATAAATTTTGTTCTGAACCTATTCCATTATTTAAATTAATATCCATATTTAATTTTGAATATTCTACATATTTTAACATTAATTCGGAAGATAAAGCAAAAAACATATCATTATATAAATTTTCAGTTGGTTTGCTATATTTAAAATTATAATTATTATTTATATGTAAAATTGGTGGATTTGATATTAAAGCATTTTTTTTCATAATATTAACTTGCTCAAAAATCCATGGATTTGTTATAATTCTTCTTCCTGTAAAATATACAATTTTATTATAATTATTAAAATCAATTTGTTCAGATATATAAATTAATTCATCTAGTTCACCCATACCTATATTCTTTTTTCCTATATTTCTTTTTAAAATTATAAATTTTAAATTTACTTTTTTTGTTATTTCATTTTCTATATTTAATATTTCTTTTAAATTATTATTATTTAAGTCATTTAATTCTTGTATAGTATTATCACATATAACTATATCAAAATTGTTTGGTATTACTTTTAATAATTGTTTTATACAAAAATAATATAAATTTTGTCTATTATTATTATTATTATTATTATTATTATATATATTAAAAGAACTACTTACAAATATTAAATTATTCATGTTAATAAAATATTATTAAATATATTAAATTATATTTAATATAAATTAATATAATAGTTATTATAAATAATATAATGAAAATTAGAAATAAAGTTTTACCAGTTTTACAACCAAAAGGAGATGAAGATGATGTAAAAGCAATAAGAGAATGTATAATGAGTGGTTGGTGGGTTAATGGCCCCAAAGTTGAAGAATTTGAAAATAAATTTGCTAAAATGACAGGTTCTAAATATGCAATAGGCGTTACAAGTAACACCGCGGGATTAGATTTAATATTAAAAGCATATGATATATCTAATTGTGATGTAATTAGTCCAACTATATCTTTTGCTACAACGGTTGGTGTTCCAATGTGGAATAATTGTACCAGTAGATTAGCTGATGTAGATCCTATAAATATGAATATAGATCCTGAAGATGTAAAAAAAATGATTAAAGATGATACTAAAGCCATTATATGTGTAAATATGGCAGGGATACCTGCACCTATAGATGAAATAAGAAAATTTTTTAAAGGATTAATTATAGAAGATTGTGCACATTCTTGTTATACTGAAGGTGCTGGGACCAAAGGTGATATAGCGGTTTGGTCTTTCCAAGGTGTAAAAACTATGCCTTGTGGGGATGGTGGTATGATTACAACTAATAATTATAAGATAAGCGAAAAAATAAGGAAATTATCTTGGTTTGGAATAGAAAGTACTTATAGAAGAGATAAATATAGTGGCAGATTTGATAATGATAATGATAATGATAATGATAATGATAATTATAATGATAATGATAATGATACTGATACTGATACTGATAGTGGTGATGATGAGGAGAACGACGATGATGATGACGATGACG
>MDTG01130570.1_pt1 | contig 10544 bp, 6 predicted proteins | sample 811421 | NCBI WGS metagenome assembly MDTG01 (sample SAMN05326645, study PRJNA326480) | marine metagenome | isolation source: seawater | place: Pacific Ocean: South East | collected 2011
ATAGAGAACTAAATTTTTCATCCAAAGATGTTAAGAGTTGCTGTTATTGGTGGTGGTCCAAGTGGATCATGCGCTGCAGAAATTTTAGCTAAGGCAGGAGTTAAAACTTGGATTTTCGAGAGAAAGCTTGATAATGCCAAACCATGTGGAGGTGCCATACCTTTATGTATGGTTTCTGAATTCGATCTTCCTGAATCAATTATTGATAGAAAAGTCAGGAACATGAAAATGATATCCCCATCAAATAGAGAAGTTGATATCATTCTCGATGACATCTATCCAGGAAGCGATAAAGAATATATAGGAATGTTGAGGCGCGAAGTAATGGACTCTTTCATGAGGAATCGTGCTGCAGAACTAGGTGCGACATTAGTTAATGGATTGGTGTCAAAAATAGAGACAGGAACTAACAAGCAAGGTCCATATACACTTCATTACACTGAAGTGCTAAATGACCAATCTGAGGAGAAAGGGAAACAACTTGAGGTGGATTTAATTGTTGGAGCAGATGGAGCAACAAGTAGAGTTGCCAAAGCAATGGATGCTGGTGATTACAACTATGCAGTAGCAATTCAAGAGAGGATAAAGCTTCCTAAAGAGGAGATGAAGTATTACGAAGACAGAGCCGAAATGTATGTAGGAACTGACGTCTCACCAGATTTCTATGGCTGGGTCTTTCCTAAATACGATCACGTTGCCGCAGGGACAGGAACAATGAAAGAAAATGGTGGTTTGATAAAAAGTCTCCAGATAGGTGTCAGAGAAAGAGCAAAGAAAAGGCTGGTAAATGGAGAAGTAATAAAAGTAGAAGCCCATCCAATTCCTGAACATCCAAGGCCAAGAAGAGTTGTTGGAAGAATGGCTTTGGTTGGTGATGCAGCTGGTTATGTAACCAAAAGCTCAGGTGAAGGAATTTATTTTGCTGCAAAAAGTGGAAGGATGTGTGCCGAGCAGATTGTCGAATCTAGTCAAAGTGGGAAAATAATACCTACAGAAAACGATCTTAAAAAATACCTAAAAAAATGGGATAAAAAATATGGCACTACATATACAGTTTTAGATATTTTACAAAGAATTTTCTATACAAGTGACGGAGCTAGAGAAGCTTTTGTAGAGATGTGTGCTGACATGGATGTTCAGAGGCTTACATTTGACAGTTACCTTTACAAAACGGTAGTTGCAATGAAGCCGCTTCAACAATTAAAACTAACCCTATTAACTATTGGTTCTGTTTTAAGAGGTAAGGCACTAGCACCAAGTACATACAAACCGGTCCCAAGTGCAGTTAGAGATGATAATGAAGTTAATAAAATGCTAGCAATAAGTTCAATTAAAGGAGGTATTAAAACCAGCAAAAAGTAATCTAAATATTAACTATAAACTCAACTAAGTTTACTAAAATCAGCAATAATAAAAGATTGATTCCTTAAAATTGATAATAAGTTAAGCCTATTATTTCTTAGTTTAATATTATCTGTCATAACCATAACACTTCCTTCTCCATCAAAAAAGTTGGATAAGATTTCAGCACTTGAGGAAAGTCTCTCAGCTAATAATTTATATTTAACACGATCAGGATTTATAGCTAAAGGTTTTAATTCCATCAAGACATTGAACATTTGGTTTTCACAATCCTTCTCAAAGAGAGACTTATCAACAAATTTCAAAGGATCAATCACATCCTTAGAAATAGAGCTTTTAGTAGCTAACTTCGATGCACGAGTCACAACAGCTTGTAACAAGTTAAGAGTATTCGTTTTCCTCATATCCATTAATAATGAAGCACGAAAATTAATGTCTGTTGGATCATCTAATAATTTTTCTGCTGAATTTGTATTTCCTGCAATTGCCTGAACGATATCAAAATCAATCTCTTTTTCCTCTAACAAACTAATAATTCTTTGACGCAAGAAATCAATTAACTCACAAGAAAGTTTCTTAACGTCAAAAGAAATATTAGGGAATAACTGCTTCCAATATATTAGTGATTCGTTTATTACTTCATTGATATTTAATTGCCAATCTTTATTCCATAAGATTAATAATATTCCATTAGCAGCCCTTCTCAAAGCATATGGGTCAGAAGAGCCAGTGGGGCGTTCACCTTTTGCAAAGATACTAAAAAGCAATTCAAAACGTTCAGCTAATGAAACAGAATTACCAAGATTATTTGATGGAAGAGTGTCTAGAGCTCCTTTAGGTTTGTAATGTTCCAAAACCCCAAGACAAACATCTCTTGATTCCCCCTCATGAAGTAAGTATTTAGATCCAATAACGCCTTGTAATTCAGGGAATTCATCAACCATATTGCTGACCAAATCATGCTTAGAAAAATGGGCAACCTTAACAGATTTATCAATATCTTCTTGACCAAATCTAAGTTTTGTAGTTAATAATTTAGTAAGCCATTTAATCCGATTTACGCGATCGTATAAAGAGCCTAAACCTTCAGTAAAGGTAACTTTCTTCAATTTATTAATGCGTGAAGAGGAATTAATTGATAAATCTGCATTTATAAAAAATGAGGCATCAGAAAACCTTGCCTTTAGTACTTTTTCATTTCCTAAAATAATATTTTCTTTAGCTGAAGGTAATCCATTACTTATACACAGAAAACTTGGATGTAAAATATTTTTAGAGTCAAGTGATAGTGGATCAACCTCATGATTGACTCTATATATAGGGATGTACCTTTGATGAACCTTCATTACAGTGGACAAAACTTCAGGGGGTAAATTGAGGAAGCAATCATCAAAACTCCCACTCACGAGTAAAGGTGATTCAACTAAATCTGTCAGTTCATTTAAAAGTTGTTCAGACAAATCTGGCTTAAAATTACTATTTATTTGGTGATTAATAATTAGATCATTAATAAGAGAAAGGCGATTTTGCCTTTCAGCGATAACTCCAACGTCCTTTAATTGATCAAAATAAGTTGTTGCATTTTTTATTTGGAATTCAGATCCATGCAACCTATGTGGTCTTGAAATATTGCCAATATCAATTGCAGGATCACATCCCGTAATTTTAAAATCTAATACTTCTGAATCAAGCAAAGACACTATCCAACGAATAGGTCTTGAAAATCGAAAATCCCCTTTTCCCCATCTCATAAACCTTCTTCCTTGAATTTTACTAATCCATACTGGTAAATATTCAGACAATACACTTACGACTGGCTTGCCTTTCTCAATTAATTTAGCGAAAACGAATGTTCCTTTTCTCGTTTCTCGAATCTCTAATTCTTCTGGAGAGATGTCATATCTTTTAGCAAAACCAATAGCTGCTTTGGTCGGTTTTCCTTCATGAAAAGCTTGAGAGAGAGAAGGCCCTTTTCTTTCTTGAATATTATCAAGAGAGAAAGGAGCAATTCCTTCAATCATTAATGCAATTCTTCTGGGAGTAGTTGTAACTCTTATTTCACTAAATTTTATTTGAGAGGAATTCAAGTCTTTATTTACATTTAACTCAAGTTGTGAAATAACAGATTCAGCCAAATCAGCTGGAAGTTCCTCTGTGCCAATTTCTAAAAGGTAAGTAGACAAAAAGATTTCCTTATATTCTTAGCAAGATTAGATCTAAATTTGAATAACTTCTACTTTCTGTGTCCTAGAAAAAATTTAACAAGAAATTCATTCAAAATTGAAAACAATAATTTTATTTAGACAATTAGACACCAGACGACATGAAAAATGATACAGTGTAGGTACCGGTGTAGGTACCATTGCCTAAGATCATAAAAATACCAGGGAGATCAGGTTACTACCTAAGAGTCGCCGTACCAAGAGGTAAACTAAGGGATGCTTTTGGAACATGTGATGTAGTAAAGAAAATAGGGAACACAAGGAAAGAAGCAGAAGAGAACATTAATTCAGCAGAAATAGCAATTCAGCGAAAATTCGATGAAAAGCTACAAGATGATGAAGAAAAAAAGATTAACGAATCATTACCAAGCGGAATAAAAGTCGAAGCAATTAAAAACCCTGAAGTCAAAGAATCTCCAAAAAATATAGAAAAAGATTTAAAAGATGCTGGATTTAGTACTGCAGCTATTGAAGCGCTGATGAATTTTGAAGAAAAAGATACCCTATATAATTCAGAAATTAAAAAAACTGTTCCCTCTCCTTGTATAGCAAATAAGTCTCCTCGAGCTAAATTTGAACAATTTAAAGCCGATAGCAATTACTTAAATGAACCCCTACAAAGTGAACTAATAAATGAAAGTGATCACTTTACAAACGACGCAGTTCAACTGCTGAAATTTCATGGTAGTTATCAACAAGATGATCGTGAACATAGAAAAAGAGGAGGGACAGGAAAAGATTGGCAAATGATGCTGAGGCTTAGGAATCCAGCTGGTTTTGTGCCTGGTCCTCTGTTTGTAGCATTAGATGATCTCTCTGATCGATTAGGAAATCAAACGCTAAGAGCGACCACTCGTCAATGCTTTCAAATGCATGGAATTAAAAAAGAGAATCTGAAAGAAGTTATTGGGACAATAGTTAAATCAATGGGATCAACTCTAGCCGCATGTGGAGATATAAATAGAAATGTTATGGCTCCGGCAGCACCTTTTGAAAAAGGTTCATACCCTGCTGCCAGGAAATTAGCAAATGATATCGCAGATGTTTTATCACCTAAGAAAGCAGAGATAACTTATCTAGATTTATGGGTTGATGGTCAACTCAAGTATGCAATCAAACCATCTCCTGAAGTAAAGAGAAATAGAAGAAAGCAACTAAATCCAGGTGTTTTTAGTGGAGATAACAAAGAACCATTATATGGTTCGACCTACTTACCAAGAAAATTTAAATGTGCAACGACAGTCCCTGGAGACAATTCTGTCGATATTCTAACCCATGACATTGGCCTAGTAGTGTTTACGAATAAAAAAGGAGCCTTAGAGGGATGCAATGTCTATGTTGGAGGAGGTATGGGTAGAACGCATAACTTAGATACGACATTCGCGAGGATAGCAGATCCAATTGGTTTCGTAGAAGGTAAGGATATATTAGAACTTGTACAATCTATACTTGCTCTTCAAAGGGACTATGGCGATAGGAAGACCAGAAGACATTCAAGACTTAAATATGTTTTGCATGACATGGGTGTTGATTGGTTTAAGCATCAGTTAACGACAAAATATTTTACAAAGAAAATTAGCAAGCTAAAGCAGGAAGGAGACACAAAACTAGAAGATTATTTAGGCTGGCATCAACAATCTGAGAAATTATGGTTTGTTGGCCTACCTCTATTATCTGGTAGGCTTTCAGGAAAAATAAAGAAAGAACTCAGGAACATAGTTGAAAAATATGCCTTGGATGTACGTTTAACACCCAACCAAGATCTATTATTGTGCAATATCGGTAAATATCAAAAAGCAAGTGTAAGCAATGATCTAAATAATATAGGTATTAAAAATCCAGGAAGTCCTGAACCACTAGCCAGGCATGCTATGGCATGTCCAGCTCTTCCATTATGTGGACTTGCGATGACAGAAGCAGAGAGGTTCTTACCAGAACTTTTAGACCGTATAAACAATCAGTTAAAACGCCTAAAGATTAATAAATCAATTTTGATCAGAGTTACAGGATGTCCAAATGGTTGTGCTCGCCCATACATGGCAGAGCTAGCTCTAGTTGGTAGTGGACTCAATCAATACCAAGTATGGCTTGGTGGCAGTACAAATTTAAAAAGGTTAGCGAAGCCTTATCTACAAAAAATGCCTCTGAATGAATTAGAGAAAACACTTGAGCCTTTATTCATCAGCTGGAAAGAAACTGGAAATTCATCAAGTCTTGGAGATCATGTGACAAAGCTTGGTAATGAAAATGTAATGTCTTTGCTTACATCAAATGTTGAACCATAAACAGCATCACCTTTTTTACTAATCCAAGACCATAATTGATCGCCGTAACTAAAATGCCACCACTCGCCTGGATGTTGCACAAACCCAGTATGTTCCATAACTGAAGACAAAAGTGATCGTCTATTGTGAAAAACTTGATGTTTGGAATAAGGCATTCTTAAAGAGTTCTTCTCATAAAAGTCAGGTCTAGATTTAGGCCCAATAAAATCTATTTCACCACCAAGATCTAACGGATTTCCATTCATATCAGCAAGAGTCAAGTCAATAGCAGCGCCCGTACTGTGTGGTGGCGGTGTTGAAGGATTAGATGTTGGTCTCGCCCAAAAACGACCTACTTCTTCAATTATTTCAGTAACAATTCCCTTTAAAGAATGATCATTAATATCAATTCCTCTGGAAATACAAATTTCTTGAATGGTGTAATTAAACATAAATTTTTGGACAGAAATAGGTCTCCAAGCATCAAACAAAGCCAACTGCAAATGAGGATTGATCTCTGAAAGATATTGCTGCGCTTCTATTAATCTTTTTAAAACACTTTGACGCAAAACCCATGGATCTTGTTCATTTAGGTATGGAGCACCTAACGACATATAAGGATGAGGCGTTAATCGAAAAATTGACTTTGGTATAGGAATTAAAGGTTCATGACATTCCTTTATTTTTATATTATTCCAAGGTCTACGTTTCATGTTTATTAGAAAATATGGGTATCAATTATAAATCGTGTTAATAATGTACTTAATTAATCCTATCCAAAAAAATCAATACTTCAATACTCATCGCTTATATAAATTCAATTTAATTTATTCCCAATTTTTAGTTTATCCCACTGTTCTTTAATTCGTAAGCGAAGCATTGAGTTATTAGTAAGGCGAGGATCTAAATCTAAAATTTTGCGAGCCTCTTCCCTTGCTAGTTCAAGCACATCCGCATCTTCGGCTAATGAAGCAAGCGCAAAATCAGGTAACCCTGATTGTTTTGTACCTAAGACTTGCCCAGGTCCACGAAAACGCAAGTCAAGTTCAGAAATTTCAAATCCATCATTTGAATTCACCAAAACTTCCAATCTTTGCCGAGATAGTTTATTTTTATTCTGGTGGCTTAAAAGACAATATGACTTAGAAGCTCCTCTTCCCACACGGCCCCTTAATTGATGCAATTGAGCCAGTCCAAAGCGATCAGAATCCTCTATGAGCATCACACTGGCATTTGGCACATCAACACCTACTTCTATAACAGTCGTAGATACAAGTATATTGCTTTTTTTATTAAGGAAACTATCTATAACTTCTTGCTTTTCAACACTTTTCATTTTTCCATGAAGTAATTCAACAATAAATTCAGGAAAGATTTCATTAGACAATTTATTATGTACGTCAACTGCTGAACTAAGTTCAAGTTTTTCAGATTCTTCTATTAAAGGTAGAACTACATAAATTTGGTGTCCTTTATTAATTTCATTTCTAATTAATTCATATGCATATTTTTTATCTTTTGGTGATATCAACTGAGTTGTTATGGGGGTTCGACCTGGTGGAAGCTCATCTATCTGACTAACATCGAGGTCACCATGCAAAGTAAGCGCCAAAGTCCTAGGGATAGGTGTAGCAGTCATAGTTAGCAAGTGAGGTTGTAGTCCTTTGTTCAACAGCTTGTTTCTCTGCTTAACACCAAAACGATGCTGCTCATCAACAACTACTAGTCCAAGTCGATCAAAGACAACTGGATCTTCAAATAACGCATGAGTTCCAACAAGAATGTTTGTAGAGCCATTTATTAAATCAGTAAGAATTTGTTTACGACGAGTCTTTGGTGTAGAGCCGGTTAGCAGATCAACGTTTAACTCAAGTTGTGGAATCCATTTACTTAATGTTTTAAAGTGTTGCATGGCGAGCACCTCAGTAGGAGCCATAAAAGCCCCTTGCCATCCAGATTGAACTGCAGTAAGGAGAGCTGAAATAGCGATAACTGTTTTTCCACTACCAACATCACCTTGTAATAGTCGTGACATGGGCTCAGCTTTGACAATATCTGATTCAATTTCCTTTAAAACTCTTTTTTGAGCATCTGTAAGAGAGAAAGGAAGAATCCTTAAAAATTTTCCCACTAGGCTATGACTATTTGTCTCAATGATTAACTGAGGAGAATTACTTTTTTTTTGCAAGTCACGTCTTAAAAGAAGACTTAGCTGTAACAAGAAAAACTCTTCGAAGACAATTCTTCTTTTTGCTTTAGCTAAGGTTTTTGAATTCTCAGGACTATGAATATTAAAAAAAGCTTCTTTCTTAGATGCTAGATCTAGTCTATTCAAAATATCCGTAGGGATTGGATCTTTAATATCAGATATCAAATATAGAATCGATTGTATTAAATCTCTAAATTTGTCAGCAGTAATTCCGTCTGTTAAAGAATAAATAGGAAATATTTGACCAATAGTTCTAGATTTCAAATAACTATTAGGGCTATCAATTATTTCTATTAAAGGATCATTTATTGACTTACCATAACTACCTTCCTTAACTAATCCGCTTACCGCAATTGTCGCACCAACTGGATATAAACTTTGCTGAGATTTTACATATGCAATACTGCTAGTACGGTGACCAGCAAAAAACCTTGTAATTTTCATACCTCCTGTCTTATCTTTAATAAATAATTCAAGAATTGATAGATTCGAATTCCTGGGACTTTTGAACGAACTACTTCGTCTAACTGTTGCCACGATCGTTACATTTTGACCTGCTTGAGTTTTATCAATAGTTTTCAACGAGGTGTAATCGATATAATCACGGGGGAAATAATTTATGAGGTCACGAATCAAAACAAGTCCTAACCTGGACAACCTTTCAGCTTGTTTTGGTCCAACACCCTTAATACTTGAAAGCGAACTTTCTAAACTTAAAGAATCTGACAAAGGAACTTTATTAAAATTTAAATTATTGGATTTTCTAATTTTTAAATTTGGTAAATCATTCTTTTTTAATTTTTGATCATACTTATGTAAGTCTTGAAGGGACTGTCTTGTTTGAGCTATTAGTCTACGTCTAAGACTTATAGACATAGATGGATATCTATCATAATTCAATGCTAATTCCTTTAATTTGCAAATTTCCTGTTCTGGAATATCTACAGAAGGGCACGTTAATAAAGAAGCACTTACAAAAGAAGAAAATTTATGTTTTCTTCCTTGAATATCAGTAAACCCATGATCAACTTCAACTGCTATAGCTTGTTGTAAAGGTCTAATCCAAAAGATTAGTTCACCTGATTTTTTCTCAGGAGTAGTCATTGAATTATGACTGCTTATATTTTGGTTGTATCCTTCCACCATTCATTATTAACCTCTTCTGCTATTGATCTACCTTGCCAATATCTTTGTTGTTTAACCATAGCCAAAAGTACATTTTGATAATATTTAATATGAGATCTATTTTTTCTTAGTCTTGGATTATCAAATTCCATATCTGATGGAGTAATTAATAAGCACTCAATATCTAACCCTCCAGAACCAAATGAACTATTAGCTGGTAATTTGAATGTCAGAATATTGGATATAGAATTAGAGGAAATCAATTGACCTGCCAAAGAAGCATCTAAAATATTAATCGGAACTAGTGTATTTACCAATCCAGATTTCAAAAGCTCCGTATTAATGGAATGTGAAAGGTCTCGCAATCTTCGAATCAACGCTGTATCTATAGATATCATCCACTCATACAAACCTATTGGTGATTCTGGCAACAACCGATTATTTCTAATATCTTCATAAGTGTTATGTTTATGAGAAGAATTATCTCTTTTTGAATCTAGATCACTTTGGTTAAAATCATCAGTTAAAGCAAAAATTGACTGTAGAATTTTTATATCATTATTTTTTAAGTCAAAAGTATCAGAATTCTTTTCTTCATCCTTTAATAAATCATTTTCGTTATAAGTATTTTCTTCAAAAATATCTCTTTCAGGTATTGTACTTTTAATATCGGATTGTTTCTCATCAATTGAATATGGGAATTTTAATTCTCCATCCCAGCCTTCAGTAATTGATAAATTCTCAAGTGGTGGAATAGAACTTATATTAATTGAATTATTACCATTAAATGAATCAGGTTTTTCAGAATTACTTTTCATATTTAGAGCATTTTCTATTTCGTCTTTAGCGTTATTTAAATGACGAATATTTTCCTCCTCAATCTTCTTAGCTAATTCATTTAAATGTTCAATTGTTAAAAGCGGAATATTATCTGACACTAATTTATCTATTTTAAACTGAAATATTTTTCTGGATTTTACTGTTGAGAAGCTAAAATTATTACCAAGATTATCAGTAATAAGTGATAATATTGAAGACCTTATGGCTTGAGGTAGAAAATTTCTTACTTCTTCTAAATACAAAGAATTAACATTATATAAATGAGAAGAAATATTATTACACTTTTCTTTGAGCAAACTTAATTGATTTAAAGGATCATAATCTGAATCCGATAAATACTTCTTATTAGACAAGGTTAAACTGAAGTCATAGATGCAACCTCTTCAGCAAAATCAGGTCCTTGTACCTCTATACCCTCACCAAGAGTATATCTAGTAAATCTACGAACCTTTAAATTCTCACCAATTTTACCAGCAACTTGCTTTACAAGTTCTTCAACATTTATTGAACTATCTTTTATGA
>MDTG01273830.1_pt1 | contig 10544 bp, 8 predicted proteins | sample 811421 | NCBI WGS metagenome assembly MDTG01 (sample SAMN05326645, study PRJNA326480) | marine metagenome | isolation source: seawater | place: Pacific Ocean: South East | collected 2011
ATTATAAATATTATTAGAGGACAAGATCATGGCCGTCAAAAATTCTCTGCTTTATAGAAAATTTTCTCCGTTTTTGAAGTATTTTTATTACTTAATATTTGATAGACATAAGCTCAAGTCATATATTACTTACAGGCTAAGCGATGAAAAGCTAAAATATGCTCATTTGCTTGAGGCCGTAAATTATCTGAGGGTAGCCGGTCTGCCAGGCGTTTATTTTGAGTTTGGCTGCCACTCTGCACGAACATTTTCTACCGTAATCAGGGCGGCGGATTATCTAAAGCTGGATAATTTTCAATGCTTCGCCTTCGATTCTTTCGAGGGTCTGCCTCCTACAGAAATAACGGAAGACGGTTATTTTGAGGGCGGGACGTTTTGTACTTCCAAGACAGACTTTATTTCCTTAGTAAAAAGTTACAGTGGTCGTTCATTGGAAAATGAGAACATAATAGAGGGTTTCTATGAGTCGTCTCTAACGACGAATTTACAGGGAACGATGCCTAAAGTCGGAATGGTGCATATCGACGTGGATCTATACTCGTCGACTGCGCTGGTATTGGAGTTTTTAAAGCCGTTGATGGTAGAGGGTACGGTAATACTTTTTGACGATTGGTATTGCTTTCCGCCTGGGTCTCTAAAGGGAGAAAGCGGAGCTCTCCATCAATTTTGTGAAAAGCATCCTGGATTTAAGATTGAAGAATGGAAATCGTATTCAACCTTCGGGAAGTCATTTTTTGTGGTTGGTAATGACTGAATAACTAAACATATTACGGTCTAACCGAAGTCAACGGCATGAGATGCACATAGATTTTTTATCTTCACCTCGCAGGATAGTTTTACAGGGACAGCAGAAAAAATATGTGCTGGAGTATTGAGGCCCTACTTAGTTTTGCATTACTTAAAATACACGGAATTTGCAAAAAAAAAGGCTAAGGGCACAGGCGGTCTGGACGCGGATTTAATTAAGTGAGATGTAAAGTTGATTAAAAATCGATGAAACTCATTAATAAGTTCTTCGCCCTTTTCAAAAGAGACGCTGTTCTATTCTTTGCCACCTTGTTAACTGGCATTGTTATCGCACGCGAACTCGGGCCTGAGGTCATGGGAATGTGGACTATTTTGCTGCTCATCCCCGGATATATCGAGGCCGCAGGGCGCTCCCAGTACGACATATCGGCAGTTTATTTTTTGGGCAGAAAAAAAGCCAATCTGGGAGAGATTGCATTTACACTTCATGTCACCGCAGCGGCCTCTACAGTACTCGCTGGGGTCATTTTCTTCCCTAATTTCGAATGGTTCTATAGCCAGCTGTTCTCAAGCGTTGATGAAGACCTCCGCGTTTATGCAGTCGCAATTTTTTTTATATTTCCACTCCGATTAATTTACTTAAATTATTCCTATCTGTTAATCGCTCAGGAAGACATTAGAAAATATAATACGCTGGTGATTGTCCAGGCACTGTCTACTGCAGTGCTATGTATTTTTCTAGTTACCGTTTTGGAACTCGAGATATCCGGTGCCGTGGCGGGAAGCTTGATAGGGGTTCTAATCGCGATTTTTTATGCCGCAACTACAGTGCCACATCATACTGGCGTCTCATTCAAATTTAACAGTAAATTATTTCTAGAGATGGGACGATATGCATCGAATTACTATTTGAATACTGTCATCGGTTATTTTCAGCAGAATATAACAAGCTTGATCTGCGCACTTTTTCTGGGACCTTCGCAGGTAGCATTTTATGCGCTAGGGAAGTCAATGTGCGATGTGTCTACCCGCATGGTGCCAACAGCAATCAATACGGCGCTTTTCCCCCACGTAACGAGGCTCGAAGATGAGTTGGAAAGTGCATCGTTGGTGGCTCGGCTTTTTCGGATAACACTTTTGATCTTAACTTGCACGTCTGTTTTGCTAACGATCGCTATAACCCCGCTAGTTAATGTTTTGTACGGCGTTAACTATCTTCCCATCATTTCCCCGTTTCTTATTATAATACCGGGTGTAGTGTTATCCCAATCCGCTACTATTTTTTCACAATTCTTTTCTGGGGTGGGTCGTCCAGATCTGTTGCCGAAGGCGTCAATTTTCCCATTGGGTCTGCAGATATTTCTCGCGATAATTCTTATTCCAGAGTATGGGGTTGGGGGCGCAGCAGTCAGCTTTTCAGCTTCTGCGACCTGTCTATTCTGTTTTCAGGTGGCGCTATTTTTAAGATTGTCAAAAGTGAGTATTGATTGCTTACTGCCTGTGCAAGACGATATTCGCTCAATCTGGATCGGCAGTCGAGATCAATTAATGCTTTACCGCGACAAAATGGGTCGATGGCTCTGAGATGGGAGTGAGGGCGTTGGATGTTGCCACACATCGTAAATGGAGCACGTCAGGTCGGAGACTCGATTTCATAAACATACGGCGTCATAATGTGCGCTCAGGCGCTTCGCGGCTCTCGCTTGTTGTGAACGTAGTCGAGGCTCCGGTGCATAGCTTCCACGAAAAATCTGTTGGGTTTGCGGGCTTTTTTATCAACCGTTGTCGAACCGTATCAATGATGGGCTTAATAACTTAAGTAGCCACGTCTCATACCCACTATACGTGTTATCAAAACCTGAGCGTTCAGTCGATGCCATGGAAGATCGGGAGATTAATAAAATGCCCACAGATAAATGACAGCACACGGATTTCCTGGATTGACTAACTTGAGCTTCCAATGAGGGCTTTGTTTTTCATCTGCGGATTTACCCTACCGTTCCCGATGTTCATTGACATCCATCAATGGGAGCTAGTGATCCACAGGCTTTACGAGGATGGATATCTGGTCCACGCAGGCATGCCAGTGCCTGTCGGCGTGTTCAGTAGCGCACTAATTTTCGCTTTGGGCGCGGCCCACGGTCTGCGGCGAAGATTCCCTCAGAAAACTTGGTTCTATTTTGGTGCGGCACTTTTATCCATGATTAGCTTTGCGCTTTACGCGTCTTGGAGCCTAACAATCCCACGAGTTTTATCTCTTATGTTGCCTACCGCGTCTTGCATATGTCTAGCATTATTTCTCGCGGTTCCTGCTTTGGTATTGGCATCCTTACGGGGCTTCTTGCTGGGCCTATTCGCGGTATTGCTACTGCATACCGCAAGCGCGCTGTACGAGCTGGTCAATTATTATGAAGGAAACGCCTTCCTGTTTAGCTCTTTCTTTGGCTTCCAGATATATCAAGCACTAATTTCCTACTCCGCGATATTATCAATTTTGGTGTGCGCATCTTTATATCATGCACTTATAATTCGGCGAAAACGCCTAGCATTCCAAATGCTGATAATGGCAGTTCTCGCGCTGTTCTTGGTGATCTTGGGTCAAAGGAAGGCGTTCGTCATGGATCTTGCGCTTATGACGTTGTGCTTCTTTCTTTACTTAACTCGCAGTGTTTTTGCTCGTGCGGGCTTCTCCTTCACATCTCTCCTGACGGCCGGCAGCTTGCTTTCGATCTCTGCTTTAACGCTTATTTTTTCCTTCCGTGACCGTTCTGAAGACCTACTGGGATCCGCTTTAGAGCAGAGGGGGGGGCTCTACGTAATTTTCGTCAACAAGCTAAGATCGGGAGGCTTGGAAGAGCTATTGTTTGGCTTCGAGCCAGGTTGGGGTGGGTACAGTAATTTATTTATTGAAATGATTTTGAGATTGGGGTTCGTGGGCTTGTCTCTATATCTAGTTTCCATTCTCTATTCAGTTAAATTAACCCTTACTGCTGCTGCTCGACTGACAGCAAATGACTCAATAGATTTTATCCGTGGCTCTAGAAGACCACTATGGCTATTTTTTGTTCTAAGCACCATCGCCGCCAACATCATCAATATGAACCTCCAGTTGCCTTTTTATACTATAAACCTGATATTTATCTTTCTACTGTTTTTTTTATTAAAATCTGTTGTCAATAAGGCTTAAAAAATGGTCCAAAATTAAGGTTCGGCGGCTATAAAAATTTTTGTCTCGTTGCCTGATCGTCAAAGAAAACACCCTTGCGAAGGCGCGAATATGGCGAGGCGGAATTTTTGGATTTTTCAACCAGGCGTTAGCTGTAAAAAACATCACTAGCGCCACTACGTAGATACAATACCGTTTTGGGCAGGCAAATTAGCAATGTCACTTATTTTAAATTCTTGTCAGGTCAATTAAGAGACGCGCCATGTGTGGAATAGTTGGAGGGGTCGGCCAGATCTCTCAGGAACAGATTGACGAAATGTTACTGTCAATCTCTCACCGGGGACCAGATTTTCTCGCCACCTCTGAGGGGGACGGTGTTCGCTTGGGTCACGCTCGTCTCAGCATAATTGATCTTTCCAGCGCGAGTAATCAGCCTCTTTGGGACCCACACCGTCGTGCCTGTATTGTATTCAATGGTGAAATTTATAACTATAAAAAGCTCAGAGCCCTTTTGGTCGAACGAGGTTGTCAGTTTAGATCCGCAGGAGATGCTGAGGTTTTACTAAACGCATATCTCGAATATGGACCTGAAGGATTATCGATGGCTGAAGGTATGTTCTCGTTTGCTATTTGGTTGGCTGAGCGAGAAGAATTGATACTGGCCCGCGATCCGTTCGGCGTAAAGCCACTTTACTACTGTGAAAACGAATTTGGCTTCTATTTTGCTAGCGAAATTAAAGCGCTAGCCACTTTGGACTGTGTTTCGAGTGACTTAGACATTGCGGCCATATATCGGACCCTTATATATATGTGGAGTCCTGGAGAGTCCACTTTACTCGCTGCAGTTAAAAAAGTGAGCCCTGGTACTTATATCAAGGTGAAAAATAGGAAAATTATCGACATCCAAAAGTTTTGGAGATGGGATCACTACAAGCCAAGCCAAAAAACCTTTGCTCAGTGTGCAAGCGCTGTTGATAATGCACTAAATGCGGCAATTGAAAGTCAGCTGGTATCTGATGTTCCAGTTGGCGCTTTTTTATCGGGTGGGCTTGATTCCAGTCTTTTAGCGGCACTGATTCAAACTAGGTCGTCATCGCCCCTACATTGTTTCACCATTGCGGTGGACAATTCCGACTCGGATGCCGCTATGGATCTTAGCTTTGCGCGTCGGCTATCGGAGCTGCTTGGTTTTGAACTAAGTGAAGTAGATGCGTCCCCAAAAATGGCAAGCCGTCTATTAGAGACCATGTATTATTTGGATGAGGTAAATGCGGATCCGGCGGCGATAATGGTAAGGGATATTTGCGCATCGGCTCGAAAGGAAGGTATCAAGGTGTTGATATCTGGCGCAGGTGGGGACGATCTGTTCACCGGATATAGAAGGCATTTTGCCGTCCGTTTCGAATCGATCTTTAGAATCATGCCCGCCCCCCTTAGTCGCCTGGTACTTTGGTCAGTAAGCGGGTTACCAACGAAGCTTCCCCTCGTACGGCGGATCAAAAAGGTCTTGTCTTATATCGATGTTTCTGGAGAGCAGCGTGTCCTGAGCTATTTCTACTGGGCCGACCCAGAGGCGATAAGGGAATTGTTCCTTCCAGTTTACAGCGATCGGCTCAAGGATGAAGTCGCTGCGCCATTTGTTGACGCTTTGTCCAGGACTGCAGACCTTCCTGAAATTGAGCGGATGTTGTGCATCGAAAGAGAATTTTTTTTAGTTGATCACAACTTCAACTATGTCGATAAAATGAGCATGGCAGAAGGTATAGAGGTCCGAGTTCCTTATCTCGATTTTGGGGTAGTACAGCAGGCCACGGCTATTCACCAGAAATTGAAGCAGCGATTTCTCGTGGGCAAAGCGGTGCTTAAAAAAGCGGCCGAAAAGTATCTTCCTTCCGACCTTATTTATAGAAAGAAAGTTGGCTTTGGGGTGCCTTTACGCGATTGGATACTTGGTGATTTATCTGCATTGGTCGCCACTGTCTTGTCACCAGGTCAGGTTGAAAACAGAGGTTTATTTAACGCCGATGCGGTAAGCAGTATGATAGAAGAGAATAAAGAAGGAATACATGATTATTCTTACACAATATTTGCGCTACTTTGCGTCGAGCTCTGGTGTCAGGTATTTGTCGATGGAGTAGTTGTTGAGCAAAATTACAAATCCGAACGCGCAATAGCTCGGTTATGATTTGAGGACCAGGGTTTTGATTTTGTGTAGAGTAATTAATGGATCAAATGCTGTGCCGAACCTGTGCTCGCTAAAGTAAATTAACAATACGCTCCTGTTAAGCTATGACAAGCACCGTCGCGATCATTTTTTTCTGGGCCTGTGCCGGCGCCGTCGGCGCTCGCACTGCACTGCCTGACTTAAATTTAGGGAAGCGAATTTTCCTATTTGGATGTTTTAGTCTACTCAGCACCTATCTTGCCGCTGTATCCGCCTTGTGGCTTATTAGCCGTGGAGTGATTAATCCACTGCTTATTCTATTGTGCTGCGGCTTTTTATTTATGGTGATGGGGTTTTGTATAAATAAATTGTTGGAGCGGTCAGGCGATAGGGATGGCGATGGTCACTATGCGTCTGTTGCTTATTTCGAAGATGTTCAGGCGGATCGGCGATTTCAATTATTTATCACTAGTCTTTTTCTCGTATTTTTTCTCTCATATGCTTATCGCACTCTTCTTGAGCCGCTCTGGGGCTGGGATACCCTATGGTATTGGGCCATTGTTGCTTCGAACATAATAACAGAGCCGTTGGATGGCAACTGGCTTTTCACAGCCGCTCCGCATCCGTCCACCACGCCGGCGCTATTGGCGATTCCCGTGATGGGTGAAAATTCTGGCGCGGGCGTGCACTCAATATACTGGATTTTGACCTTCGCAAGTTTGCTTATCATGATTTACGGGCAGGCTTTAGCGGTGACTGCCTCAAAAATATATGCCTTAATTTCAGCCTTTTTTTTCGCAACTATGCCGCTTGCGGAAAACCATGCTTCAAGCTCTGGTTATGCAGAACTATTCGTCTGCGGATCATTATTCTCGTTCTCCACAGCCTTTTGCTTCAGATTACACAATCGCTTTTGGCTATTGCTTAGTTGTATTCTACTCCTTTCGCTTCTCATAACGAAGAATACGGGGCCCCTTTTCCTGCTGATAATGGCAGGTGCAGCGTTTTTGCAGGTGCTTGTTGACAGGGGAATATCTTACTATCTCTTAATGAAATTTTTTTTCGCTTGGGTGGTTTTGGCGTTTTTGGCTGCCGGTTATTTGCAGTATTTAGGGCACCCCATCATTTTTGGTTATCGCATGCTCGAGTTTGATGTCTTTCGCTGGCCAATGATCCTTGTAAATGAATTTCACAGTAAGATCTTTAATCAGAGTTTCTCTGTGCTCCCAGTGTTATTTTTTATTACTTTAACAGCGGTTCTTTCAAATCGAGTGATGAAGCAGACGCGATTTACATTCCATGATAAGCCGTTTTTCTTGTTCTCGATTGGGGGCGCGATTGCAATGTTATTATTCAGCCAGCTGACAACTTACGGATTTAATGGTGGCCAGCCAGAGAGTGATACGATTATGAGTCGCCACAGTTTGCCGTTGGCTGCACTTCTTATCAGTGCGATGCCTTATGTTTACTTAATAGCTATAAGTGGCTCCCATCGGTACAAGGATTCCTAGTGTGAAACAGGTTTTGCAAAACCTAAAGTCAGGTGCTACTACCGTGGCGGATGTTCCTGTTCCGTCAGTGAGCGCCGGCCAGCTACTTATTTCGACCTCCGCTTCACTGATTTCAGCAGGCACTGAGAAGATGTTGGTGGAGTTTGGGAGAGGAGGATGGATCGACAAGGCGCGACAGCAGCCAGATAAAGTTCGTATGGTCTTAGATAAAATACGGACTGATGGGTTACAGCCGACTTTTCAGTCGGTGGTGAGTAAACTCGACGAGCCGTTTCCCTTGGGTTATTGCAATGTTGGCCGAGTTACCTCTGTTGGATCAGGCGTGACAGGATTCCAGCTAGAGGACCGAGTAGTCAGTAATGGCAAGCATGCTGAAGTCGTGAGCGTGCCAATAAATCTTTGTGCACGAGTTCCAGATAATGTCTCTGACGAGGAGGCCGCCTTCACTGTTCTGGGCGCTGTCGCTTTACAGGGCATTCGCTTAGCGCAGCCGACTTTGGGCGAGACGGTGGTGGTCACTGGTCTTGGTCTGGTCGGTCTCCTGACTGTGCAACTGCTGCGCGCCCACGGTTGTAGAGTACTGGGTTTGGACTTTGATAGCGACAAACTGGCTCTCGCAAAACAGTTTGGAGCAGAGGTGGTCGATCTGGCTGCGGGGCAGGACCCAATCGACGTCGCTTCCCATTACTCTCGTGGAAGAGGGGCGGATGCGGTGCTTATCGCCGCTGCTACGCAGAGCAGTGCGCCGATACACCAGGCTGCCTTAATGTGCCGTAAACGGGGACGCATTGTTTTGGTTGGGGTCACGGGTCTTGAATTGTCTCGTGACGATTTTTTTGAAAAGGAGCTGACCTTTCAAGTCTCTGCGTCTTACGGCCCGGGCCGGTTTGATCCGAATTACGAAGAAAAGGGGCAGGATTATCCGATTGGTTTTGTTCGGTGGACCGAGCAGCGTAATTTTGAAGCGGTGCTTGACATGATTTCTGACGGTCGATTGGATGTTAAGCCATTAATCTCGCATCGTTTTGATATCGGTGAGGCCGATAAGGCTTATGATCTAGTGTCAGCGGGTCTGCCCTCGCTTGGAATACTTTTACAATACCCAGGCCTTGAGGTTACTCCAGCGTCATGTTCAGTGCCAATTATCCCTGCCCTGCCTCCATCCGAAGAAAGGTCTCCCCGAAATAAGGAAGGAGTCGGCATAAGTTTTATCGGCGCTGGCAATTATGCAAAGGCAACACTAATACCTGCATTCAAAGCGCTTCGAGCATCCCTCCGCCTTGTGGCATCAAGTACTGGAGTGAGTGGGATGCATGCTGGGCGCAAGTTTGGATTTGAGGAGGCGACTACTGACACAAGCAAATTGTTCGCTGATCAAGCTACCCAAGCAGTCGTAATCACTACGCGACACGATACTCATGGCTGCTATGTTTTGCAGGCTCTTCGGTCCGGCAAAGACGTTTTTGTTGAAAAGCCTCTGTGCTTAAGCCTTAGGGAATTGGGCGAAATACAGGATGCCTATTTTGAGGCCAGTGAAGGCCCAACAGGCCCACCCGTTGTGATGGTTGGTTTCAACCGTCGCTTCGCTCCTCAAGTTAAAAGAATCAAGCAGCTACTTGAGGGTGTATCTGGTCCAAAATCCTTCGTTTTGACAGTTAATGCGGGTGCAGTCTCATCTAAACACTGGACTCACGACGCAGATGTTGGTGGAGGAAGGATTGTTGGTGAGGCCTGTCACTTTATCGATCTCTTGAGATTTCTTGCCGGTGCGCCGATTAAGTGCTGGGACCGGTTTAGCATGGATTCTGATACTGGCGATACGGTCAGTCTGCATCTATGTTTTCAGGACGGCTCTATAGGAACCGTGCATTATTTTGCCAATGGGAGCAAAGTATTTCCAAAAGAGCGTCTAGAGGTTTTCGTCTCCGGCAGAATCCTCCAGTTGGATAATTTCCGTAAATTAAGTGGTTACGGTTGGCCGAGCTTCAAAGCTATGAATTTATGGCGCCAAGATAAGGGTCAAAACTTATGCGTTAAAAAATTTTTAGCGGCAGTCGCAGGGAGTCGCCAATCACCTATTCCGTTCGATGAGCTCATAGAAGTCAGCAGAATAAGTATTGAATTGGCTAGTAGTTAATATTGGGTAACTTAGACTTCCTCAGCCGAAAAAAATTGTGTGCAAAAAGCGCAGGGGTTTCAGATCCCCGCGAGATACTTTGTTTGCGAAAACTTCCAAGTTTAAAAAAATAACAGACGGGAGTGAGAACGTGGCCCATTGGCGGAAAGCTGGCGAGAACTCTGTGGAGTCTGGGCGCGTATTTCCGTTCAGTGCCCAAGATTTTTTGAGGGATTTAAGTTCTCACGCTGCCATCCAGTCGACGTCGGTGGCTGAGTAGGCTAAACGCGATGGGTTTGTTAGGCCAGGTGAGATTATATTGGCACACGCTAAAATATTTACGCGTCAGTCAAATATATCACCGCTTGCGGTTTCATCTCTGGCGGCCAAAAATAAACTTGCTACCGCCACTGCCGTTGACCCAGCCATCCGGGCAGTGGGTGGCGCCTGCCGAGCGACGCCCTAGTATGACGGCTCCTCGAGTCTGGCATTTAGTGGGTGAGTCTGGTCATCTAGATGAGCTGGGCTGGGACGGCGCGCAGCGAGAAAAGCTTTGGCGCTACAACCAACACTATTTTGATGACTTGAACGCTGAGGGGGCCGCTGATCGGCAGGAATGGCACTCGCAGCTGCTAAGCGACTGGGTAACTAACAATTCGCCAGGTGTAGGAAGCGGGTGGGAACCCTATCCCCTTAGCCTTAGAGTGGTTAATCTGATTAAGTGGGCTACGCGAGGGGTGAAGCTACAACCAGCAATCGTGCATAGCCTCGCCATTCAAGTTCGATGGCTCAATGACCGCTTAGAGTACCACTTGCTGGGCAACCACTTATTCGCCAATG
>MDTG01400489.1_pt1 | contig 10544 bp, 8 predicted proteins | sample 811421 | NCBI WGS metagenome assembly MDTG01 (sample SAMN05326645, study PRJNA326480) | marine metagenome | isolation source: seawater | place: Pacific Ocean: South East | collected 2011
ACAAGAAAAGCAACTTTATTTAAGTCGTGACCGTTTTGGTATTAAGCCATTATATTATTGGTTTAACGGAAACACTTTATGTTTTGCCAGTGAAATTAAAGCAATTATAGAACACCCTGAATATAACATAGATGTTGACCTAAATGCCTTGAATGAATACTTTACTTTTCAAAATGTATTTTCTTATAATACTCTTTTTAAAGATATTTCAATGCTTCCGCCTGCTAATACAATAAAATTTGATAAAAATTCAAAAGGGATCAAACATCAATCTTGGTGGGATTATGATTTCACAAAAACAGATGAATCAATGTCTTTTGAATTTGCTAAAAAAGAAACGAAACGTCTCTTTAAACAGGCAGTTCAGAGGCAAATGATTTCAGATGTTCCAGTTGGAAGTTACTTGTCTGGAGGTATGGATTCAGGTTCAATAACTTCTATAGCTTCTAAACATGTTGATAGACTCTCAACCTTTACATGTGGTTTTGATATGAGTGAAGCTACAGGAAGGGAGGTTAATTTTGATGAGCGTAGAGATGCAGAATTAATGGCTAATCGTTTTAAAACAGAACATTTTGAACAAGTAATGAATGCAGGAGATATAAAATGGTCTTTACCCAAATTAGTTTATCATTTAGAAGATTTAAGGGTTGGGATGTCATACCCAAATTATTATATATCAAGGTTAGCTTCTAAATTTGTAAAAGTTTGTCTGCAAGGTACGGGTGGTGATGAACTATTTGGTGGTTACCCTTGGAGATATTATAAAGTATTTAATTCCTTAAGTCAAGAAGAATTTTTTGATGAATATTATAACTTTTGGCAAAGATTAGTTCCAGATAATGAGAAAAAAGAACTTTTCACCAAGAAAACATTTGAGAAAATTGATGAAAATGCTCCAAGAAAGGTGTTTGAAAGAGTATTTACCTTTAATGATAATTTAAAATATAATAGTCCAGAGGAACATATTAATAATTCACTTTATTTTGAAATTAAAACATTTTTACCTGGTCTATTTTTAGTAGGAGATAAATTATCAATGGCTCATGGATTAGAGGAAAGATTTCCCTTTATGGACAACGATTTAGTAGATTTTGCTATGAAAATTCCTGTTAAACATAAGTTAGGAAATTTAACAGAAGAAATTTCTAACATTGATGAAAATGAATCATTTAAAAGTAAAAAAAGTATGTCCTATCGTGAATTTGATGATGGAAAAAATGTACTTAGAAAAGCAATGTCAGATTTCATTCCTGATGAAATTACAAATAGGAAGAAACAAGGCTTTTCAGCTCCAGACGAAAGTTGGTATAGAGGAGAAAATGCTAAATACATAAAAGAGTTGATGTTGTCAAAGAATACCATAAGTACTAAATTTATAAATAAAGCTTACATCAATAAAATTGTTAAAGAACATTTAGATGATGGCATTAATCATCGTTTATTAATTTGGTCATTTATGAATTTTGAATGGTGGTGTAAAATTTTTTTGAATAATGAAAAAATTTGACTAATAATATTATATTCGTAATCGTTCATAAATTAATTTAATTTTTTATATAAATATGAAAAAAAAATTTGGCTCAAAAATGATGAACGTTTATCAAGATAAATTCAAAAAACATGGATATAGCCCATCCTCTTTAGGTTGCCTTAAAGGTAGACAAGATTTGAGATTTAAGGCTCTAACTAAAAACATTAAGAATGGAAAATTACTTGATTTTGGTTGTGGATTTGGAGATTTAGCTATTTATTTAGACAAGTTTAATATTGGAGTTGAATATAATGGCTGTGATATTATGAAAAAATTCCTTTCCATTGCAGAGAAGAATAATCCAGAAAAGAATTTTTTTTTAATTAAGATAGGGGAACCTTTGGTGGGGGATTATGATCATATTGTTGCCTCCGGAGTGTTTAATTTTTTGTATTCCAAAGACAAGAAAGAACATATATCGTTTGTCTACAAAACAATAGAAAACCTTTTTGAATGCTGTAATTTGAGTCTTTCTATTGACTTTCAGTCTCCTTTTGTAGATTTTATTGCCCCAGATGCATACCATCAGGACGTTAATGATCTAATAAATTTTATTTCAAAAAAATTAACTAGAAAATTTAAAATTGATCACTCATACATGCCATATGAATTTTGCGTTAAAATTTTTAAACAACAAGAAATCCTAAGACCAGAAAATGTCTTCAAACCTTAGAGTTATAATTGATTATAATGAAGGTGATCATTTTTTTAATGACTCTTTTAATGATTATGCTTTTACAAACAGCTCTAATTTAAAAGAACTTTGTAGCTTTTATAATTTAAAGTTATTGAAAATTGAACTATTTTCTAATAGAAATCTGGATTGGCAAGGCGTTTTCTTTTATAAAAAGGTTGAAGGAAAAGTATATGTTTTTAGTGGAGGAAGATTCGGATTTAGTGGTTTTATCCCTGTAAAGCATGAAAATCCAGTATCAAGTTATTTAAATTTAATTGAACTTGAATTAAGTAAAATTGAAATAGGTTCATGCTCGTTGTCTGTCTCTTTCTTAGCTAATCATTCGAAAGAATCTAACAAAATTTGGCAAACTTCATTTGTAAGTTATTTAGTTGCTATTACAAACCAATCTGTTGACGAAAAAGGGCTTTGTTTTAAAAAAGCTACAACCAGATCAAATTTATCTAGAAATCTAAAAAAAGCAAAAGCAAAAGAATTTATTTGTAAAGAAGTTTTAGATTATAAATCTCTAAACTTATGGCATGAGAGTTGTCATATACCTAGAATTAAAGAATTAGATGGTAAAAAATGGGATTTAGAATTACTTTCTAAGTTTATTGACCATGGAACCGCTTCTCTTGTTTGCGTTTTTGACAAAGAAGCAAATATATTAGGAGGGTGCTATATTTTAAAATCAAAATTAGTTCTTGAAATTTTCATGTTATCTTCTACAAAAGAAAACCAGATTCTTGGTGTTAATTCAGTTTTAATAGAGTTTCTTTATTTAATGGCAAAAAGAGAAAATATGAGATTTATTAATTGGCAAGCATCTAATCCACCTGATGGACCTCTTGTTAGATTTAAAAAAGAATGGAATGCTAAAGAATATAATTTTAATATTTATAATAAGAATTTTAATGAGCATTTAAATCAAAATTTTATAGAAACTCATTTTAAAGATTGCTATATATTTCCATTCTCAAAATTAAAAATTTAAAAAAAATGAAAATCTGTTCTCGATGCATATATAATGAAAAAGTTCCTGGAATAAACTTTAATAATGAAGGACTTTGTAATTATTGCTTACAAATAGAAACAATTTCATCTGCTTTTATGACAGGCACAGAAGAAGGAAAAAAAACTTTTTATGATATAGTTCATGACATAAAGAAAAAAGGAAAAGGAAAAAAATATGATTTAATAGTTGGAGTTAGTGGGGGTACAGACTCTTCTTATTTATTGCACTTGTCCAAAGAGCTTGGCTTAAGGCCTCTTGCTGTGCATTATGACAACACATGGAATAACTCTATAGCTACACAAAACATAATGAAGATGGTAAGTAAGTTAGACATAGATTTGGAAACATATGTTATAGATAATCAAGAGCAAGATGAAATTATATTATCTTTTTTTAAAGCTGGAATTTGTGGATTGGATGCAGCAACAGATCTTGCTCTAGCTGAGGTAATGTATAGATATGCTAATAAATATAAAATTCATTATGTTTTTGAAGGTCACAGCTTTGCTGCTGAAGGAGTTTCACCAATAAGTAATTCTTATACTGATGGTAAGTTTATTGAATCGGTTGTAAAAAAGCACTCGGGGAGAAAATTAAAAACCTACCCTTTAATGACCTTTTTTCAATTTTTAAGATGGACAGTGTTTAATAGAATAAAAAAAATAAGACCTTTATGGTATTTAAAATACGATAAAGAATCTGCACAGGAAATATTAAAAAAAGAGTATGGATGGACTTATTATGGAGGTCATCATCTTGAAAATAGACTAGCAGCATTCGATCATAGTTTTTTAATGCCTACTAAATTTAATGTTGATCAAAGAAACAACTCTTTATCTGCAATGGTTAGAAGTGGTAAATTATCACAATCTGAAGCTCTAAAAGAATATTCCAAGCCACCAGTGCTAGAGGATGGTTTAATAGACTATGTTAAGAAAAGGTTAAAACTTTCTGACGACGAGTTTGATGCAATAATGAAAGGCCCTATAAGACACTGGAGTGAATATAAAACATATAAAAAAAGGTTTGAGTTGTTTAGACCACTTTTTTTAATTCTTTCTAAGGCTAACTTGGTACCAACTAGTTTTTATCTAAAATATTGTTTTCCAATTAAAGAAAATTTATGATAACTATAGTAGATTATGGTATGGGGAATGTAGGCTCCATAAAAAATATGTTAAAATATATAGGAACAGAATCAATAATTACAAGTGATCCTGATCAAATAAATAAAGCATCTAAGTTAATTCTACCAGGTGTAGGATCATTTGATATTGCCATGAAAAATATAATAAAAAATAATCTTCAAGAAGTGTTAAATATAAAAGCTTTAAAGGATAAAATACCAGTTCTTGGCATTTGTTTAGGGATGCAAATTTTAACAAATTCAAGTGAAGAAGGTATTTCAAAAGGTTTAGGCTGGATTAACGCGAACACCCTTAAATTTAAATTTGATGAAACAAATTTTAAAATACCTCATATGGGTTGGAATACAGTTGAGTTAACCAATAAAAATTCTTTATCAAAAGAATTTAGTACAGAAACTAGATTTTATTTTGTTCATTCTTATTATGTCAAAGTTAAGGATGAAAAAAATTCCATTTTAAAAACTCAATACAATATAAAATTTGATTCAGCAATTAATAGTGAAAATATTTATGGAGTTCAATTTCATCCAGAAAAAAGTCACAAAAATGGAATGCAATTATTTAAAAATTTTATAAAAATATAGATGCTTCAAAAAAGAGTAATTCCTTGCTTACAACTTGTCAAAGAATCCCTTGTAAAATCAGTAAATTATAAAAACTATAAATACATTGGTGACCCAGTAAATACGGTAAGGATTTTTAATGAATTAGAAGTAGATGAGTTATGTTTATTAGATATTAGAGCATCTAAAGATAATTATGACCCGAATATAGAGTTACTTAAAGAGATTGCCAATGAAGCATTCATGCCGATTTCATATGGTGGAGGTATTAAAACGTTAAAACAAGCGAAATTAATTTTTTCAATTGGATTTGAGAAAATAATAATTAATTCATCATATAGTTATAATAGAAATTTAGTAAAAGAAATTTCTAATTATTTTGGTTCCCAATCAGTAATTGTTTCTTTGGATTTGTACACAAACTTTTTTAATAGTACCAAAGCTTATGTAAAGTCTGGAACTGAAAAATTAAATGATGATTTTTTGCATATAGTAAGAAATATAGAAAGTGATGGAGCAGGCGAGATTATATTAAATTCAATTAATAGAGATGGGACATGGAAGGGTTTTGATTTAGAAAAAATAAAAATTGTTTCAAATTTTGCTAAAATTCCTGTAATTGCGAATTGTGGAGGTGGAAATATAGATGACATTAATAAAGTTTTTATGGAAACTAACGCCTTTGCAGTTGCATTGGGAAGTATGGTTGTTTATCAAAAAAAAGACATGGGAGTTCTCATAAACTTTCCTGATAAAAACCTAATTAATTATTCATTATGAAAATAGCTATTTTAGGGAATATGAATAATAATGGGTTTTCTATTATGAGATACTTAAGAGATCTAGGTGAAGAAGCAGATTTATTGCTTTTTGAAGATGATGGTATAGGATCTTCAGCTCATTTTTCCATTAAAAGTGACACATGGGATTATAATAAATGGAGGCCATTTGTAAAGACTTTACCAGCTGTTAATAGTTATGGACAAGCCCTATCAAATAATTTTATTTCGAGGAGTATACTCAAAATTATATATCCATTAAGACTATTGTTAAAGTCTAAAAATGCACTCCTAACGAAGCCAGCTAAAATTTGTGATATTGATAAACTTAAACAAATATTATGTAATTATGATTTTATAATTGGTTCTGGCGCAACCCCTGCAATTATGAATTCGTTAAATATGAAACTTAGTATTTTTTTCGCATATTCAATTGGGATTGAATATCTTCATGAAGAGTTCTTTGCTTTGTATAGAAAATCGAAGAATCCTATAATAAAATTCATTTCGAACAAAATGTTTTTAATGCAGGCAAAGGGAATTAGAGAATCTAAGGTATCTATAAATACTGAATTTACATTCACTAAAGAAGCTTTTGAGGCAATAGGTTGTAAAACAGAAGTTTGTCACCTTCCAACAGTTTATGCTTATGAGCAACCTATTGAAGATAACTTTTCTATTGATCTCAAAAAAATTCTTAAAGAAATTGACGATCTTAATGATGGATTTGTTATCATAAGTCACGCAAGACATCAGTGGAAGAGGCCGAAGAATTTTACTTCATCTCAATGGAAAAATTTAACTAAAAATAATGATTGGCTTTTACATGCTTATAATTCATTTCTAAAGCTAAAACCAGAATCAAATAGTTTATTAATACTTTTTGAATATGGTGAAGATTTCCAAGCTTCTAAAGATTTGTGTTCATTATTAGGAATTGATAAAAATGTTAGATGGATGCCTTTGATGCAAAGAAAAGAGATTTTAGAAATAATTGACAAATCTAATATTGGCGTTGGTGAATTTTATGATTCAGGTTTAATATGGGGAAGTACTGGATGGGAAGTTTTGAGCAAAGGAAAACCTCTAATTCAGGCATTTAAATCAGATAAAATTAAGTTTTTTAAAGAATTTGGACATAAACTTCCCCCGATATTAGTTTCAAATTCAGAAAAGCAAATTACTGAGCATTTGATTAAAATGTATGATAATAGAGATTCTCTCTATGAAATAGGTTTACAATCTCAAAATTGGTTTCAAGAAGTGAATGGACATAATGCAGCAAGGAAAATAATAAAATTACTTAAAGATGTTCCATCCATTAAATAATCATACAATTAATTTAATAATTTCAGATTTTTTAGTAAGAAATATTAAAGAGTTAAATATAAGATACCTAATTCTAGATATTAATAACAAATAAGATATATGAAAATATTTATGAGTACACCAAAAGAATTTTTTCATAAAGAAGAATATTATTTTTCTCATATGTCTTATTCTAAGTTTTTAAATAATAAAAGAGGTTTAACGGACTTTTTAAAACATGGTTATTCATCATCATCATTATATTCAAAACTAACAACACCTACATTTATACATAAATTATATCATGAAAGGGATCCTGGTTATATGGCGTTTTTAAATGAATTTCTCAGAAAGTATAACGATTATGATGTGATAGTAATGAATCCTGGTTTAGATTTGGTTCATCCAGAATTTCTACATAAAAATTTTCCAAATTCTTTAAAATGCCTACGATTTATTGATGACCCTCACCTCACTTATTCTTATTGCCTTCCTTTTTCATGGGCCTTTGATTGTGCTATATATTGTTCTCCTAGCTATAGTGATGAGTTTACAATGTCTGAAATATTATCTCTATCAGGTTTAGTAAAGCACAAATGGTTTCCACATTGTGCTTCAAATAATTTAAAACCAAAATACAGCTTAGAACAGCTCAAAATTCAACTTAATGAAAGAAATAATAAGGCTATTTATGTAGGTAATTATTATACTTCTAAAGCAAAGAGACTTGTTCAAATTAAAAAAGAATTAAAAAATAATCTTCATATATATGGTAGATCTCCTTTTGCAGGACTAATGTTTCCAATCATTTCCACGTTAATGGGATATCCTCATTTTAGGAGAATCAAGGAACTTTCAAATTCAGAAAGAGAATTACATTACTCTAATTATTCCATAGGATTAAATATGCACTTATCTTATCCGTCAAGAGAAACTGGAAATGCAAGATTATATGAATTAGCATATAGAGGACTGGCTCAAGTTGTGGATACAAGTGAATTTTCATCTGTTTCAAAAATATTTAAACCAGAAAAAGAAATTTTGACATACACCACACCAAGTGAATGTATAGATCAAATTAAAAGGTTACAAAATGATAAAGAATTAAGAAATACAATTGCAATTAATTCATATAAAAAATCAATTAAAGATTATAGTTATGAAAAAGTAATAAACGACACATGTGATTGGTTTAAAACTCTAATAAGTAATAAATAATTCTATTTTGACATTAAATAAATCTCTAGTTAATTACTCCTTAATTTCCATTACATGGTTATTATCGGCTTTAACCTTTCTTCAGATTATATCTATAGTTCAATTAGATATATTATTTTTTATAATCGTAATTTTAAACATTATTTTAATATTAAATAAGTTAGTCAACGTTATTTATTTATTGCCTTTCGCGATAATATTATCTCCTATTTTTGGTTCAATAAGTTTTTTCAATTTAAATTTTTTATTTTCAGATTTTTTATTGGTTTTTTCAATTGTTGTTCTATTATCATTAAAAGGTAGAGCATTGATTCCGTCTAAAAACATATATTATATGTTTTTGGTTTTATTCTTTCATTTTAATATACATTATATATTAGGAGATCTAGTTTCATTGAAGCCTTTAGTGTCATTGATAGAGTTAATTATTGTCTATTGTTTGGCAAGATCATGTCTAAATAATATAAAAATCAATCAATTTTTAATTACAACTTTAATAGCTATATCTATTGGTTCAATACTTATGTTCGGTGCTTTTTACTTAGGAATAAATCTAAATGATTTTCAAGGAAATGCATCAAAATTAATTGTAAATGCACAAGAATTTGATGTTAGCGATTATAGAATGTCTTTTTTTTACACAAATTTTCCATTTTTGATTTCAGTATCTATTTTTATATTACTCTATAAATTTAAAAATGTTTCTAATAAGCTAATTAAAATAGGAATTCTTATTGGGATAATATTATTTAGTTTTGCTCTGATTGCTAGTGGAAATAAAACATCTATGGTTTCAGTAATTGTAGTTTTTATAATAAGTATGATGTATTATGATAGAAGTTTTTTTTCTTTTTTTAAAAATTTCTCATATATAATTATCGCTTTTTTTTTATTACTAAGTCTAGTAATGAATTATTATTTGAATGAAGTCAACACTGAGGGATTTATTTTTAGAATGCTTTCATTTGATTCATTGTATGATAGATTTGGTGTTTATTTAAATGCCTGGTATGTTTATATTCAAAATCCATTGTATATGATTATTGGATATGGGCCTGATTTCTTAACCTGTTGTGGAGTACAAACAATAGCAGAATCCTTTAAATATAATTATTATACAGGAGCTCTTCAAGGAGCAGTAGATTCAGGAATTATAACTTTTTTAATAGAATTTGGACTAATTATTAGTATTATAATTATCCATTTTTTAATAAATACATTCATCAGATTGTTTAAGAATTCCGATAATATAAATATTTTGTTAGTTCAAATTATTTTCTTTCTAATTGTTTCTGGAACTACACAGCTGATTGGATTATCCAAAATATCTTGGTTTTTTGTTATAATTTTTGCTATTTCTAGAAACTTAAATAATGTTTTAATAATAAAGAATAACTAAAATAAATGCTAATATTTTTTTAGGATCTTTAACTAAAAATCCTCTAAATATGTTTAAAAATCAATATTTAATAAAAAAATGAATATAGCTATAGATGCTTTGAACCTATACAGCGGGGGTTCCAAAACTCATATTAATAACTTTTTAACTGAGTTTAATAAAGCAAATAGTAAGGATTTTATTTTTATTTTTTTATTTGATGATTTGAATATTATAAAATTAAAAAATAATAGAATAAAATATATTTACTTAGAAAATATTTATTCAATTAGTTTTATGAAATTTTTTTGGCAAATTTTTTTGTCTAATAAAAAATTTAAAAAATTTAAAATAGATCGATTATTTGTTCCTGGAGGTATATATTTAGGATCGTTTAAACCCTATTATCCTATGTGTAGAAATATGTTGTTATTTGAAAATTCTCAAATTGCTTTGTATGAAAACATTTTAAACAAAATTAATATTTATATTAAAAGGTATATTCAGCTCTACACTTTTAAAAGATCCAGTGGTCTGATTTTTATTTCAAATTATGCCAAATCACATTTCATTAAAAATTATCACTGGATTTCAAATATTGATACAGAAATAGTTAATCATGGTATTGATAGATCTTTTTATAACATTTGGAAAAAAAAACCATTTGAAGGCATAATAAAATTAATATATGTTTCAGCTTTTGAACCTTATAAAAATCATGATAAGCTAATTGAAGCATTAAATACTATTATAAATAAATCTGACTATAAATTTCATTTAACTTTAGTAGGCAATAATTCAAATAAAATTTATTTTAAAAAAATTTTAAAAATGCTCGAATCTATTTCTGAAAAAAAATTCGACTTCTTTTTATTTCATGACATATCAAAAGATGATCTATCTAAACTTTTTAAAAAATCAC
>MDTG01132994.1_pt1 | contig 10543 bp, 10 predicted proteins | sample 811421 | NCBI WGS metagenome assembly MDTG01 (sample SAMN05326645, study PRJNA326480) | marine metagenome | isolation source: seawater | place: Pacific Ocean: South East | collected 2011
AATTCAATGAGTTCTACTAATCAATCAATACCAGTTTTAGTCGCAGGAGCTTTAGGGCGAATGGGATCTGAAGTTATTAAAGCGATTAATTCATCCAATGATTATCAACTTGTTGGTGCAATAGATAATCAGAAGGAAAAAGAAGGTCAAGACATAGGATCATTAATGGGCATAGGACCACTAGATGTATTTCTTTCAAGCGATTTCGAAGGCTCATTGTGTGCTGCAAGTCAAAATGTCCCAAAAGATGGATCAAATAATGGCGCTGTTCTAGTTGATTTCACTCATCCCAATGTTGCTTATAAACATACCCGAATATCAATTGCCTATGGAGTTCATCCTGTAATTGGTACTACTGGAATATCTAAAGATCAATTAGAAGATCTAACTAAATTTGCAGAAAAGGCTTCACTTGGTTCAGCTATTATTCCAAACTTTTCAGTAGGTATGGTTTTACTGCAGCAAGCAGCTGCAGCTGCTGCTCGTTTTTATGAGTTTGCTGAATTGACTGAAATGCATCACAACAAAAAAGCTGATGCCCCAAGTGGAACGTGCATTAAGACAGCTGAATTGATAGAGGAGCAAAGATCTATTTTTAATAAACCCTTAGTAAACGAAGAAGAATCCATAGAAGGCTCTAGAGGCGGATCTCGTCCTAGTGGCTTGAGACTTCATTCCGTGAGATTACCTGGACTGGTGGCTCATCAACAAGTCATGTTTGGTTCCAATGGAGAGACTTATGAACTAGCCCATAATACTATTGATCGTTCTGCTTATATGCCTGGAGTGCTCTTAGTGGTAAAAAAAATTAGGTCATTCAACCAATTGGTATATGGGTTAGAAAAAATTCTATAGTTATTAAAATGTTATTTCCAATTAAGCAAAATGAGATAAATAAATTAATCCCTTCTGTAGCAACAGGGAAACAATTTAATTCAGCTTTGGGTAATCCTCAGGAAATTTTTCAACGGATCTTGATATCAGCTATAGGTGGTGTAATTACATTGCTCATCAGCCAAAGCCAAGTAACAAGCCAATTTTATTCATTATGGTTGGTATTAGGAGTCGTTTTCCTTTTGTATATTTTGTGGGGACCAATTCTTGAAGCTAGTAGAAAAAATTCTAAGTTGAAAAGTTTTTCTTTCTCAGCATTAGTTGATGGTTCTATTTCTGATGTCTACGTAGAAGATAGAGTAGAAAAGCAACAGGCACAAGCAAATAAAGATGGCAGGTTAGAGGTATTAGAAAAAAAAAGAACTTGGGTAGTTTTGGATATAGAAGATGAAGATGGATATATAGGAAATATAAGTTTCCCATTACAAAAGAAGTTCAATACACTTGCAAAAGGTATGAGAATTAACTGTGTAGTTTTTAGTAATCAAAGGGATTTTGAAAGAATTCAAGCAATTAGTGATGCTTGGTGTCCAGAAATTAATTTATGGGTAGGTTCTTATCCTTTTCTTCTTCGTCCTGCATTTGAGGAATTTGTTAATATGAGAATTTCAAACTAATTATTATTAATAATAAATGATATAATGTAATCTATGAATATAGCAATTATTGGTTCTGGATTAACTGGATCATTGGCGGCAATATCATTAGCGAAGGCTGGCTGTAGGGTAGATTTATATGAAAGATTGTCTGACGATGAACTTATAAATAGAGATAGAACTTACACTATTACACATTCATCCAGAAAGATATTAGAAAATATAGGGATATGGTCTAATTTAGTAACAGATTTGGTCCCTGTTCAATATTTAAATGTTATTGATTATGAATTAAATAAAAAGTTACAATTTCTTGTTAGTGACTTAAGAATATCTGACCAAAAGTATTCTGCAATAGGTTGGATTGCTGAACATAAAAGTATAATGATTTCAATATTAGGATTAATATCTAATATTGAGTATATTAATAAAATACCAACATCAATAATTCCTAATACTAATAATTATGATCTAATTGTTGCAGCAGATGGATTTAACTCTAATACAAAAAAAAAGCTTAAAACCCCATCATTAACTTTTAATTATGATCAGCTTTATACTTCTGTAAAAGTTCTTCTGAGAGGTGTTAAATCTAACGAAGCATTTGAAATATTAAATTCTGAAGGTACATTGGATGTTCTTCCTCTTGGTGGTGATTTATTTCAAATTATTTGTAGTCAATCTATTGATAAAGGAAATTTTAATATGAACATATCAAGTTCATTGTTTTTAGACTATCTATCAACAATACTTCCTTATGGAATTGAACCTGACACTATGATCGATAAACCAATGTCATATCCAATTAAATTTAGTCTAAACTACTCATTCTTTTCTGGGAAATACATTTATTTAGGAGAAAGTGCTCACGAAATTCATCCTGTTGGTGGACAATGCTTAAATTTATGTTGGCGTGATGTTGACTGTCTAGCAAATATAGTATCAATAACATTTTTAAAAAACAACTCTATAACCATTCCACTCATATATACTTTATGGAGATTTGTTGATGTTATGTCAATATCATTTTTGACAGACATTTTAGTAAGATATTCTAGAAGTAATATATTTATCTTATCACTTCCCAAGAAATTTATTTTCTTAATTCTAAACAAATCGACTATTTTTAGAAAGTATATTCTCAATGTTATGAGTAATGGTTTATAAAATAATGTTTTTATGATCAACTCTAATAAATCAATTAATCCACCCTCAGAGGAATTATGCAATTTTGTTATAGATAAACTTGGAATAAGTCCTGGAGCCTTGGAATTAGGAATCAAGAGATCTTGTTTGGAAAACTCTCCTTTGCCTATTGTCATGTGGAGTTATGGCTTGATTACGCTCTGTCAACTAGATATAATACTTTCATGGTTAAAAGAAAATTAATACTTTAAGACACTTTTAAAAATGAATTAGAAAATAAATTATTTCTCCCTTCAAGATCCGTAAGTTCTATAAGAAACCCATATCCAATAAAATTCCCACCTGATTATTTTATTAATTTACTTGCGGCACCTGCAGTACCTAAAGTGGGTAGAATATCGTCAATTAAAATAACTTTAATAATTTTATTGATAGCATTAGACAGCATTTCTAAGCTATCATTCGCATACTGAAGCTTATAATTTACAATTTTTATTTTTCCAGGTAATTTCTTAGTTTTTCTAATACGAATAAAACCAATCTCATATTTAAAAGCTATCGCAGAAGCCGTAATAAATCCTCTAGACTCTATACCTGCTTTATAATCAGGTTTTGAATTTATATTATATGTTCAAGAGGCAACATTAATTCTTTCCATAGCTTGGGATCTTTGTATATTGGATCTATGTCTTTGAATATAATTCCTTCTTTTGGAAAATCTTTAACTTCGGTTATATATTTTTCCAAATTTTCATACGATAGTAATTTTGTATGGTTTTTTATAAAACTATCAATTAAGCTAGCGAATCTTGAAACTCCTGCCATTATTTAAGATATGAAGAAATCAAATTTAATGGTCCCTCATAATGAACAATTCAATAATTGTTCAAAAGACAATGATTCAAGCATTGACAAGACATTTGGAAATTGCGTAATTGCTAAAGATACCCCTAGAAAACTTGATTTCTTGATTTTAGTTATTGAGACACTTCAAATCAATGCAACAGATACCTTATTATCGAAGGCTAAAGAGATCGGCTTATCAAGTGATTTTTCTAGTAGAGTTGAATTCTGGAAATTGAGATGTACCAATCCTCTTAGGAAAACATATACAAATTCATCTCTTTCTTCTGAACAAATCGATTCCCTTGTAAAACTTATTTCCGCTATGGCAGAAAATCTTTATCCACTTACTAGGCAATTACTTTCCTCAAAGGAATCTAAGACACTTAATGAAGAGAGATGGTCATTATTTAGCAAACGGCTTAAATCACTCATTCGCGAGAGAATGAATTTGCAACGAAGTTATATTTCCTCCTTATTAGCTGACGATACTAACAAATACTTTAGAGAATTACTCGTAATACTATCTCTGTCATGTGGCAAAGGAGGAGCTCATCGTTTAAAGGCTTCTCTGTATCATCAAACATAGAATTTATTAATGATTAATTTATCTTATAGATTTGATCAAAACTCCTCTTCCCTAGAACTCGCGGGGATGCCAGACGTGTCAAATGGTGATTCAAAAGTAACCATAGGTATATTATCTTCATGGAATTTAAGAATTATTGGCTCACCTCTTTTAGAGGGAGAAAAAGAACATCTTGATAATCTTATGCAAGTAGTTCTTCAATATTCAAGATCGTATATATCTGGAATTAGGAAAACATTTATTTCTAATAAGAAAATTGTTACGATATCTCCATTTGGTGTTAACCATAAATTATTACTCAATAGCACTAAGAAAGAATTTAAGCCTTTAGAAATTATATTAGATGATTCTGAATTATCTGATCTAACTCGTTGCCTTGATCTTTTAATAATTGATCCTAGATTTAATATCCAATGGGATATAAACATAGAGAAACCCTTCACAAAGAGATATTTTCGTGCTGCGTTATCTAGTTCAAAGAATAATTTTCTTTTTCTTTATTCTTTTGTTATATTCATATTAACTTGTTCACTATTATTGTTAATACCTACTAACAATAAATTTGAGTTAATAGAGTCCACTAATAGTTCTCAAACTTTATCTGATAAGAATGATATATAGTTAGAAAACTCTAAATAATTAAGATTGTTTTATCTTTCATAACAAGATTATTTTTTATTAAAGCATTTTATTTTAATCTATAAATTTTTATTATTCGCACAATACATTTTTCATAGCGAAATAAGGATTCTGCTTTATCATTTAATATATATATCGCTAATAAATTAATTATCATCTAAAATTGTATAAACAATTTAATTTTGATGAAACTTACAATTAGTGATAGGAAAAAAATAGATGCCGCTGATGACCAAATCTTTTATCAACAACCAAGATTTGTTAATCATCTGAGCGATTCATTTAGGAATAGACTTACAAACTTATACTCAGAGTATATTTTAAATCATCATGTTGTTCTTGATTTGATGAGTAGTTGGGTAAGCCATTTACCATCAAATATTAGATATAAAAAAGTAATTGGTCATGGAATGAATGAGGATGAATTAAAGGCTAATAAAAGACTTGATTGGTTTTGGGTACAAAATTTAAATAAAATTCAAAGTATGCCAATTGATGATTCTTATATTGATGTTGGATTAATTGTTGCAGGGTGGCAATATCTTCAATATCCTGAAAAAGTTTCACTAGAACTATCTAGGATAATTAAATCAGATTCTTTATTAATAATTTCATTCACGAATCGTGCCTTCTGGACAAAATCACCCAATATTTGGAACTATTCATCTGAAAAGAAAAGAATTGAATATGTAAATAATGTACTCTCTGAAAATGGATGGAGAATTGAAAAGATATTTAACGAAAAAACATACCAAGAAAAGTTATTTGGTTTCTACAGTAAAGAGAGTGATCCCTTCTATTCAGTCATAGCGAGAAATAATAAGTCTAATAACTGAAATAGTTTTTATTAATATGTTTATTTAGTATGAGAAAATAATAGATTTTTTTATGTCCTATTCCCTTATTAAATTTAGTTCAGAGGATTGTGGCACCTGTCATAGAATGAGCTTCTTTGATTCTAAAGTTGCAAATGAATTGGGATTTGAATTTATTAGTGTAAAACTTCAGGATACCGAAATTTATAGAAAATATAGGCCAATACTTTTAAAACAGTATCCAACAAAAGAAGGTATGGGTTGGCCGACGTACCTTTTAGTAAGTGATCCTGAGGGTGAATTTGAAATTATTGGTGAACTTAAAGGTGGTATTGCTAAGGGTGAATTTAGAGAGAGGCTCTCTAAATTAATATCTAACTAATTTACTGGTTGCATCAAGCCCCCACTTCCTGAATCAGAATCATCATCGTCATTGCCTGTATCTACCGTTAAAATTGTATAAATTCCTAATGCTAAAAGACTAATAAATCCACTAAATAAACTTAGCCCATATTGGTTGGTACTGATTTCAATGACTTCGCCCAAAGTAATTACTCAAATTTCCGAGACTTTAGCAATTTTTTTCAATAAAGGAGTTTTTACTAACCAATTTGAATATTGACCCATGCGTTAGTGTTCTTTTTAATATCACATATTCGATTTAGTGACTATTTATTTCTGAATTCATTAGATTTAGCCAATCATTTAGTTGCTCTAGAAGTTTGTCGCTATCCAATATACCTATCCCTCTTATTGTTACGGTAGAGAAACGGTCTCCTTTCTTGTATATAAATCTTCCATGAAGATGGTTTGCTAAGCCTTTTCTTAATAATTTAAATGCTGGTTCATCCATCATTGTTTCAAGCTCAACATTAGGTTTAGAAAGTTTGATTCTCGAGAAACCACACTTTTTCGCAACTATTTTTAATTTCATAATCTCTATTAATGATTCAACCGCTTTTGGTAATGTTCCGTATCTATCAGTCATGATGCTAGCAAAGTTAACTAAGGCTTCATTGTTTTCACATTGCGTGGCTAATCGATAAGCATTTATTTTCTCATCTGGATCAGTTATCCAATCACCAGGTATAAAAGCAGTTACAGGTAAATCAATTTGGGTATCATCTACTGCAGGAATGTCTTGACCTTGTATTTCAGCAATAGTTTCCTGTAGTAATTCCATGTACAAATCAAATCCAATTGTTTCCATTTGTCCGCTTTGTTCAATACCTAAAATATTACCGACGCCTCTAATCTCCATATCTCTCATCGCTAATTGATATCCACTACCCAAATCACTAAATTCTTTAATTGCCTTTAAACGTTGCCTTGATGTTGCACTCAATTTTTCATTACTAGGATAAAATAACCAAGCGTGGGCTTGTACACCACTACGGCCAACTCTACCCCTCAATTGGTAAAGTTGAGATAATCCAAATTTTTGAGAATCTTCAATTAAAATTGTATTAACTCTGGGAATATCTAATCCACTTTCGACAATAGTTGTACATAGCAAAATATCCGCTTCTCCTGCATTAAAGGCTAACATTGCATTTTCTAATATTCCTTCTTCCATCTGGCCATGAGCGATAAGTAATTTGACATTTGGTATCATTACTTTTAACTTTTTTGCTACTTCTTCTATCCCTTTTACTCTAGGAACAATGTAAAAAATTTGGCCACCTCTATCAATCTCTTGCAAAATTGCACTTCTTATTATTTCGTTATCTAAAGGAGCCAAATGAGTCTTTATAGGTCTACGTAATGGAGGTGGCGTTGTTATTAGGCTCATTTCACGTACACCAGAAAGACTCATATAAAGTGTTCGTGGTATAGGAGTTGCCGAGAGAGTTAATACATCTACACTTTTTTTCAATTCCTTGATTTTTTCTTTTTGATTAACACCAAATCGTTGTTCTTCATCAATAACCAAAAGGCCTAAGTCCTTATATATCAACTTTTTATTCAAAAGTTGATGAGTACCAACAACTGCATCAATTTGTCCGTCTTTAATTCCATTAACTATTTGCTTTCTTTCACTAATAGTTTTGAATCTATTAAGTAAAGATACTTTTATTGGGTACGGAGCAAATCGATCTGAAATTGTTCTCCAATGTTGCTGAGATAGTACTGTTGTTGGTGCGAGGAATGCAATCTGTTTACCTGAAGTAATTGCCTTAAATATTGCTCTTATGGCAACCTCTGTTTTCCCAAAGCCAACATCACCACAGATCAATCTATCCATAGGCTTTTCACTCTCCATATCTGTTTTTACCTGAGAAGTAGCTTTTGCTTGGTCAGGAGTTAGGGGATAGGGAAATGATTCTTCTAATTCATTTTGCCAAGGTCCATCTGAAGGAAATTTATACCCTTTTTCTTTGCTTCTTTCTGCATATAACTTAATTAAATCAATAGCAATCTTTTTAACAGATTTTTTAGCCTTTTCCTTTATTTTATTCCAATTAGCTCCACCTAATTTACTTATATTAGGTGACTTTGAATTGGAATTTCTATATCTTCCTAAACTTCCCAACTGATCAGCTGCTACGCTTAATTTTCCATCCATATATTTAATTACCAAGTAATCTCTAGACTCTCCATTAATATTTAATTTTTCTATATTCTGAAATAAACCTATACCATGATTTCTATGAACAACATAATCACCAGGTTTCATTTTATTAGGATCTACTTTACTACTTTGAGATTGTTTTCTTCTTCTTACATAACCTATGGTTGAAATATTATGCTGTCCAAAAAATTCTTTATCAGTCAATAAAGCTAATTTCCAAGCAGGAAGTATGAATCCTTCAATTTCTCCATCAGTATTATTTTTAATTGCGACAGGTAAATTATCATCTATTATTGATTTTATGCCATTTAAATCTTTGTTATTGGGAATAAACCTGGAAATACATTCATGTTCCTCAAGTAATGAAACAGCGCGACTTGGTTGTGCTGAGATTATCCAAATAGAATATCGATCCTTTATGTAATCATTTAATGTTAAACTTATTTTTCCGTATTGATTAGGTAGCCATTGATGAGGTTTACTTGAAAAATCAAAAACATTTTCATTTTCGGTATAGTCGTCTAAATCTGTAATATCAATTCCCTTATATTTATTCAAAGAATCATATACATTATTTATACTATTATGTAGATTAGGTTGTAATAAATTTTTATCGTATTCCTTTTCATTTAAATTAGAAAGTAATTCCTGATAACTATCGGAAGCTATTTTATGCCAAGCATTTCCATGAGATTTTCCTTGCATTCGCTCATCCACAACTACAAATGTATTAAGATCTAAATAACTTAATAATGAAGATGGCTTGTCAAATGCAACTCCTAAATATTTTTTTGCAAATGAAAGCTTATTTGTATTTATTAACTCTGAATATTCATCCTCTGTAAATAAAAATGATATATCTTTCTCCTTTATCGATAAAAGTTTTTCAATAATGAGTGGATCAAATCCTGTTGGGGTAATACATACATTATCGATTTTATCTAAAGACCTTTGAGAAATCGGATCAAATTCTTTAATCTTCTCTAGTTGATCACCAAATAACTCCAATCTTATAGGTAATTCACTGCTAACAGGGTAAATATCAAGGATATCGCCTCGACGAGTCCATGTACCCTCTTGATCAATATTATTAGTCTTAACATAACCGCATTCTGATAATTTAACAGACAATTTTGTAAGATTTATTTCATCTCCAACACTTAATTTTATACACCTATCTTTTAGATATTGAAAAGGAGGAAGATGCGGTTGCAAAGATATTTCGGTTGCAATTATTGCTATATTTTCATCTTCATTCAGTTCAAATATGTCACTAAGAACTTGTAATTGACCCCATATTATTTCTGATGTTACCTGTATAGAATCATATGGAGAAACTTCACTTGTCGGATATAAACATGTTTTGCTCCATCCGCAATCTTTTATAAGAGAATACCATCGAGTGGCATCTTCTAATGTTGGAACAATGACTAATAACTTTTTTGATGCCTTTTTTGCAAGAGAAGTTGTTATTAATGATTTTGCTGTATAGGAAGCGCCTTTTAATATTAATCTATTACTTCTATTTGTGCGATCAAATAACTCATTCGTTAACTGATGATTTTCTAAATAATTTGCAATTGATTCTAAAGACACTATTCCATCTTACTTATTTATTATGTTTACCATAACATTTAATTTGACGTCTTGAGAAGGCTTAATGAGGTTAATATCTATTTCGTATAGTTTTTAGCTTAGCAATAAAAGATATTAATTGATTCTCATTAAGTTCCTTCCTCGTTGAAACATTAAATTCTTTTTGCAAGAATTCACTACCCTTTTTATAGTCCCAACATAAATCTTTAAGTAAACTCTCAGACTCATCAATTAAAGAGCTTATATTTTTGTTTATAATTTCTGATAGATTTGGAGTCTCTATTTCCTTTATCAGATCCAAATACTTTATAATATCGGAGTAATTAGTTATTTTATTTCGACTATTAAGACCTAAATTCTTTTCTAGAAATAAAATTTCATCATCTCTTGACCACTTTAATCGTTCAATTTCTAAATCAATCGCTGTTAATTCATTGCTCCAATCAATTGGCTCAGATTTAATATTATTATATTCTTTTTTTTTATTATTGGGTAATTCACCCTTAACTGGACTATTTATTTTCATAGCATGAGTTTGCTTTAAACTCATATTTTTATTATTTGTTGTATTTAATCGTTGATTTAGTCTTGAGATAGCTTTATCTTCAGCATCTTCTACTGATAGCCCCTCAGCTAAGGAACTTCCTAGATTTTGGTCATTTAGCCATGCATTTACTTGAACTACAGCTTTATTTTCGGATATGTGGCAAAGTTTGGATTCAAATCTCATAATCCTTGTTAAATAGCCCTTATTAGAATAATTAGAGTTAACATATACGAAAAGGCCGTTGAAATAGCTTTTTTTTCGTAATTTAATGGATTCAGCATCTCTTAGATCCTTAACTCCTTTACT
>MDTG01137498.1_pt1 | contig 10543 bp, 11 predicted proteins | sample 811421 | NCBI WGS metagenome assembly MDTG01 (sample SAMN05326645, study PRJNA326480) | marine metagenome | isolation source: seawater | place: Pacific Ocean: South East | collected 2011
ACCTGAGAAATTCCACGACGTTTGGGGTGAATCCCTCCACGCCGGAAAGGAAAAGAGGTCATCAGAATTGGGTGACTTAGGCATCGTTGCTGGTGGAACTGTCGCATTAGGTGAAGGAGCGCACGTTGATGCAGCACGGAAAGCTGTGCGAGACAACACAGGCTTCTACGTCGGAGGCATGGGCGCCCGCGATCAGAACTTTTATAACGATCTGTTTAAACGTTACGGCTATGAACAAGAAGCACAAGAAATTCAAGATCTATTTTTGAGCGGTAAGAGAGACGAAGCTTTCTCCAAAGTGCCCGATGACTACATCGATCGAGCGAGCCTGACAGGCGATGAGGGCAGAGTTCGCGAGCGCATCGAGGTCTACAAAGAAGTCGGAGTTACTTACCTCAACATTGATATTCCTGCGGACACAGAAAATCCTCTCGAAGTAATTGAGAAAGTCAAAGCCTGGGCGGAGTAAGACATCATGAGTCGAGCTAAAGCCAATGAGCGGTTTACCTCCGCCGCCGTCCTTTTAGGTCTGGAACCGGACATAACTCGATTCCCACAAGACACACGGACCGCGGCGCAGGCTGCCGCGGCTTTGCGCTGTGAACTGGGCCAGATAATCAAATCACTTATCTTTGCCTGCGAAGGACAACCAGTCTTAGCTCTGACTGCTGGCGATCGACAGGTAAATACAGAACTATTGGGCGTTTTAGCTGGTGGGAAAATAGAAAAAGCTGAGGCTGAGATTGTCCGTAGAGCTACCGGTTTCGCTATAGGCGGTGTTCCACCATTTGGCCATTCCAGCCGACTTTCATGCTTCATTGACCAGAGCATTTATCGATACGAAATTGCGTGGGGAGCAGCTGGCACTCCCGACACAGTGTTCCCTGTCCGGACAGATCGACTCGCAACTCTGAGCGATGGACAAATTGTCGAATTTACCCAGTGAATAGAGCGGCGCTTGTACGTTGTGACTCATCTCGCCCTAATGTCTGAGCATGCCTGCGCATCAAACAACAATCATTCCCCGCTTCGGGGAACTTGACCCCTATAACCACGTCAACCATGCCGCCTACGTAGCGTATTTCGAGGCGGCGCGTTGCGTAGCACTTGATGACATAGACATGTCACTGTCGGACCTAAGCGAGCGAGGTCTCCAAATAGTGGTCACAAAATTAGAAGTAAAATTTCGTGAACCAGCGACCGCTCGAGATTCACTCATTGTTGAAACCTATGTCGACGAGATGAAACGAGTTAGCTCAACATGGAAGCAACAAATCATGAGAGAGAGCGATAGTCGAACTCTTGTGCAGGCTGAACTTACTCTGGGGGTATGTGATTCCCAAGGAAAGCCAACGAAGCCGCCCGCCGACCTGAATGAATCTCTGTCCCGTCTATCCAATGACGCTGCCTAGCTGTAAGGCAGCTATCGGTAGCAACCTGACGTTAAACCACAGGTGATAGTCCGCCGTCGATATTTATAGATGCTCCAGTTAGATAGGAGGCTGCGTCGCTTGCCAAGAAAAGAGCGAGGTTCGCAAATTCCTGAGCCTCACCCATCCGACCTATCGGGATCTTTGAAGCAATATTTTCGGTGAACTCTTCAAAAGTTTTGTCGGAATGATCGCGTTGCCATCGAGTAACCCACTGATGGCTGACCAGAAATCCTGTGTTTAGTGCGTTCACCAACACACCATCGGAGGCGAATTCGGAAGCCAATGCTTTCGTCATCGCCATACCTGCAGCGCGCGCTACCGAAGTCGGACAACTAGCAGCCCCGGGTGCTTTTGCCGCAGTGTTCAACGTATTGATGACCCGACCCCACTGCTGTTTGCGCATATCGGGAATACAGAGTCGGCATAGCTGAGCGGCAGAGAAGAATTTGAGATTGAAATCTTGAAGCCAATCTTGATTGCTCACCTCAAGAAACGGTTTTGCGTTCGAAGTACCGGCGTTGTTAACGAGAATGTCTACTGAGCCAAAAAATGACACCGCTTCAGCATGTGCTCGTTCAGCTTCTTGCATATCGCTGATATCGGCGGAAACTCCTAAAAACTTTCCCGACGGACGAATAGCGGTTAGCGATGAACATGTCTCGGCTAGAACATCTACTTCGCGGGCCACGATGACCACATCTGCCCCAGCATGAGCAAATGATTCGGCCATAGCACGGCCCAGCCCTCTGCTCCCTCCAGTAATAAGTGCTCGACGGTCTTTGAGATTTATCTCCATAGCCCGAAGCTACAACTCGTGATCTATAGATGTCAGTGACCCCAGCGAATCAAGCCCTCTTGCATGCAGGTTGCCACTAACTCCCCACTGACGTTGAAAAAACGGCCACTAGCGAGCCCTCGACTTCCCCCGGTGGTTTCCACGCGTTGCTCATATAAGAGCCAATCATCAGCGTTTGCTTGCCGATGAAACCACATTGAGTGATCCAAACTTGCGCCTGTTAATCGATCATCTTGCCAGCGATAACCGTGGGGTAATAAGACATGATCAACCAGCGTTGCATCTGCGATGTAGGCAAGAGCTGCCTCCTGTAGACGACGATCTTCACCTATAGGTTCATTGATTCGTATCCACATTAATTGAGGCTCTGTAATTGAAATACCCTCAGGCAAATCTGGAGGATTGATGTAGAGAATGTCCATCGGCCTGGATCTCCCATGCCATGGTCCGATGGATTCCACTGATTGAGATTCCCAGTAGTCGTAGTAGGACATAATTTTTTTATCCGGCCCGGGAACATCGAAATACGCCTCGGGAGACCACTCCAACCCATCTTCAGTTATCTGGAAAGACAGAGTGCTTCTAAAAAGCTCGAGCCCTGATTGGTAAGCCACAACTTGGCGAACGCTGAAGCTACGACCATCTCGGACCTCCTCAACACGCAACTCCGTCAATGCGTCAACGTCGCCTGGCCGTAAGAAGTAAGAGTGAGACGAATGAACTGATTTTTCGGCATCGACACTCAACTGAGCGGCTCGCAACGTATGGGCTAGAAGCTGACCCCCGAATGTCCTAGGCCCACCTTCAGGGGCAGCGGGAGCTATGAATTCATTATTTCCAAGGGACTTAATCTCCATGAGATCTTTAAAAACATCAGACACAAGAATGAACTTAGCGAGCCAAACGGGTCCTCGGCCCTCTAGGATCGCCAAACCGCATGAGGATAGGAATCAAGCGTGAGTTGGGAATCGGAAATCAACGAGTTACGACAGCGAGAAGCGTTCGCCGATGAGCTTGGTGGTGCAGACAAGATTGAACGTCAGCATCACTTTGGAAAGCTCACCATTCGAGAGCGGATCGCCGCTATCGCTGACTCTGACTCATTTCACGAAATAGGTAAAACCGCTGGAGTCGCGACTTACGATGAAGATGGAAATCTGATTTCGTTGATCCCGTCCAATTTCCTGTTTGGATTGGCGCGCATCGATGACCGGCCGGTCTTGCTTTCCGGAGATGATTTCACTGTAAGAGGCGGATCCGCTGATGCGACGATTCCCGAGAAGCGCAACACCGCCGAAGGCATGGCGTTAGAACTCAGACTTCCTCACCTGAGGTTGGTTGACGGTATGGGTGGCGGGGGATCAGTAAAGACGATTGAAACAGCAGGAAGAACATATATACCTCAACTTAAAGGTTGGGAAACTGTAGTGAGCCACCTAGCGATCGCTCCCTCTGTTTCACTTGCTTTGGGCTCAGTTGCCGGCATAGGTGCAGCGCGAGTAGCGACGTCCCATTACTCGTTGATTGTGCGAGAAAGCGCCCAAATGATGATTGCGGGACCGGCCTTAGTTGAACAGGCCCAACTAGGTGATCACGGCAAAGAAGAATTGGGACATGCCAACATTCACACAGCTAATGGTGCGATAGATGATGCCGTCGACTCGGAATCTGAAGCATTTGAACGAGCAAAGGCTTTCCTTTCTTACTTGCCTTCAAATGTTGATGAACTCGCGCCGCGATTAGAGCCAGAAGATTCAGCTGATCGGCGCGACGAGGATTTGTTGTCCTTGGTTCCGCGAGAAGCTCGACGTGTTTATCAGATGAGGAAGATCATCAACTCGGTTTTCGACTCGGGTTCATTTTTCGAAATTGGATGTTCCTGGGGTAAATCGATAATCACTGGATTTGCTCGTTTGGATGGCTTTCCTGTGGCTGTGTTTGCTGAAGACCCTTATCAATATGGAGGTGCATGGACCGCCGATGGTTGTCGAAAACTTATCCGACTGCTTGATACCGCCTCGACGTTCCACCTACCGGTTGTTCATCTTGAGGATTGCCCTGGGTTTTTAATCGGAAAGGAATCAGAAGAAAACGCGACCATAAGATACGGATCTCAAGTCTTGGCGGCACTAGGACAACTAACCACTCCTTTTGCATGTGTCGTCATCCGAAAAGCATTCGGAGTAGCCGGAGCTGCTAATAACAAACCTGGGTTCTACAGCCTTCGGTATGCCTGGCCGTCAGGCGATTGGGGGTCACTCCCCATCGAGGGCGGAATAGAAGTTGCCTACAAGCAGGATCTTGCCGATGCAGATGACCCCGATGCACTCCTTGAAGAAATCAGAGACCGACTTAACCGGGTTAGGTCACCCCACCGAGCTGCCGAATTCTTTGAAATTGAAGAAATTATTGACCCTCGAGACACGCGCCCTCTCTTATGTGAATGGGTCGATCTAGCACAACGAGCGTTGACAACTGGACCATCTTCATTTAGTTATCGACCATGACAGCAATATTTGCGATAGAACATCGCCCATAATCTCACTCCTCGATATCTACTGACTCACGTACTCTAGGAAACACATGTACCCCAGCTATAGCGAAGAAGCCGAAACATACCGACAGAAGGTGCAAGCCTTTTTGAGTGAACATTTGCCGGCCAACTGGACCGGATTAGGTGCTCTTGGTGAAATAGAGAGGGATGTGTTTGTAGAGGAGTGGCGATCTCTTTTGGCCGAGAACCGGCTTCTGGCTGTCTCGTGGCCCGAAGAATATGGCGGAGCCGGTCTTAGCGAAGTTGAACGGATCGTACTTGCTGAGGAGTTTGCCAAGGCTGGCGTCCCAGAAGGGAACGAGAATGACGCCTTCTCCATCACGATGGTTGGGAACGCCATAATCCAATGCGGTACCGAAGAACAAAAGAGGACCTTTCTTCCTCGGATAATTAGTGGCGAAGATCGCTGGTGTCAGGGGTATAGCGAACCAAATAGCGGCTCGGATTTGGCCAACCTTGGCACGCGCGCTGTTCTCGATGGAGATGAGTGGGTAATTAATGGCCAAAAAGTGTGGACATCAAGTGGGCACACAGCCAACTGGATCTTCGTCCTATGTCGAACGACTCCAGAAGCTCCCAAACACAAAGGCATCTCGTTTCTGCTCGTTCCCATGAACCAAGAAGGTGTCGAGTGTCGTCCCATCATCAACATCAGCAATCGGCATGATTTCAACGAGGTCTTCTTATCTGACGCCAAAGCTCCCAAGGAAAACGTTGTCGGGGACGTTAATGATGGCTGGAGAGTAGCGAACGTTTTATTGGGTTTCGAACGAGGCCATGGAGCTACCACTGACGCGGTGCGATTCCGTGATGAGCTTGAAAGAGTTCGTTCTGTGGCGGAGGAGCGCGGCGCTACAAAGGACCCGCTTATGCGACAAGATTTCGCCAGAGCCCACAGCAAAGTCGAAATAATGAAATGGATGGGTCAGCGTCAAGTCACTTCGGTGTTAGCAGGAAATCCGCCTGGCCCTGAGTCGTCGTTGCATAAGTTGCTTTGGAGCGAATACCACACGTGGTTTACTGCGAAGACTATGCACATCCTTGGAGCGGACGCTATGACACCAAGCGGGCGAGAAGCGGCTCACGGGATACAAACCGACGCGATCGGAGCAGAGTTTTCGAGTTTGGCCTGGGTCCAAACAATGCTTGGTGCGCGGCCCGGGACTATTTACGCTGGTACATCAGAAGTTCAGCGAAACATTGTGGGGGACCGAGTATTGGGCTTGCCTCGCGAACCACGGGCCGATAGCGGACCGTGGAACGAAATCGGAAAAAGTTGATCTAACCGCCTAAGGGGGAATGCAATATGGAATTGCGACTTGATGGGAAAACAGCGCTCGTAACGGGTGGATCTGCAGGGATCGGTAAAGGCATTGCTAAAGCCTTTGCCGATGCTGGTGCCCAAGTCATGATTACTAGCCGCAAGGCTGACAAGTGTGAGGATGCACTGGGCGATATCGGAGGCGATAGTGATTACATCACTTCTCATATAGGGCAACTTGAAGAAGCTGAACGAGTTATCGATGGAACCATTCAACGCTTCGGAGCGATTGACATCTTGGTAAATAACGCAGCAACCAATCCTTGGGCTGGACCAATGATTGATTGTGACGTCCCGAGACTAGATAAAACCTACGAAGTAAACCTTCGCGCACCCTTACAGTGGACACAGACGGCCTGGCAAAAGTGGATGCAAGAAAACGGTGGCTCAGTCATCAACATCTCTTCTGTCGGCGGATTCGCCACAAGTGAAGCCTTAGGTGTGTACTGCATGTTCAAAGATGCTCTAATGCACATGACCAGGCAGTTGGCCGCAGAGCTTGGCCCAAAAGTCAGAGTTAATTGCATCGCTCCAGGTCTTATTCGCACCGACTTTGCGAAAGTGCTGTGGGACGGACCGCGCGGTCAAATGATCTCGGACATGTTGCCGATGAGACGTTTAGGTGAGCCCGAAGACATTGGTGAAGCAGCTCTATACCTATCAGCAGGCGCTACGTGGATGACGGGTAACACCATGACGATTGACGGTGGCGAACTTATTCGTATCGCCGGCGAGTTACCTCTCGAAGAGGGTTGACTCCTTCGAACTGGCGGGTAGCGCCGTTATTGGTTTGGACCTATGCAGTATGGACTTCTCGGTCCAGAACAGTACTGCTCAACGACGATTTGAGATTGAGCGAAGTGGCATGGCGCTTACTCGTTGCATGTATTTTCTTGAGCCTGGCCTCAATGGTGCTCCTGCAGCTAATACGGGGCGCTGATAGCTCGAGATTCCTTCAAGCTTTAGCCATCTGGTCTGTTGGGTTCTGGACTATTCGAGGTGGAGGGATCCTGATTGATTCTCAATGGAGCTTGGGTTTCAAGACGGTGCATACAGCCTTGATGCTTGGGACATTTGCGTTGATTGCCCTGTCCATGACCGGGAAAACAACTAGATCAGTGAGATGAGGTTAGAAAACCAACTCCATACAAGAGCAGGATCCTCAACCATGACGTTGTGTCCTAAACCAGAGAAGACATGCGGCCCCTCAATAGACATATCTGCATGATCACTTGGGGATACCAGCGGGTCATGTTCTCCTAGAGACATATGTGCCGGCGTTAGGAGCCCATTGAAAATTTGTGCGAACGGCGGTGAACCTTCGACAACTAGAACACTTTTCGGATCTTGACGAACCTTCCAACCGGCTTCTTCTTGCATGATCCCGGATTCAACTAGAGAGCTATCCGCTTCCACGATGCCGAGAAGGCCAGATAGTTTCAAAAACCAATCAGCAGCTCCAGCCTGATCCTCAAAAATTCTGGGTGGTTTTGCCGCGACTTCAGGGAGTTTTGAAAGCTCCGATTCTGTCCACACCAACTTCACTCCGATAGTTGCCAAAACCAGTGGCGCTGTGCCAAAAAAACCTGACGCTAAGGCTGCACCAACTCCACCTCCCATTGAATGACCAAGAACTACATAAGGTTCGTCTGCTTCTAGTAACGCACTTACGTCCGACGCCATAGCCCCGAAAGAGTACGAGTCGGACCACTCAGCGGAACCGTGACCGCGTAAGTCAGGTGCGATGACACGACCCGACCAATTAGCAGCAGTTGTGAACGAGTCCCAGACACGGCCAGTTGCGCCGAGTCCATGAAGTAAGACAATTGTTGGCTTATCAGAGGTCACCAGATCAATAGTAATTGCGATTTCAAGAAACCAAGAATTATCAAGAAGTGAACTGGCGTTTAGTTAACACATGTCCTTTTAAAGTCACTGATAGAGCGAAAGCAGCTTGACGGTGGCACCATATAGCGATGCCTGGTAATCGATCACCCTTCCGCGGATGGAAGGTCGTTAACGCAGGCATCCTGATTCAGTTCATCCAAAGTGCTTTGATCATGCAGGCGATGGGCAGCTACCTGGTGGTGCTTGAGCGTCAATTCGGATGGAGCAAGTCTGTTCTTTCAGCGGCGTTTTCAGTAAACCGTTTCGAATCAGCCCTTTTGGGACCCCTGCAAGGTTGGATGCTGGACCGCTATGGCCCTAAGCGAATTGCCCGAATAGGTTCATTCTTCTTAATAATCGGATTCCTCTGGTTTAGCCGTATACAAAACCTCTGGGAATTTTTTGCGTCGTTTCTGTTCATAGCGATTGGTGCTGGGCTAAGTGGCTTTCTTACTGTGACAGTCGCCATAGTCCGTTGGTTTGAACGACGAAGAGCCCGCGCATTAGCTACAGGCAGCTTAGGTTTCGCTGCTGGGGGACTAGCAGTACCCATAGTGGTGTGGTCTATGAACACCAATGGTTGGCGAAGTACGGCCTCAATATCTGGAGTCATGGCAGGAATAGCGGTCTATTTTTTTGCTCGGTACCTTGACGGCTATCCGAGCGATTACGGAGAAACTGTCGATGGGATGCCTCCCGAAGAAGTAGCCGAAGCTCCGATCGCCGAAGGACTGACCTCAGTTCATTTCACAGCTAAAGAGGCGATAAGGACCCGAGCTTTTTGGATGATTTCCTTAGGTCACATGAGCGCCTTGTTTGTTGTGGGCGCAGTCATGGCGCACCTAGCTTTGTTTCTCACGTCTGAGCGCGGATACTCGTTACAGCAAGCAAGCTTTGTTGGCGCCGCACTCCCGATAATGCAAATAGTCGGGATGGTGATCGGAGGTTCCTTAGGGGACAAGATCAACAAGCGATTAATAGCTTCGGTAGCTATGTTCGGACATGCCGGAGGAATTCTTGTACTTGCCTTTACCCAGAGTGGTTGGATGATCGGAGTCTTTGTTGTACTGCATGGATTGGCTTGGGGAGCAAGAGGTCCCCTTATGCAGGCACTTCGAGCCGATTACTTTGGTGCATCGTCTTTCGGTTTCATAATGGGGCTCAGCTCTCTAATCGTGATGCTAGGAACGGTTTTGGGACCGATCATCGCGGGAGTTTTGGCTGACGTAACCGGAAGCTACCGCTTAGGTTTCATCGTCTTGGCTGTTCTCGCTGCTCTGGGCATGATGTTCTTCGTCTTGGCGACTCCCCCTAACCCGCCCGACCGGAGCTTGACGCCAAGCATCGACTAGCACGGACTCCGCTTCAGCTGCCAAGAGCATCGATGAAGCGGACAGATACAACCAAATGAGCAAAACAGCGACCGCGCCCAGCGAACCAAAAGTTGCTTGTAGCTGATCAGCTGAAGCCGCAGCAACGCTCATTCCGAAAGTGCCTCCGATCCAAATCAGACCGCCGATAGCAACAGCTACAACCCGTGCCCGAGTCCGCGTCGAAGGACCGACGACCATTCGATATATCCAACCCAAGGACATAGATGCAAGTACAAGTACGAGCGGCCAGCGAGCCGCTTCTAGCCAAGGACGAGCTTCATCAGTGAAGCCAATCGCCTCAAGTGTTCTTGGAAAGGCGATCACGCTCCAAATCACCACAGTGGTAACCACCATCGCGACGATAGAAAGCTTTAAAGCAAAGATCCGTCCTTGTACCCAGTTGTGGGGACTCTTCCTAGCGTGGGCAATTCGTATCGCCATAACAGATGAATTAAAAGCATTCGAGACAAGCCACAACAACCCGAATAGACCTATAGCCAAACTGATTCCCACTCGTCCTTCTCCGATAGAAGTGACACCGCGTAGTTGTGTAACTACTAATTTCCCAGCTTCGCTCGGTAATGCATTGGTGAGCGGCTCCAGCTGTTCGGCCACCTCATGAGGTTCGGCTACTAATCCGTAAATCGAGACAACCGCTACTACGGCGGGAACTAACGCCAAAGCAAAAAAATAGGCAACCCCAGCGGCAGCGAGCAGTGTGTGGTGTTCAGATACGTTGGACGTGAATTGACGAAATAGCCGCCAGAACCCGGTGCGTTTGCGACCAGCGCCGCCGCCAGGTTGGGAACCGTTCATCTCAACAGGTTGCCAGCCAAATAGCGCTCCACCAACTATATGGAGCTAACCCAAGTCCCAGCTAGCTCAAGTCGTGCTAATAACAGGCATATGGAAAGTGCCCGATTGTTCGACCCAGCTACTTATACAAACGGCGTTCCATACGAGTTAATTGCCGAAATGAGAGAAACCGCTCCTGTCCATTGGATCGAAGAACCATCGGTGATGGGATGGGACGAAGGCACCGGATATTGGGCAGTTCTTAGCCACGAATTGGTTAATCGGGTATTACGTGACCCGGCCAACTTTTCGTCACATCTAGGCGCAACCCAAATTCGAGATCCGGGCACACCGGACATGCTTACCTTCGTTCAACGCATGATG
>MDTG01206335.1_pt1 | contig 10543 bp, 8 predicted proteins | sample 811421 | NCBI WGS metagenome assembly MDTG01 (sample SAMN05326645, study PRJNA326480) | marine metagenome | isolation source: seawater | place: Pacific Ocean: South East | collected 2011
TGAAAATAATCTTTTGTGGTCGTAGCTGTGACAATGTAGCCAAACACTGGCCTGTTCTGCAAGGGTTTAAGACGTGTCAACGTGTCGGCGTGAATGCGTCCTAAGACATTATTCGAGCCGTCACACCCAAATACGAAATCGTATCCGGATATATTAAAGTCTTCACCAAACTTGTTCGTATCTCCACGTATGATTTTGAAATTGCCTGATTTGAATGGTAGAGAATTGAGTAAAGCCTCCAACATGTCGGGCTCCATATTTGATAAATTTTGCAATAATTCGGTCCTCTTCACGTGATTCGCATCCAAAAATTCTGTCAATTGCTCCTTCAGAGAAAGCGTTATGTTGTGGTGGGTGTCAAAGTATTGTGGTTTTGCCTCTCCTTGCTGTTTCCTACAGCAGAATCCGTCTTGAAATGGCGGTAAGCCTTCCGCAAATGCGCACGCATTTACTTTTATATCGCGCATGATTTCTGAAAACTTTTGCTTGATCACTTCGTCGTGCGCATTCACGCCGATCAACTCTTCATTGATGAAGAGAATTTGCTCCTGGAGTCGGGAGTCACTTTGTTCGACCAGGGATACATTTATGTCTTTTATGGTGCGCAACAATATGTTGCACAACAACAAACCAACCGGACCTCCGCCCAGTACTAAAACGTGCATGGTGAATCCGTTTGTTGCCGCGCCGCGATATTTCCATAAATCAATGAGATTCACTTGAGAAGGCCACAGCACCCTTCCTGTGGCCTTCATCACGCTTTTTTCCATAGCCTTTGAAATTATTTTTCTGCCGCCTCGATCCGCGTATTTTCATTTTCATGCACAAGATCTTCGAATCATAATAAAATTGTTATCAGACCAGTCGAAGTCATGCACATTGTCGTGGGCATCGTCGTGGATCCATCGGCGGTCGGGTCCGCGACCGATGCGATCGATGGGTGGTGTGAGCACTTCACGCTGCTGCTCTCCTTTCAGAGCGTTCGCGCGCCCCGCGCATTCCCCGGAGCACTGCAGGCATGTCCTCTACACCCAGGACGACTCACACATCCGTAGCTTTAGCGATCGTCTCGAGCGTGTGTATAGAGCACGGAACCAGCAGCGAGACTGGATGCTCCTCTCCATAACGACGCTGCCGGTGCAATCGGTCATCGCGATCGACATGGACGTCAGACTACCGTCGATCGCGCAGCTGCGCAACTACGACCTCATATGCGCCAACGGGTACGAGTTCAACCCAGCCGGTAAGCATGCTCGCAAAAAAAAGCCGCCCGTCTAGCGAAAAAATTCAAATATGCCAGATATCCGGTGTATCTTTGCGGCGAGGACGACGACCACAGACATGTTTACCGCCTTCGCCATCGATGGACGCCTATACAACCACAGCTCGCACTTCTTGCATCTTTTTTTCCAATTCCTCGCGACGGCAGGTGACGGAAAGCGTTTGTTTGTGGCGCGACGTGTATGCAGGACATGGAAATCGTTCATCGACGAGCTCAAGCCGCTCGAATATGCAGAAATCTTCAAGGCAGCGTCGCCAAACAAAACGTTGGTTGATTTTCTATCAGCGAATCTGGAACCGAACAGGTTTGTGTGCCTTTTAAGTGAGTCCACTGACGGTGACATGACTCACGCGTTGCGGAAGACGCTACGCGCCTCTCGAGCGGACCAAAGTCTGCGTGGTGTCGACCCGCTCGTCTGGATGCTCCTTCACCACCTCGTCGCGATCGCATTCGAAAGTGCCCAAACCGGCAAGCATTTCTCTGCGGCATTTGACAACGCGTGGCGCGGGTACGCTTTCTATGCCGTCTTTTGCGCGTGGCAAGTCTCCAAACCAGGCGACCGGAATCAACATGAGCTGACAACATGGTGGAAGCTCACACTTTCGACGTTGCAGAAGCGCGTGCAAGACAGCCTTGCGCGTGCTCCTTTGTTGCAACAACTGGCGGCAAGAAAGTCTCTCGTCAACTTTGTGGACAAAATGCTTGAAATAACCTTTCACTCTTGTCGCCCGTCTATCGTCGGCTCCGTCAACTCGTTTACACTCCTCAGTGAGAATATAATGGCCCATTGGAACTGGCCAACGTGAGTCATTGATGCTTCACTTTCCGTCTAATTCTTCCCAGATACGGAATATACTGAAAAATGCAAAGCATGGTTCGATGCAAGTGTTGTGTAGATGGCGGTAAGCAATCATGCTTCTTTAGGGTTTCCAAAAATGTGTTCATAAGTCTTTTGCAGCATCGTGTCGCTTTCGATGTCCGAACCGGATGCCGTGTCGCGCTCATCGGAAAGCGATGTTGACGACACGCTTGCGATCTCACTGTCGCTGTCGCTAAACAACGGACTGCGTAGCGAATCCGACGCGCGATCAGTTTCAAGTGTTTCATCGTCCGACCTTGGACGATCCCGATTTACCGTTTGCGCTTCCGCAAGTTCAATTTTCAAGGCTTCGATTTCCCTTTGGAGAGCGGAAACTTCGTCGACGGACTTTTCCCTTCGAGGCGATCCCGGTGGCGACAGCTCGGAATTACTGTGGTATCCGATGTAGGAGGCATTGTCGTACTCCGACATAATGTGTTTGCTCGCAGCTTCGAGCTGCGCGACGGTCGCGGATGCGAGGGTGCCATCTCTCATGCAAATGGTGACCGCGTGGTCTTTGTCCATGTTTTGCGTCTCTCTTTGCCATGCGTTACGACACTCGTGTAGGTTTGTGACGGTTGACGCGCCGACTGACACCAAGACATCACCCGCCCCAATAGATTCACACTCATTGAACGGCGATTCGGGCATAATGTGAGTGATAATGAGTATCGAGGCGTGCCGAGTTTGCGGTCGACCCATCAGTATATGCAAAGGCTGACGTTCGAATAATGGAATGTGATTTTGAACAAATGGCATGACGAAAACGCCGCCCATCACCATGTAATCGACGCTTTCTGCGTCTGGAAACATGCGTCGAAAGGTGTTTTGGTGAGACAGCAGCCGAACAGACACCTCGTGTTGTTGGAGTTCCTGTGACTCGTCAGTGCGGCGAAAAACTCTAAATCCGACGGTGTCTCCAGCACCACCGGCACCGTCAGCACACGCTAAACGATCGAGAGTCGCCTGAAATCCCAAGCGGTCGCTCGGCCAAAACGGAAAATTGCAAGTCATCTGAAGGTCGATATCGACTTTCAATTTGTCGTCCTTTCCGTCAACCGTCATCTCTACGACAATATCTCCTTCCCGGAGCGTATCATTTCGCAAAAGATCAACTATGGTGGCGACAAGCTGCAAGTCGCTGGTGGCACGCATGACGATTTCTATCCAGGCGTTGCGGTCCATCCGCCGCCCAACATCATGTTGCTTGCGGATCTCTGCCACGACGGATTGTATTTTCATCTCCAGATCTCGCAACTTCCTCACCTGCTCCTCGTCCTCCGCCTCGCTGCTGCTCAGCTGCGGCTGCGGCGAGGAGGGTGGGTGGCTGCTGCCTTTGGGCAGAGTCTTCTCAAAGTACATGTCATCGAACGACGAACCCAAAAGCGGCAGAGAAGGCGAGGCGCCGCCGCCATTTCTGGCGGCGGCGACGGCCTTGGCCTTCGCTCGGTCCATTTTACTTTTGATGTTGCGAACGGCATCGTCGGCAGTTTGTGGAAAGCCGATGAGCGGATGCACGCTCGTGCAAACCACACCTTGACCCTTGTCCTTGAGCAGCACGCGGTTCGCCTTTGTGAAACTGCAGTTGAGCGACGGCAGACGATCGAAGACTGGCTGCTTTTTCTCAATCCACGCGGCCAGGATCCTCTTGCCGATGATGATGGCCTCCTTTATTGGTGCCACATAGTTGATGCCTTGTGCGTCTATCCGACCCGACGTAACGAGGCCAATGACACGATGTTGTCCGTCAAGCAATGGGCCGCCCGAGTTTCCGGGGTTTACGGCGACATCGATTTGGAGACGCGACGGGCTGTCGATTCTTCCGCTGACAACTCCTTTTGTGGTCTGCATGTGCGGCTTTCCAAAGGCAAATCCGTGCGCCGTGACCGTCATTGGCGGTTGAATCTCATCCGAGTCACCGACTCGAAGGCCGATGATCGTAGATTCGCTGCTATCTTTTTTATCGAGTGGGGGCTTCTTGCGGAAATCATTGCCGTTGAGCTCGAGAAGTGCAAAGTCCATGTCCGGGTTGCATCCGACGAGCACCACATCGTAATACTCGGGGCTAACCTTTGCAAAATTCACGCGAATCTGGACTGCATTCGCGACAACGTGATGGGCCGTGACAATGTAGATGTTGGACAACTTCAACGTCTCCGGCAAGTCAAATATGGAATTAAGTACGAATCCGGTTCCTGTTCCCGAACCGCCTTTATTACGGTTGGGTGGTTGAAGCCAGTCAAACGATCGAGTGTATACATTGATGCGACAAACGTTTTTCGATTCTTCACCATAGGATGTTTCGTCGAAGCATGACAATACTTGCTTACAATCCACCATTCTCTTATCTCCCACAAAAAAAAAGACACAGCTTGGCGCGTCACCCCGACTTTCCCTGTCGGTACTCTGCAAAAAAGTTTGTCGCCGACTCGCGCATGTGACACTCCTGCTTCTTACTCCGCTTCATTCGCGACGCCGGCTTGTACTCCTCGAAATCTTTGTGACCGTACTTGCCGCGCGTTCCTTTGAAGCCGCTCCCCTTCAGGGTGCCATCCTTCTTGCATATTTGATTGAGCATCTTGACAGACAGGTTTTCAATTTTGTATTGAGGCTTCCCGCGAAATTTGCGAATAGTGGCGCCGTGGCCCAAGTGGCTGGCACTCTGCTTGTAGCCGCCGATCTCTCGTCCGGTGTATCCATGCAGCATGATGCGAAAACGCAAGAGCTGGCCGAGACGTGCCGCCATCTTGTCAAATGGGGCGACGATCGTCCAAAAACACGCCGTCAAAAGCTGTCGATTCTGATTTGGACTCAGACGACACGTGACCGACGGACGGCCACGCCGCTGTCGCAAACCACTGGTGTCCTCTCCTTTACTCTCGCACTCTTCAATGTGCTTGCTGAGATAAAAGTCGCGCAAGGGAAGTGGCAGATGGTGCGATTCGGTGAGAGGGTCCACTGTAATGTTGTGGCACAAGGCCTGCCAAGTGAATGGTATCGTCTTCCACGTCGATGGCAAAAAGTCGAAGGCCCACCGATGGACATCGCGCAAAGGACCTGCGACGAGTTGTTCTTGATTCCACCACATGTGTTCGGAACGATCGTATCGCTCGATTGCAAGTTTGGCGCCGGACACGCTCTGCGGGTCTGCGGGTGTTGCAATGTACCCCGCGCAATGGAGCGCTGCCGCAACCGCTGCGATTTTTTGGCCATCTGGGACGATGACCTCGGTCGCGTCGTCCACATACTCGAATCGACACAGACCAAACGGTTGCAATGTGCTCTCGACAAACTCCTGAAACTTTTCGGTGTCGTGAATCCCCGAAACATTGAGAGTGGCTGCTCCTTTGTGCTTCTTATTCGGAAAAAGGACTTGCCAACGCAAGTGCTTGCCAACACCGCCGATCGTGGCGCATGTCTCAGTGTATGCCGATGTCGGAGCCGCCGGCAATTTCACAATCGTGAGCGTTGACGTCTCGCACAAGGTGGGCATGATGTCGTACTCGATCCACACCCGCGTTTTCGTGCGCGACACGCAACCGTCCACGACGCCAAAGCGTCCGTCTTGCAGCTTTACTGTGTGAAAAGCATTGCCACCGTTGAAAGGCGGCAGAATCAAACTCTTGATACGCTGCCCACGACGCGGGGGCACATTCATTTTTCAAATTTCAATTTTGAGTGGCGCAAATCTGATCTTGGGTTGTTCGCAGTGTGTTTTGGCAAATGGGTGGTCGCCCGCACTCTCCCGTCGGGCGAGTGCCGAAACATTGGTGTGTGGGTCAGGTAGCGACGAATCAGCTGGTGCCAGACGAAAAAAAAGCCTCGATTTCGCGGCAGCACGCATCCATCGGAGGCCAAAACAAAAATCACCAGAGAGCGCGGAGAAATCTTTTCTGTCGAGTAAGAAAACATGTGGCGTTGCGAGCACATGTGTGACACGATACGATATAAGGGAAGCGTCACGGCGACGTCTTACGAAGCCAACAACGACGGGGTGTTTATGAGAGTTGTATTTTCTCAAAGATTTGCACATTTTGTAATCCGCACGACAAATTTCGATAAACAATTCATTAAAAACCTCCAAAGTTGCAAGAAAAAATTGATAAACAAAATCGTCGAGGCATTTCCAGAAAATCTCAACGAATTGAATGCCTTACAACGTATCAAATTCAAGCGCGACGGCGACCGTGTGAGTGTTTTTGATCCTAAGACGAAAAATACGATTGCACTCTCGTGGAAACTATCGTGGAGGGACAACAAGGCACACATGGCACTCTTTGAAGTGATTCTTTCCTGAGATGAATGAGCAGCTGAACAGTTCGCCGGCCGCAAAGGGCCGTTTTGGGTCGACCCGGAATTTTCGTTTCGAGAAGCGTCGGCATTACGCGCTTCAATCAAAATGGATCGAATCGTTGGCGCAATCGAACATTTGTTTTTGCACCATGTCGCAATCCGATCTGCTCGTGTCAAACTTTGCACCATTCTTGCAATACGTCGGCTATGGCGCCATCCGGCCATTCGTGTTGCCTCACATTTTCAGTTCCGACGAACGTGCAAAAGGCCTCGCCGTGGCTCGCGATGGGAAGACCCTTCGCGTCGTGCTCAAGCAAGACGGCTACCACGATCGCTTCACGCAGCAACCGAATGGCACGGTCCGTCTCACTTATGTTTGCGGCAATGGCGAGGAGCAGCGTCGTCAAAACAAGAATCGACCAGGTGATCAGATCACCGTCATTCTGGATGACAAACACGGCCGTTATGCGTCACCGGACAGCCACGCCGTCCTTCATGGGACGTTTGAGTGCATCGAGGCCACGCCGGATCGTAAACCCAATGGCACCGAAACGCTCGTACCGCACTCGCACATACATATACACGGGTTTGAGACACCCACCGGACGCCATGAATTTGACGACATCTTGCCGCCGCTCGTGGTGAAACAACCGCGAGCGCTTAAGGCTCATCATCTGATTCTCGACTCGGAGAGCGCGGCCCCCCTCGCTCGCATGCGGGGGGACGCGCTTGCAGGCTTTCCAATGTTGCAACTCGCGTACGAACGCTGCAATGCCAGTTGTGACGAGGTCTTGCACGCGGCCAACTGGTTCCTCTCGTACCCAGACGAGCTCAAGGGTTCCCTGGGAAACGACGAGACAAGCAGCGTCCTGAAGTTCGACCCACAGCTCTTGGACATGGGTGACCCGGCGATTGATGCGTTGCGTGCCCTTTTGACGCAATTGCGTCGCGTGGCCGAGAGCAACGGCTTTCTTTTTGCCCACAACGTTGCCCACGATATACGTCAAATACAGGTCACGGCTGCTCTGCTCAAAGAGCCTTTGCCCAATTTGCGTATACGTGCCATCGACACCGTCAAGACAGCGGCCAACTTTGTGCCCGGTGCCGAGAATCGGTGGCTTAAGCTCGGTGATCTGGCGAAACTCTGCGGCATGACCGTACACGGCCTGCACCGTGCCGACGTGGACGTTGTCACGCTGCGCGAGATTGTGCGCCGCCATTTTCCCACCGAAGCGCTCGAACCATACATTCAATGGTACAATCTGCAGTCGACACGGTGATGCCTATTGGGAATCAAAATGATGCCATGCATGGGCCAAAAGCAGACACACATTCATGAACACGCATACGGGAAGCCACGTGTTCGTGTACCAAGAGTGGGACATGTTGCGCGAGCAACAGGTTGTCGGCCAAGATCGTATCGGACGCGTTATGCCACCAACGTCGCGAACGAGCACGTTTTCGATGCAAATGCAAGAGGCACGTATTCAGAGTCGCATGACGATCGCAGACCTGGCGCAAAAGTGCAATGTAGATGCTCGAGCCATAACCTTGTTCGAAACGGGAACCGAAATGCCATCTGCCGAGTTGAAGGAACAGATTTTACGGATACTCGGTATCGACACGGAGTAGTTTGCGCAGCTTTCACGGTCGCGGGCGTGCGTGTTGATGGGATCTTGATCTGGGTTGGCATTTCAAAAAAATCTAAACGCCGAAAAGAAAAATAATTTTCTCGAGCAGACTATAATACGCATGTGGAAGTCGGAATTAATGCTTAAACATATGTCGCCTGGTGATTCATCAGAGATGTCCGAGAATGCTATTCTGCTGCCTGTCCGTCAATCTACAACGATCGGTCCCGAAACAACCAGTCGATCGCATTTGCCAGATTCGACAAAGGAATATCTACTGACAGATGTTGCCCCTCCTCTGAAGCAGACAAGAAAAAGCAACTGCAGCAATACCGTTATCAAGATGATCGCCCTGAATCTTGATAAAAATCTGGAAGATAAAGAATGGTTCAAGCATTATACCGAAAACGGCGGGGCGAATGCATTCGCCCCGAACGAAGCCCAATTTTCACGGGACGCTGTGTCCGAATTCAATGCTCACGCTCACGGTCACTTGGATTGGAAGCTAGATGTCACCCGACTGGTAGTCGAACCTGCCACAAGTGGCAAAGGTGAAGTTTCTGACGCCGAACGCAAAGAATTTGAAGAAAATCTTAATGAAGCTATCCGCAAAATCAAAACGCATATAAATGAGAGACATACACATCATTTCGTCTTATTATTAAAAGGTGAATTCGGCAACCATTTTGTACTGATTGGAAAAATCGCATCGGTGAATGCAAATTCTGAAAAAATAGAATCTATTGTACTTCGTGATCCACTTGCTCCGTTCGCAATACAAATTCCGCTCCAAGATCTTAGACCAAACATCCTTGCCGTGTATGAAGTAACGTCTAAGGCAATCGCTTAATCGGAAAAGGTGAATGGGGTGCGATCGGCGCATTCGCGAGTCTGGCATACACGTCGGCCCAACAAATAGTACCCTTTTGCAAATTTCAAACACCGCGTACACTACCGATACAGAAGCTGTAAATATGCTCAACCAGCAAACGCCAAATGTGCTTGACACGCAAACGCAACCGACCTACAATAGCTTAGAGTTTCGCTCAATTCCTTGTTGTTTTTTTATTCTACTCGTTGGGCCTTATAAGTCCCCCCGCCATTTCCTCTCCCCTACCACCACCTCGTCGTCAATCACCTCCTGTTCAACAGCCTCTGGAATGATATTGACATCATCGTCGTCATCGTCACCGCAGTGAGAAGATGCAGGCGAGCTTCGAGGGCTCGAGTTCTTAGACGCTCCATTTTTTTTATGTCGTCGACGACGGCATGACCGTGCCCACTCTCAGCGGCGCATTGTTGTATGGAGTCGTCAAGCCATCGCTTCTCCCCCTGGTAGTCAAAAGGGCGACGGGGCGATTCGCCCGATACTTGCGCCACCAGCACCATCCGCCGATACCCGCTCCGGCGATGAGCAGGACGGCGACAATCCAACCCGCCGCCGACGATTCGCCCAATGCCGGCAAAGGCGGCGTTGCAGGTGGTGGCCATGTGGGTGGCGACGGAAGTGTAGGTGACGAAAGATCCCACTGCAGCATGCTCGATCCACGCACGCCGCAATCCGTACAATCCGAGTTTGGCGGACACGATGCATACTCGGCACCGCTCCCACCGTCGTCGCAATCGCTGTCTCCCGCAAAATCGCACGAGTCGGTGCAGAAAAAGCACTGCGCAAACAGCGCACACCGGACAGTGCACATTTCCGGTGCGTGGTCGCACGCGTGCGGGTTGTGAAAGGTGGCGCAATGGGGCGCATCTGGCGTCAAGAAGCAGTACAGGTGTTGCAGGCATTGCACGTGCGTGAGACACATATAGCACTGCCGTGGCAGTAAATCGCACCAATCTACATTGGCAGGTCTTTGCAAAGGCGAAGGAGGCAACGCCAAAGGCGAAGGAGGCGGCCGCATCACGCGAAAGCCACAGTCAGTGCAGTCTGATCCGGGAGGACAGGCGGCAGAATCAGCTCCTTCACCGCCGTCGTCGCAGCTATCGTCACCGTCAAACGAGCACGACGTTTCGCACAAGAAGCACGGCGTGTAGGGGACACACTGTAGGAGGCACGCGGCAGGCACTCCTTCGCACAAATCATTTTCTTCAGGGCAGTCTGAATCGCCTGCGATGCTGCAGTATCGTACCCTCATGCACGCGAGGTGATCGCTATTGCAGGCCTCCACGCAAATTTGCGGGACGGCTTGGCAATACACGAGACTCATGCCAGGCTCAGTCGCTACAACGAAGCTGGCAGCCAATCTGATCTCAAAATACGACACTGTCGGTACTCGGTTCGTCCTCCCGAGCGATCAACGCCGAAAAGTCCGTGTCTTTATGATCCGTGTACAGTATGCGATTCTCGTCACCCAAACGCGCGCGGTGGTGCCAGGATGATTGGATGCGTGCTTCGTGGTCCTCCTCGTCCGTCTCGCACCCGCTGTCCTCCGCAACGGGGATGGAAGGACGGACGAAAATGACGTTGCCAAA
>MDTG01293896.1_pt1 | contig 10543 bp, 20 predicted proteins | sample 811421 | NCBI WGS metagenome assembly MDTG01 (sample SAMN05326645, study PRJNA326480) | marine metagenome | isolation source: seawater | place: Pacific Ocean: South East | collected 2011
ACAGTATTAAGATCACCTCATATTGATAAAAAAAGTAGAGAACAATTTGAGTCAAGAACTCATAAGAGATTAATAGATATTATTGAACCAACACCTCAAACAGTTGAAGCTTTGATGAAATTAGATTTAGCTTCGGGGGTAGATATAGAAATAAAGATATGAGCATTGGACTTATAGGAACAAAAATTGGTATGACAAGAGAGTTCATGAAAAGTGGACAATCTGTTCCCGTTACAGTTATAAAAGTTGAAAAGGGAAGAGTATTAGATCTTATAACCAAAGAAAAAAGAGGTTACAATGCTGTTAAGGTTGGTTTCTTCAAATTAAAAAATTCAAAACTTACCAAACAAATGAAAGGATATTTTTCAAAAAAAAATACAGAACCAAAAAAAGTTTTGAAAGAATTTAGAGTCACTAACATTGATCAATTTAAAGAAGGAAATGAAATTGGATTAGAAATCTTTAAAGATAAAAAATTTATAGATGTAAGATCAAAGACTATTGGAAAAGGATTTGCAGGAGTTATGAAAAGATGGAATTTTGGTGGATTAAGAGCGTCACATGGTGTTTCAGTTTCTCATAGGTCACATGGCTCTACTGGACAAAGACAGGATCCCGGTAAAGTTTTTAAAGGTAAAAAAATGGCAGGCCACATGGGCGATAAATTAAGAACAATGCTTAACTTAGAAATTATAAAATCAGACTCTGAAAATAATTTACTTTATTTAAGAGGATCAATTCCAGGCTCAAAAAACACGACAGTTTTCTTAAGAGAGTCTATTAAAAATGTGACTAGAAAAACAGTAACAGAAAAATATGAGGCAAAAGTTAAAAAAGCTGAAGCTAAAAAGGGTAAGAAATAATCATGAAATTTCCTTTATTAAACATCGATGGAACAAAAAATACTTCAATAGAAGTTTCTGATAAAATTGTTAAATTAAAAGTTAATCACAAATTGATTAAATTTGTAATAGATTGGCAATTAAATCATGCAAAACCAAGAACAGCAAAAACAAAACAAAGAAATCAAATAAAAGGCTCAACAGTTAAAATTGTTGCTCAAAAAGGTAGTGGTGGCGCTCGACACGCAAGCAGAAAAGCTCCATTATTTGTGGGAGGTGGTGTTGCTCATGGACCTAAAGGTAAAGTATATAAAATTAAAAAAATTAACAAAAAAGTTCGAAAATTAGCTCTTGCTCAAACAATATCTAAAAAAAATTCAGATAAAAATTTATTTATTCTTGCAGATGTTACAAAAGAAATAAAAAAAACAAAAGAATTCAACAAATTCTTAATAAAGAACAATCTTTCAAATGCATTGATTATTTCAGATTCAGACTCACTTAAAAATATTAATAAATCTGCAAGAAATATAAAGAATATTAAGTTAATTAAGCAAGAAGGTGCAAATATTTATGATTTATTTAAATATAAAAATGTAATTATGACCTCCACATCAATTAAGAAAATACAAGATAGGATTTTAAATGAAAAAAATTAATCATATAGACTCAATTAGAAATCCTATAATAACTGAAAAAGCTACAATTTTGTCAGAACAAAATAAGACAGTTTTTAAAGTTCACAATAAAGCTAATAAGCAAACTATAAAAAAAAATATTGAAAAATTGTTTAAAGTTGATGTTATTAAAGTAAATATTATAAATCAAAAAACAAAGTTAAAAATGAGACAAGGGAAGAAGTCTTATAAAAAAGGCTACAAAAAAGCTATTGTAACTTTGAAAAAAGGTCAGAGTATTGATCTTACAACCGGACTATAAAAATGGCACTAAAAACATTTAAACCATATACAAAATCTACTAGAGGCACAGTTGTTGTAGATAAAAGTAACTTGTGGAAAGGATCACCCTACAAGCCTTTGACACGTGGTCAAAAGTTTACTGGCGGAAGAAATAATTATGGACGTATTACTTCTAGACATATAGGTGGGGGCTCAAAACATAAGTTCAGAGTAATCGATTTTTTTAGAAAGAAAAAAAACATGAGTGCTACAGTCGATAGAGTTGAATACGATCCTAATAGAACAGCTTATATTGCTTTAGTAACTTATGAGGATAAAGAAAAAAATTATATTATTTGTCCTCAGGGACTTAAGCAGGGAGACAAAATTATGTCTGGAAAAAACGCTGAAATTAGATTAGGTAATTCTCTAGAATTAAAAGATATTCCACCTGGAACTGCAGTCCATAATGTTGAACTAATACCAGGCAATGGTGGAAAACTTGCAAGATCAGCTGGTTCATCAATTACGCTCTCAGGTTACGATGGTGATTATGCCATTCTCAGACTATCATCTGGCGAAACAAGAAAAGTTAATAGTTCATGCGCCGCAACAATAGGTGTTGTATCTAACCCGGACCAAAAAAATATTAAAATTGGTAAAGCTGGCAGAAACAGATGGAGAGGTAAAAGACCTCAAACCAGAGGTGTAGCCATGAACCCTGTTGATCATCCCCACGGAGGTGGAGAAGGGAAGACTTCAGGTGGTAGAAGCCCTGTATCACCATGGGGACAGTCAGCTAAAGGCTTAAAAACAAGAAGACCAAAAAGAAGTGATAAGTTGATTATAACAAGAAGGAAGAAGAGGAAATAATGACTAGATCAATTTGGAAAGGACCTTTTGTTCACCCTAGTTTATTAAAAAAGATAGATAAACTCAAAGATGCTCCTAACAAAAAACCTATTAAAACTTGGTCAAGAAATTCAACTATAATTCCTGATTTCGTAGGTCACAGCTTTATGATTCATAACGGCAAGACATTCATACCAATTACTATTTCTGAGGAAATGGTTGGTCATAAGTTAGGAGAGTTTGCTCCTACAAGAACTTTCAAAGGTCACACACCAGCTGATAAAAAAGCCGCTGCTGTAACTGCTGCTTCATCTGAAACAAAACCTAAACCTGGAGGAGCAGATGGAAAAAAATAATATCATCAAAGCAGTTAACAAAAATGTAAGAACAAGTCCAAGAAAATTAGCTTTAGTTTGTAATTTTATTAAAGGAAAAAAGGTAGACTCTGCTTTAAGAGATTTAGAATTTTCGAGAAAAAGAATAGCAAAAGATGTTACTAAAACCGTTAAATCTGCTATTTCTAATGCGGAAAACAATTACCAATACGATATTGATAATCTTTTTGTAAAAGAGGCCTACGTAGGTAAATCATTAGTTATGAAAAGGTTTAGACCTAGAGCAAAAGGTAGAGCTAGCCCTATAAAAAAACCATTTAGCAGAATTACAATTATTCTTGAAGAAAAGAAAAAACAAAAGGAAAATAAATAAAATGGGACAAAAAATAAATCCAATTGGTCTAAGACTAGGTATCAATAGAGGTTGGGACTCGACATGGTTTGCAAAAAAGAAAGATTTTGGAAAATATTTAATTGAAGATTTTAAAATCAGAAAGTATATAAAAAACAACATTACGAATTCAGGAGTTTCGGAAATTATAATTGAACGATCTTCAAAAAAATGCACAGTTTCAATTCACACATCTAGACCGGGTTTTGTAATTGGAAAAAAAGGTGCCGATATAGAAAAGATAAAAAAAAATATAATGAAAATTACAGACAGTGAGGTAAATGTAAATATTAAGGAAATAAAAAAACCTGAATTAAATGCTAATTTAGTAGCTGAAAATATTGCTCAGCAATTAGTTAAGAGAATAGCCTACAGAAGAGCAATGAAAAGAGCCATGCAATCTGCAATGAGATTAAACGCAAAAGGCATCAAAGTAATGCTCAGCGGAAGATTAGCAGGAAATGAAATAGCAAGAACAGAATGGTTGAGAGAAGGCAGTATACCCTCACATACGTTAAGAGCAGACATAGATTACGGGTTTGGAGAAGCTTTAACTACATACGGAATAATTGGTGTTAAAGTCTGGATTTATAAAGGTGAATTAATGGCAAAAGATGTCGAAAAAGAAAAAAAAGAAAGGGTAAAAAATGCTACAGCCAGTAAGAACTAAATATAGGAAAGCATTTAAAGGGAGAATTCACGGTAAAGCTTCTAGAGCAATCAAACTTAATTATGGACAATTTGGATTAAAAGCAATGGAACCTGAAAGAATTATAGGTAAGCAGATTGAAGCTGCTAGAGTAGCTTTAACCAGATACATGAAAAGGACTGGGAAAGTATGGACAAGAATATTTCCTAACATACCAGTTTCAAAAAAACCTACAGAAGTGAGAATGGGAAAAGGAAAAGGTTCGCCAGAGTATTACGCTTGCAGAGTAAAACCTGGTAGAATTATATTTGAAGTTGATGGTGTAACAGAGGAAGTTGCTAGAATAGCTTTATATAAAGCCTCTGCAAAATTACCAATAAAAACAAAATTTATTAGAAGATAATTTTATGGGAAAAAAACAAGATAAAAAATTAACAAAAGACCAAGCGATAAAAAAAATACAATCTCTTAAAAAAGATTTGTTTAATATTAGATTTAAAAAAATAAATAATCAGGTACAAAATACAGCTCAGTATCGAGAAATACGTAAAGATATTGCAAGATTAAACACAACATTAAAAATATCAAATGACTAAAAAAATTTTAAAAGGAATAATAACAAGCGCTAAAAACAATAAAACTATTGTTGTTGAAGTAACGAGAAAATTTAAACACCCATTTTATGGCAAAGTTATAAAAAGAACAAAAAAATATCATGCTCACGACGAAGACAATAAATTTAAAGAAGGCGAGAAAGTCTCTATTGTTGAATGTAAACCAATTTCTAAAAGAAAAACATGGCAGGTTGTTAAATAATGATTCAAGTACAAACAGAGCTTACAGTTGCTGACAACACAGGAGCCAAAAGAGTGGAGTGTATAAAAGTTTTAGGCGGGTCCAAAAGAAGATATGCGTCAGTTGGCGATCTAATTGTCATAAGTGTAAAAGATGCTATTCCAAAAGGCAAAGTTAAAAAAGGTTCAGTTCATAAAGCTGTAGTAGTAAGAACGAGAAAAGAAATTTACCGGGATGATGGCTCAAAAGTACAATTTGATGCTAATGCAGTTGTTTTGACTGATGAAAAGGGTGAGCCAATTGGAACAAGGATATTTGGTCCAGTGACAAGAGAATTGAGAACTAGAGGACATACAAAAATAATTTCATTAGCTCCGGAGGTACTTTAAATGATGTTAAAAAAAGGAAATCAAGTTAAAATTATTTCAGGAAAAGATAGAGGAAAAACCGGCGAAATATTGGAAATTAACCAAAAATTAAACAAAATAAAAGTTAAATCTATTAATATGATTAAAAAGCATCTTAAACCCACGAAGGAAAATAAAGGTGGCATAGTTTCAAGGGAAAGTTTTATTCATCAATCTAACGTAAAAAATATGGATATAAAAAAAGAAAAAAAAGAAAAAAAAGTGAGTAAAAAATGAAACCAAGATTAAAAACATCTTACGACAACGAAATGATTAATAATTTAAAAACGAAACTTGATGTTAAAAATAAACATGAGGTTCCAAAAATTATAAAGATAATTTTAAATATGGGTCTTGGAGAAGATGCAAATGATAGCAAAAAACTAAAATCTTCGATTGATGACATGTCTCTTATAAGTGGTCAAAAACCTGTTATAACTAAATTTAAAAAATCAATATCTAATTTTAAGACTAGAAAAGGAGCTAATGCAGGAGTGAAAGTCACATTAAGAGCATATAAAATGTATGAGTTTATCGATAGATTGATTAATATTGCGTTACCGAGAATAAAAGATTTCAGAGGTTTGTCTTCAAAAGGTATAGATAATTCTTTTAATTATTCTTTTGGAATAAAAGAACATATAATTTTTCCAGAAGTTAATTTTGATAAAGTCGACAAAATAAGAGGCTTAGATTTAACAATTGTTACATCAAGCAAAACAAAACAAGAAACATTGGAACTTTTAAAACAATTTAATTTTCCAATAGATAATAAAAAAAACTGAGGGATATATGGCCAAAACAAGCGCAATACAAAAAAATTTAAAAAGAATTAAGCTAGTCAAAAAATATGCAAAGAAGAGAGCTGCGTTAAAAAAGATTATCAAAAACAAAAAATTAGAGTTGTCAGAAAGATTTGAAGCTCAATTAAAACTAAATAAGTTACCTAAAAATTCTGCAAAAATAAGAATTAGAAATCGCTGTGAAGTATCCGGCAGACCTCATGGCGTATATAGAAAATTAAGATTATCAAGAATCGCGCTGAGGGATATGGCGTCGTCTGGTAAGATTCCTGGTATAACTAAATCAAGTTGGTAAAGGAGGATTATGGCACTAACAGACCCAATAGGTGATATGTTTTCAAGAATAAGAAATGGTCAAATGAGATCTTTAAATTCTATTGATATACCCTCATCAAATTTTAGAAAAAATATTTTAGAAATTTTAAAAAGGGAAGGTTATATTAAAGATTATTACATTGAGAAATTAGAAAATAACAAAATCAATTTAAAAATAAATTTAAAATATTACGATGGAGACCCAGTTATAAAAGAAATAAAAAGAATTTCAAAACCAGGAAGAAGAGTTTATTCAAGATCTACAAGCATTCCTAGAGTAATGAATGGCTTAGGTTTGGCTATAGTATCAACCTCAAAAGGAGTAATGTCTGATACTGAAGCAAGAAAAAATAATTTAGGTGGAGAAATAATTTGTAGGGTATTTTAATGTCAAAAATTGGGAAAAAAAATATAAGTATACCAAAAGAGTCCTCTATAAAGATAGAGGGAGGGAATTTAATTATTAAAGGTCCTAAAGGTTCAAAAACACTCTCTATTAACGACAAAATATTTTCATCTAAAGTTAACGAAAAAAATGAATTTCAAATCTTACCTCTGAGTAAAAAAATTGATAAGAAAACAAGTATTATGTGGGGTACTTACAGAAGTCTGATTAATAACGCAGTTGCTGGAGTATCAGCGGGTCATGAAAAAACTTTACAACTAAGTGGCGTCGGATTTAGAGCAAGCATAAAAGGTGAAAATTTAAATTTACAGATTGGTTTTAGTCATGATGTGAATTTTAAGATTCCAAAAGAAATAAAAATAACCGTTGAGAAACAAACTTTAATAAAGATAAATGGAGTGGATAAAGATTTGGTTTCTAAAATTGCAGCAGATATAAAAAATCTTAAACCTGTTGAGCCTTACAAAGCAAAGGGAATAACTGAAAAAGGTCAATTCATTTTAAGAAAAGAAGGAAAGAAATAATAATAATGAAAAAAATTAATACTAAGATAAAGAGAAAACTAAGAAATAGAAAAAAAATGAAACGTGTAAGTGTTAATAGGTATAGAATTTCTGTATCAAAATCGTTAAATAATATCTCTGCTCAAATTATTGACGACAAACAAAAAAGAACATTAGTCTCAGCATCTTCAATAGAAAAGGAGCAAAAAAAAAATAAAGTAAAAAAATTAGATAAATCAACTCTAATTGGAGAGTTGTTAGCAAAAAGGGCGAAGGACAAGAATATTAGTGAGGTATATTTTGATAGAGGTGAGCATAAATATCACGGTAGAATTAAAGCCTTTGCTGAAACATTAAGAAAGAATGGATTAAAATTTTAATATGGCTGAAAATAAAAAAATAGAGAGTGATATAAAAGAAAAATTAGTTTCAATAAACAGAATTACTAAAGTAGTAAAAGGTGGAAGGAGATTTGGTTTTGCAGCTTTAATGGTTGTCGGCAATCAAAAAGGATCTGTAGGTATCGGTCAAGGAAAATCTAAACAAGTGCCAGATGCTATTAAAAAAGCCACTGAAGTAGCTAAAAGAAATTTAATACAAATTCCTTTAAAAGAAGGAAGAACTTTACATCATGATGTTAAAGGAAAAAATGGTTCTGGAAAAGTATTTATGAGGTCAGCGCCAGCCGGAACAGGAATTATAGCAGGTGGTGCTATTAGATCAGTTTGTGAAGTTTTGGGAATCCAAGATGTTGTTGCAAAATCACTTGGTTCTTCAAATCCACACAATGTATTAAAAGCTTGTGTAAATGGTTTGAAATCACAAAATTCACCAAAGATTTTATCATCTATCAGAGGGAAACAAATTTCTGAAATAATTTCCAAAAGAGAGAATAAATAATGAATTTAAATAGTTTGGTAAAAAATAACAAAAAAAAAATACGCGTTGGTAGAGGTATTGGCTCTGGTAAGGGTAAAACATCGTCTAGAGGCCATAAAGGTCAAAAATCAAGATCTGGTGTAGCAATTAAAAGTTTCGAAGGAGGTCAAATGCCTTTGTACAGAAGGTTGCCAAAGAGAGGCTTTAAATCATTAAAAAGGAAAAATGTAGCTATTCTTAACCTTAATAAAATCCAAAGTATATTCGATAAAAACAAAGATCAGCTTAAAAATTCTTTAGATCTAAAATCATTAAAAGAAAACAAATTAGTTAATAAAAAGTTTACTAAGTTGAAAATATTAGGAACAGGAGATTTAAAGTTAAAATTAGATATAAATGCTAATTTTGTCTCAAAGCAAGCCAAAGAAAAAATTGAGAAGGCTGGTGGAAAATTAAATATAATTAAAAAATAATTTATTATGTCTAGCGATTCTTTAAATACAGCTGGTGCATTTAGTCAGGCTAAGGATTTAAAAAATAGAATTCTATTTACTTTATTACTCTTAGTAATTTATAGACTAGGAACTTATGTTCCTCTTTCAGGTATTGATCCTCAAGCTTTAAAAGAAATGATGTCATCTAGTCAAAAAGGTTTGTTAGGAATGTTTAATATGTTTTCCGGAGGGGCTGTTAGCAGGATGGCTATATTTGCCCTAGGTATCATGCCTTATATTTCTTCATCAATTATCGTTCAACTTTTGACTGGAGTTTCTGATTATTTTAAAAATTTGAAAGAGCAAGGAGAAATTGGAAGAAAAAAAATAACTCAAATAACTAGATACGGAACAGTTTTAATAGCCGGATTACAAGGGTACGGTGTTTCAGTTGGTTTAGAAAATGCTGGAAATTTAGTTATTGAACCAGGACTAGGATTTAGAGCAATAACAACAATCTCATTAGTAGCAGGAACTACTTTCTTAATGTGGTTAGGAGAACAAATAACTCTTAGAGGAGTAGGTAACGGAATATCACTTATAATTTTTTCAGGAATAGTAGCTGAGATACCAAGAGCATTAGCCTCAACTTTTGAATTAGGACGAACAGGAGCTTTGTCGGCTTTAATGATAGTTGGAATTTTTATCTTAGTTATTTTTACAGTATTATTTATTGTTTTTTTTGAGAGAGCAATGCGAAAAATATTAATTAATTATCCTAAGAGACAAGTAGGAAATAAGATGTACGGGGGCGAGTCCTCTCACTTACCTTTGAAAATAAATACAGCAGGTGTAATTCCTGCAATTTTCGCATCTGCATTATTATTGTTACCGATAACAGTTTCAAATTTTGGATTCGCAGAGTCAGATTTATTTATTAAGATTTCATCAATGTTTACTCAAGGTCAACCTTTATATATGTTGCTTTATGCTTCAGGTATCATATTTTTTTCATTTTTCTACACCTCAATAGTATTCAATCCAAAAGAAACAGCTGAAAATTTAAGAAAATACGGTGGATATATTCCAGGTATAAGACCTGGAGAGCGTACGGCAGAATATATTGAAAGTATCTTAATTAGACTAACAACTGTTGGTTCTTTATATTTAACTTTTGTTTGTTTAATGCCTGAATTTTTAATTGCAAAGTATCCAATTCCTTTTTATTTGGGTGGAACATCAATTTTGATTGTTGTTGTTGTTGCAATGGACACAGTTACTCAAGTACAGACACGTTTAATGAGCTCACAGTACGAGTCGCTTATTAGAAAAACTAAATTTGGAAAATAATTAGTTTCATGAACCTGATTATATTTGGACCTCCAGGTGCTGGCAAAGGAACCCAAGCGAATTTTATTGTAAAAAAATATAATCTTTTACAAGTATCTACAGGCAAAATACTAAGAGAGGAAATTAGAAATAAAACTGAAATTGGTCAAAAAATTTCTTCGTTAATGAGTGTTGGATCTTTAGTAGATGACAAAATAGTTAATAAATTGATTGAAGATATTGTTTCTGATAGAAAAAATGTAAATAAGTTTATATTTGATGGTTATCCAAGAAATTTAGATCAAGCAAATAATTTAAATAACTTACTAAAAAAATACGATCAAAAAATTGATATTGTACTAAAATTATCTGTAAGTTTAGAAACAATCAAAAAAAGAATTTTAGAGAGAAAAACGATAGAAAAAAGACCGGATGACAATGAGGATATAGCAATTAAAAGATTCAAAACGTATGAAAAATCTACTGAACCAGTGATAGAATACTATAAAAAACTGAATTTGCTTAAGGTAGTCAATGGAGAAAGGTCAATTGATCAAATAAATAAAGAAATAAGCGATATAATAGACCCTATATAGAGTTGACTTTAACTATTTAGGCAATATAAATACGCACTTAGAACTTAAATCATTTTAATATGGCTCGAATAGCAGGAATAAACATTCCACAAAATAAAGTTGTTAGTA
>MDTG01335457.1_pt1 | contig 10543 bp, 5 predicted proteins | sample 811421 | NCBI WGS metagenome assembly MDTG01 (sample SAMN05326645, study PRJNA326480) | marine metagenome | isolation source: seawater | place: Pacific Ocean: South East | collected 2011
AAGCTCCTCGATTGCTGCGCGGAGGCGGGCGTTCTCTTCGTGGAAGTTCATTTGACTTTTGGGATAGACGTTGACGTTCAGATCACGGATGTTTTAAACAACGTTGTTTTAAACGTAGTTCACATATGCACAAAATATGCGAACTGACCAGCTGACCTCCTGAGCCATCGTTTAGCTGCTGAGCCACCGGTCATTTAGCCTTCTGTACACGTCTATCAAATCAATAGTATCGTAATTGTAGAGGCTGGCCTGGCAATTGCCGACACATGCCGCATCACTGTCGGCTGGTCGTTCACTGCGAAAAGTGCCTCGGGGACACTCAGTATATGAAATACAACTCGACCCATCGTAGTATTCGAGCCTCGTTTCCTCAGGTACAATATCGTAACTAACAAACGTTCCTGTCCGGCGGATATTCCAATGCATCATCGTTTCCTGTTCATCATTCGTTAATAGGCAGGAATCCAAACTATTCGATGTTGAACATGTACACGAACCCGTTGTATTCCCGATATAAAATGAATCATACTGCACTGCCTGTTGCTTGCAAGTGGTTTCACATAAAGCCAAGTTCTCAAACGTCGAATCACTGTTGGACGAATACACTTGAACATCATCCGTATGATTGCAGTAACCACCAACATACGGTTGACAGTTTTGGGGACGAAAGTCGCTCACATTTACGGGTTGTAATCTCGTCAGATTGATGGTTGGCGCCTCAGTTGGCGCACACCAACCGGACGAACGACATTCTGCCAGCCTTGCCTCCGAAGCACTCGAACTGCCGCTCGGCGCGGTCTGCTGCTGTCCTCCCTGCTGCTGCTGCTGCTGCTGGCATTGGTTTAAAGAGGAAGTACAGAAGCGCCCATTGACGTCTGTGCAGACGTTGGTGCCGCACGTACAGTCGCTAGGGTTGGCGGTGGTGCCGTCCTGGTTGCCGCAGGCTTGTGGCGCGGTCTGCTGCTGTCCTCCCTGCTGCTGCTGCAGACATTGGTTCAAATAGGAAGTACAGAAGCGTCCATTGACGTCTGTGCAGTCGGTCGTGCCGCAGGCACAGTTGTTGCCATTGACCACAGTGCCGTCCTGGTTGCCGCAGACCGGAATCACGCGGTTGGCACACACACTGTTCGCGGCGTCGCAAAAGAGCGCCGAGCCCGTGCAGACGTTGGTGCCGCACGTACAGTCGCCAGGGTTGGCGGCGGTGCCGTCCTGGTTGCCGCAGGCTTGTGGCTGCTGTCCCTGTTGCTGCTGCTGTTGCTGTCCCTGCTGCTGTTGCTGTTGCTGGTTCAGGTTACGCCGTGATCGCAACCTCCGCCTGGAACGCAACCTACGCTGTCCCTGTTGCGACGGTGCGGGACTTTCGGAACTTGTGGTATTGTCCCATGCAAGACAGTCATTGCACATTTTGTCAGAATAACATGTTATTTGGTCACCTATGCGGTTTCCACCAGTCGCACATGGCACACAAAGGTCTAAGGCTTTTATAGCGCCAACCTCGCCATCTTTACATTTGGCACATCGGACTTGTTGTCCACCGTCGAGTGTGATGGTTCGTTGGCCGATTTCTGCACACTTTAAGGATTTCATTGCTTGGGCAATTGTGTATTCGCGATTGACGTCTTGTGTGTTCAAATCGGCCCATGAATGATAGGCGTCCCCGTCATTTCGATAGACCAAATCATCACATGTCCACGGATGGCGGAGCGAGTCAAATGTGTTTTTGCACTCACCGGAACTACACAGACACGCACCGTCGACAGTCCGGACGCTAAACGCGGTTCCATTGAGTGAAATACAATGTTGTAAACAGTTTTCAGCGTGTTCTTCCAGCGTGTTCGCTGATGTGTCGCCTGCCGTCAACGTGCTACTATCTAAATCAGCACAATAGCCGGTCGTGCCCCTGCGCGCAAATGTATATGTGACGTTCGTTCGACATTGGCCGATGGCCAATGTAACGGTCGACAGCAACACGAACACTCGCATGTGGTGAACACGGTGTGTCCATTTATATACATTACTTTTTAAACAAATGACGTATAAATACGCACACTGTCTACACACTTTAATGTGGGTCGTCGTTTTTTTGTGGATGGCGACCATGACGTATGCGCTCCAATGTTCAGACGTTGATGCCAATGGTCATCTGTATATTGACACCGCGTTTGACCGGGATGTTTTTGCAGACCGGAACGGGTGTAAGTGCCCGGGACTGACGTCGCTGCACATTAATGCCCCAGACATTCCGCGGTATGCGTTCTATCAATGCAATGTCGATTCGTTGTATGCGAAGGTAACCAATATCGGGATTTTCGCGTTTTTCGACAATCCCCTTACAAATATAACGATTGACTCTGATTCTTATGGTTCAATACGTGACAGTGCCTTCGAGATATCCATATACGCCAGATCTAGTGTTCGCCATCTTCACACGTCGGTCCATCTGACGGGTGTTTGGCGTATTGAATACAATGCGTTTGACGCCGACGGCGCGCGTACCATAAAAGACTTAACTCTGGACAATACATTAACGGAGGTCTGGGCAAGAGCGTTCGCTGGGAACAATATAGAAAACCTGGTCCTCCCAAATTCACTTCGACGGATAGACGACTTCGCTTTTTACCTGAACCTAATTAAAAGTGTGGTCATTCCCAATTCCGTGAAAAAGCTGTCCTATGGTGTCTTCCTGAATAATCCACTGACGTCAGTCGTCCTCCCGAATTCGGCCACGGAGATTGACAAAAATGCATTTGCTAACACCGAATTAAGAAGTGTGGACCTTCCGAATGGTCTGAAAAAGATTAAATCGGGCGCCTTCAGCTCTTCCAAGCTCACAAGTCTGGTCCTCCCGAATTCTGTCACGGAGATTGGCAAAAATGCATTTTCTTACAACCAACTTGAGAGTGTGGTCATCCCGAGTTCGGTCACGAGTGTGGGAGCCAATGCATTCTCGCTACAATTACGCAATCTAAAAACAAAAACATTAAAGACCGTGACGATTCAAAATGATATATCCAACTTTGACAGCACCGCGTTCGGACATAATGTCATAGAAACGGTTCGTATCGACAACGATGTTAACACGTGCGACATTTGTTTCCCCACGCGTGTTCGGACCTTATTTGGCAGCGGAACGCAGATTCGAAAACGCTGTCAAAACACGGACGGTACTGTGGAAAATCCAGCCGATTGTATTTGTGACGACGTGGATTGCACGGACGCGACAGGGCATTTTTGTCACAGCGGAATAGGGTGCTCTCGTTATAAAAGTTTAGTCGGGCGTTACGAAATGGACGGCGTCGAATACAACTGTCCAGCCGGTCGCTATTCGACCGCCTTGGGAACCGGAACGGAGACTCCCTGTACACGATGTCCGTGGGGAACTTTTTCGAACAGTGACAGATTATTTAACGCGGATGGTGGGAAAATGGGAATGGAACGTTTCCTCGCGTGGAAAGGGGGTCTTACACTGGATGGTAAGCAAGATCCCAGTGCGGAACAGTATTTCTGCGAAACGTGTCCAGCGGGGTGGGATGGTAACGCTCGATTCTTTATTGACCCCGTCACGAACGAAAGTTCGTACTTGCGAGAGAGCACCGACAGTTGTACACAATGCATACCTGGTACGTATTCAGCCAGAAGGGATACGGGCGATGGCTGGGATTATACATTGGGCGGAAACTTCCGATACTATGGAACGACCGTGTATGGCGATTCGAATACAAACGCCCATATAGAACAAACATGGTTCGATTCGACCAGATTGCGCAATTGGCGAGACGGAAAATCCAATACGCGCTATTTTTACGTCCAAACAACGGGGTGTGCCGAATGTTCCGGCGAAGGCGAATACCAAGACGAGTACGGCGGGGGCGAGTGTAAAACATGTGCGGCGGCAGGATTACAGGACACACCATTAGCCAACGTGACAGAATGGGCCAGTTATCCAATCAAGTGTGTGCATCCCTCGTGTGCCGGTAAATCTGGTTCTTATTACGATTCAAATTCAAACTACGTATATTGTGGTGGGGTTGATTGGCACACCGATGAATTTCCCATAGATGGCTACCTGTGTAGGAAAATGGATTTGACACAAAGCGAAGAAGCTCGGGATCACTTAACCGCTGCGCATCGCTTCAAATGGGTTAAATGCCACAACAGTACAAGTGTGCTGGCTCCGATTGAAACCACGTTGCCCGGAGCGATAGGATACGTCAACCGTGACCAATACTATAGCCGTACCGATTACGGTCCCACTGAAAGCGTGTTCGGCCGGTTCAAGTACGGCAATGATAGTAGCTTACTTGTTCCCACGGCTGGTCGACGTCGTTTAACAGCGTCAAAGGCAAGTGGCTCTGCGCTTGAACGACGGTCGTCACGGCGTTTGACCGAGGCGCAATGTGGATTGTCAGATATCAACAGTACGCGTTTTATGGACGCTGTCGACAAGGATACACTGGAGAGGTATATGTCAAAAATGGACGACGCGTTGCGTGCGCGAGGTGTGTATATGTCGACGAACATTGCCCGAGGTAACATTTCGGCTCTGTACTTGGCGAATGTCCACACTGAAGCGGACCTGCAGAAGTCGGCTTGTCCCGACGACTGGTTTATGGACACGAATACATGGTCGTGTACGAATGAGACCACGGTCGATAGACCCATACTGGGTCTGACGTTTGGCGATTTGAAATCCATCTACAACCACGTCCAGTGTGATGTACAGCCTGTTTGTACGCTCGACACGTCCACACGGAGTTGTATAGCCGCCGGCAGCGCTTTGTAAAGCCGCTTTCGCTAAAATCTCTGCGTCCTGCGTGAGTGGCCACACGGTGCGAACAGGCCAAAACACACCAAGCACGACCCCATGATAGCCCCCATGATAAAGAGTGCGTCTTCCCACTTTAGGACCGACGGTTCCGGCGGGTACCACCGTATACACTCGGACTGTCCCGTAACATTTGTGGTAAAGTTGACCGGGCACGGGTCACATTGTTCGAGCCAGCCGTCGTCTGAATAGTAGGACGTACTGCAGGGCGTACACACACTTCTCGGCCCCGTATGGCCCAAGGGACAGTTCCACTGGTGTGTGACGGTCAAATCGAGATTTTCATGGACCCAGTGCTGAGAGTCGGAGGAAAATCCCACGGCGCTCAGGTACGGGTGTGTTTCGCGGAGACGCGCGTCGTTGCCGTAGCGGTACACCTTGTTATGACGCCAGTCTGGTATCAGAACATTGGAGCCGGTCACGCCCAATGGGTCGCCAATAAACGCATTCTGGAAATCCGGCAATCCGTCGCCTTCTATGTCCGCCGGGATGTACGTCAGCAGCGTTTTGCCATCCGTGTACGAGAACATGGCCGTCGTCATGTAGCCGAGTATATTCTGCCGCAGGGCAGTGGACAAATCGTTGACGCTGACGCCTCGTTCGGGAATCGCCACACAGTTCGAGTCGGTGTCCCTTTCGGGCAAGCACTCGTACAGCAAGACAAAGGGTTCGTCCGGCTCGTCGTACAACGGATAGGAACCGACGGCCAACAGGGCACGTGCCGCCGCCATGCTACGTCCGAAGGCGCGGTAGGTGGGACTTTCGAGTGTGGGCGGTAACAATGGCGCGCGGACCGACGGTTTCCACCACGTCAAGTCGTTGTACAGATAGGAATCCCACATGTAGACACGTCCATAGTTGGCGCCGGCATTGTCCTCCATGAAGCGGTTGGTATCGCCCGGTGCGGAGACAAAGAGTGCCGAGCCCGTTTGGTGCAACGGACCGGTGAGTACGACGGCGTATCCAAATTGTTGATACGCAAAGTAGGGTATTTGTTCGGGTACCAGTGTGTAACCGTCGTATTGTGGTATTGGCTGTGGCCCGGTCCCGTCGGCGCACTGCTGTTGAAATGCGGGGACTTGCGCATCTGTCAAGTTGTTGGCGTCTTTCATGGCTTGAAACCCGGGTTGGCAGTCGGTGCCCGTTGTGTAGCAGTACGTGTCGAACAGGGAACGGCACGAGTGGAGTGCTTGGTCTTCGTAGACAAACGCGTACCCGAGTGTGGCCGTGTTGCCGGTGTAGTCGTTGGGTCTCCCGGGTGCCCCGACGACCCACGTGTGGCCCTGAATGTCCAGCGACCAGCCGAACCGGTGCACATCGACGTCGACGGGCGGGGTGACCGTCCACTCGACGTTCACGCGCGTGTTCCAAATGACTACAGTATTGAGTGCCGGATATCCGAAGAGGACACGGTCGCACAGTTTGTTGACGGCTTTGACGGTGGCCGTGCGTGGCCATGTGATGTCTGGGAGAGACGCGTCGTGGAACCGTACCACTGTGTGGTTGTGCGTCATGAACAACGTGCACGTGTCGCTCACACCGAGCATGTGATTCCCCGGTTCTGCCGGCATGATTTCGTGTTGGTAGGCGTTGACCGCGTGTACGAGCACGAACACAAACAAGGCTCGCATACAACTCAGTTAAAAACAAGCATATATAGTTAATTTTTTTTCTTCCGCATGATAGTGACTTCGACAACCGGCCGTTGGTCCTGTCGGCGAATCTCGGCCACCTTGTCTGCAAACATGGACACGGTGTACTCGACGCCGACGAGCTGTCGGTTGACCTCGCAGATGTAGTCGCCTTTGCGAAACCCCCGTTGAAAGGCGACTTCCTTGGTGTCGACATTTTCGAGGCACAGTGCCCCTTGACCAGAGTCGACCACCTTGATGCCCCACTTGTCCTGTCGGGGGAGCACGAAACGAACGGGCTGGCATTGGCCAAAGATGGCCATGCGCGCATGCTCGAGGGCGGCCGTGGCGTTGTCGAACTGCAGTGTCTTGGCGCCGATTTCCGGAATATTGGCACTGCAGTAGCCGGCGCGCTCCAGCCGTTTCGCCAACTTGAGCACGACGTTCTCGGTGACGTCGCGCGTGCGACGGTTTTTCTTGACGTCGCGCAGCGACTGTGCGAACTCGGCGATGGCCGGCAGTGTACACACGGTCTGTTGGCCGGTGCGCTTTTCGAACTCGAGCACGGCAACGTAAAAACAGGCCGCCGCCAGTGCGGCACCGCCGTGAGGCAGTTTGTCGCGCTGTTCGTTGTCGCCGTGGTCGTCGCAGCCGTGGATGCGCTTGTAGTACGCGCCAAGCTTGGCCTTGGCGGCGCGAATCATCGCCTCGGCGGCCGGGAACCGAAAGCGCTCGAAGAACTCGTCGATTTTCTTCTTGATGCGCCAGTAGTTGCGCAGGTGCGCCTTGGACTTTTGTCCGTGCAGTTGTAGGCGTTGGCCTCTCTTCGTCAGCGCCGTGTCGCTGGCATCCATGCCGGGTGTGTGACGCCACTGAAATTTGTTCTGCTGGCCGTTTTCGCCGAGGTGCAGGCTGAACCCCTCTTGTTTGATGGGCTGAACGAACCCGCATCGTTTACAGGTCCGATGGCCTGCGCGCACAACGTCGGCAAACTGCCACGACGGCGCCTCGCAATGTGTGCAGAACACGGTCGGATACACTTCGACGATGTCCGCTTGAGGACCGACGGCGCGAATGGCAGCCTCCACCTGGGCGACTGTCGCAGTTTTGAGCACGCGTTTTCCGGCTACAGACTGGATGTATCCCCACTTGCGCTGTTGGTCCGTGGGTGGCTTGAGGCCGAGAAGCGTACGGGTCCCGCGGGGCATGTTCTCCCAGCTCTGGATGCTCAGACGGCCAGCAGGAGTCTTTTGCACGGCTCCATTACGCTCCAGGAGCGCTGCAACAGTCTCGCGGATGGTACGTGTCTCGGCAGACATGGCTCTATCTGTAGTTGGTTCGGTGTTCACGTATTCACTTATGTGTACATTAAGAGGATGTGTTTTAAATGACGTCTGTTTTAAATGACATTTAAAACATAGTGTGTACATATGTGAAAAAGCGTTTACAGCGCACCACGGTGGCATCGAGACACGATGAAACGCCGGTATCCGTCTGCGTCGGTGGCGCGCCACGTGCGCCGAAAGCCACCGCCACCGCCCAGTGCTTTTGGATTTGACAAAGACCCGCTGATGGCGACCATCGCCACACAGAGCCGTCTGGCCGCCCACGTGTACGAACTCAAAAACTACATCAAGCGCTTTGACCAACACGGGCAACCCGTCTTCGACAAGGCGTACAAGCGCTGGAAAATCTCCGAAGTGTGTGGCCGCGAAATACGTCTCGAGGGGAAAACACGCCGTTTTATCAGCGCCGCCATGCACACCAACCACACCGTGTCCATCTTCAAGGTCGCACACGCCATTCGGGACGAACTGCGAACACTACCACTCTGCCGGATTCAAAGGCAGTTGACGACACGCCTGAAACACGTCGACATTTCCAACGCGAGGTGCATCCGCCGCCGCAAAGAAGCCAACAAAATGTGGTTGGACGCAGTGCACAGGGGACAGCGCGTCGTTCTCAAAACAACGACAGACGGCTACATGCAGCTCGTCTACATTATCGAGGCCATGATTCACGAAATCGTGGCCATACGCTGTCCACAATACATTCCCAAACTCCATTTTGTCGGATTTGCCACGGGCAACAGACTTGTCGTCTGCTCCGAACAGCTGACCATCCCCTCCGTCGGTGCGTTTCTCTACGCGTTGCGACTGAAGCCGCGCAAAGACCCCAACATTGTCACGTGGCGCATGGTGCGCGCCGTCCTCCAGGCCATTCAACGGTTGCAGCGCACGGCACAGTTTACGCATCGCGACTGTCACATTGCCAACGTGCATTACGACGGTGACACGGGCCGCGTGCGTTTCATTGACTTTGATTGGTCGTGTATCAAGTGGCTCGACAAGACCATCTCGGTGCCCAAACACTTATACGACACCACCAGAAGCGAGTACGGATACAACAAATCTGTGGATTGCTGTGTCTTTATGCGCAGTCTCCAAGCGGCGTTGGAACACGTGCCCGTGTTTCGCACAAGGGTGTACGACCCGCTGATGGGGCGTTACAGCGACATGACGGGTCGTTTTCTCAAACAGCGCGCGGGGTCAGACCCGGCGGCGCTGCAATTGTACCGTTCGTCGAGCGAAACGCGCACTATCGACAGTGAGTACAGCCATCGGTACGGCGTGGAACGGTACGGCAAGAGTTTCGACTATCTGATGGGACATTACACGTGGCCGTCAATGACGCCGGGGTCCATCCTCGAGTTTATGGACGACCACCGCTTCTTCTAATTCGGGTCGAGGACATTTTAGAGTATATAAAGACCACCGTCGTACATAAAATATGCGTCTATTGTTACTGTTTATTTTTGGCATGTCAGTGTCGGCCCAAACGACCGTGTACACCAAAGTGACTTCGGGCACGTGTGAGACGAATGGGTACACGCTCCCGATAGTGTATGACTGTGGCAATGCCGCGGCACAGTTCGGTTACCCGGGCAGTTGGACACAGATGGGTTGTTGGATGATGACGTCTAAAATGTGGTTTAACGACGGATGGGAACGTATTCAAGGCACTTACCATGAAGGGTCGGGTGCATACTTATTTTCCAACGATGAAGCTCCATTCACATATGTGCAACCTCAAGTCGTCGAAGGTGTTCCAGGCCCCGTTGTGGACCATGAACAATCGGATTGGTTTGATTGTCCCTATGTTGATAGCCGGAACCGCGCGCAGTTGTCCGACACGTGCCCCTGTGAGTGTAGTGGGTTTGGTGGGGATGGGGAGGTAAAAATCAATGCCGTCAGGTATCAAAGTGACATATGCTTCTCGGTCAACCCGGATTATTACTCATTTTTCCCTTACGGTTGCTTTGTTTTTGGTGACAGAGCGCATTGGAATGGTGATCAAGATTCAGTAGTCAAATGTAAAGCTAAAAGTGACGACAACATATATGATGCCCCGTGTCTGTGCAGATTTCATGGTGCCGACTGCGCCAACACGGACGGCACCACGAAAAATGGCGCGGACTGTGTCTGTGGAACGACGGCCTGCACATCCGAAACATCACACACCGATGGCACGGGGCTTTACTGCTACTCTGATTTTAATCGATGCTCAAAAAGTGTGATCCCTGTATGCGGCAACAAAGACGGCACCGCGGCCAACTCGGCCGACTGCGCCTGTGGCACCGCCGACTGCGACGCCGCCACAGGGCGCTTCTGTTTTGCCGCCGAGAATCGATGCGGCGCCCCTACATGCGGCAACAAAGACGGCACCGCGGCCAACTCGGCCGACTGCGCCTGCGGCACCGCCGACTGCGACGCGGCCACGGGGCTCTTCTGCGACGCTGCGAACAACAAGTGCTATGACAACTGCGCCAACACGGACGGCACCGTGCACAACACTGCGAACTGTACCTGTGGCACCACGGACTGCTACATGCCGGCGACCTGCACGCACGACATGTGGCTACAACACGGCGACCCGTCTTGGTGCGATGGCAACTTCTGCGACATCTCCAAGAACCGGTGCGCCGCCACGCGCAACTGTCCAAAAACGGCCGGAGAGTACGGCAACCCCGATTTTGGATGTATGTGTGGCAACCGCGCCGAAAAATGCGACCTCGCCACGGGGCTGC
>MDTG01382907.1_pt1 | contig 10543 bp, 9 predicted proteins | sample 811421 | NCBI WGS metagenome assembly MDTG01 (sample SAMN05326645, study PRJNA326480) | marine metagenome | isolation source: seawater | place: Pacific Ocean: South East | collected 2011
CCAGGATTGGTTGGAGGGCATTGTATTGGCGTCGATCCATACTATTTGACGCACAAGGCTCAATCCATTGGATATCACCCGGAAATGATATTAGCTGGTCGAAGGTTAAATGACAGTATGGCCAAAAATGTTGTCTCCCGATTGGTAAAGGAAATGATTAAGGAGAGTATAGATGTAGGTATGGCTAAGGTACTTGTGATGGGCTTGAGTTTTAAGGAAAATTGTCCAGATCTGCGAAATACTAAAGTCGTTGATCTTGTTACTGAATTAAAAAGTTATGGTATTGAGGTTGATATATTGGATCCTTGGTGTTCAGCTAACGAGGCAGAGCATGAGTATGGATTGAAAATAAGAAAAAATGTAAAAGACAATACTTATGATGGAATTATAATTGCTGTGGGTCATCAAGAATTTAAAAATATGGGTGCAAGCTCCATCAGAAAGCTGGGCAAGACTAAACATATTCTATTTGATTTAAAGTATGTGCTAGACAAATCTGAGATTGATATCCGTCTTTAAATTGAAATTATATTGGATTCTGCATGAGTCGTTACGAAGATATTAAACAAGAAATTTTCCAAAACCCTAAAACATGGTTGATAACTGGTGTTGCAGGTTTTATAGGTTCTAATTTGCTTGAAAATTTATTGCAACTTAATCAAAAAGTGATTGGTCTAGATAACCTAGCCACGGGCCATCAGCGTAATCTTGATGAAGTGCAAGGTTCCGTGACTGAAGGCCAGTGGGAAAAATTTAACTTTATAAAAGGCGATATTTGTGAGTATGAAATCTGTAGCGCTGCTGTAAAGGGTATCGATTATGTATTGCATCAGGCAGCATTGGGGTCGGTTCCGCGTTCGATCGCTGATCCTATAGCATCTAACTCTGCAAACATTTCTGGATTTTTGAATGTCTTGCATGCAGCTAAAGAAGAAGGGGTGAAGAGTTTTACATACGCAGCTAGCAGTTCTACATATGGAGATCATCCGGCTTTGCCTAAAGTTGAAGAAAATATTGGTAGTCCTCTATCCCCATATGCAGTTACAAAATACGTTAATGAGTTATATGCAGAAGTTTATGCCCGCAGTTATGGCTTCAAGACAATAGGTTTACGTTACTTTAATGTATTTGGTAAACATCAAGATCCAAATGGTGCCTATGCTGCTGTTATCCCAAAGTGGACAAATGCTATGATTCGAGGTAAGGATGTTTTTATCAATGGTGATGGAGAAACCAGCCGTGATTTTTGTTTTATTGAAAATACAATACAAATGAATATTTTGGCTGCTACTGCCCCAGATGAAGCTAAGGATAAAGTTTACAATGTTGCTGTTGGCAATCGGACCACACTTAATGATTTATTTGCACTTATTAAAGCTTCATTAGTCTCTAATGGCATTATTGTTAGCACTGAACCAATTTACCAAGATTTTCGAGCAGGAGATGTAAGACACTCACAAGCTGATATTAGTAAAGCAAAGCATAATTTGGGTTTCAGTCCTGAATTCACTATAACGCAAGGTATTGAGCATGCAATGCCTTGGTATATTAAATTATCAGCAAAAGATTGTTAATGCTTTCATTAAATTTATTTTGAATAATCTATGAAATTTCTTATTACAGGTGGTTCAGGTTTTATCGGCTCAGCCCTAATCAGATATATTATTAAGAACACCCAAGACGAAGTAGTAAATGTTGATAAGCTTACTTATGCTGGCAATCAAGATAATCTACTTGATATCTGCCAGAGTGACCGTTATTTCTTTGAGAGAGGAGATATTTGTGATCAAGTTAAGATGAAAGAGATATTTAAGGGTCACACTCCTGACGCTGTGATGCATCTTGCTGCAGAAAGCCATGTTGATCGTTCTATAGATAGCCCCTCTAGTTTTATTCAAACAAACCTGATAGGTACTTACACGATGCTCGAGGCTTCTCGTAATTATATGGAAAAACTAACTGGTCAAAAGCGAAATCACTTTAGGTTTCATCATATCAGCACCGATGAAGTCTTTGGTGATTTAGAACCCTTGGACATGCCATTTACGGAGAAGACACCATACTCACCTAGTTCCCCTTATTCTGCAACTAAAGCTGGAGCAGACCATCTTGTTAGGGCGTGGGGGCGAACATATAATTTACCTATTGTTATTTCTAATTGTTCAAATAATTATGGACCTTATCATTTCCCCGAGAAATTAATTCCTTTGGTTATTCTTAATGCTTTAGCGGGCAAGCCGCTTCCGGTTTATGGTGATGGATCACAGGTAAGGGATTGGCTTTATGTTGAAGATCATGCCCGAGCGTTATACGAAATAGTTACCAAAGCTAGCATTGGGGAGACCTATAATATTGGCGGACATAATGAAGTAGCAAACATTGATGTGGTTAAAACTATTTGTGATATTTTGGATGAGCTAGTGTCGGAAAAATTAGACTCTCTTAATTCACATAGAGACTTAATCAGGTTTGTTGCTGATCGTCCAGGACATGATAATCGTTATGCCATTGATGCTAAAAAGATAGAGCTTGATTTAAATTGGAAGCCTCGAGAGACTTTTGAGACTGGGCTTCGTAAGACAGTCCTATGGTTTATTGAAAATGAGATTTGGTGTAATCGGGTGTTAAGTGGAGCTTATTTATCCAATGAAGAAACTGAGGGTGTTTTATGAAGGGAATTGTATTAGCTGGTGGGTCTGGAACCCGCCTGCATCCAATCACAAACAGCGTTTCTAAGCAATTACTGCCAATTTATGATAAGCCTATGGTTTATTATCCAATTTCTATCTTAATGTTGGCTGGTATAAGAGATATTCTTATTATTACCACTCCAGAAGATCAAGGTGCCTATAAGAGGCTTCTTGGCGATGGATCCAGCTATGGCATTAATTTACAATATCAAGTCCAGGCTTCCCCAGACGGGCTCGCGCAGGCTTTTCTCATAGGAGAAGATTTTATAGGTAAAGAGGATGTCTGTTTAGTATTAGGAGATAACGTTTTTTATGGTCAGGGTTTGTCCCCTAAGCTCAAAAGTGCAGTAGAAACTGCTAAGATTGATAGCAAAGCAACTGTATTTGGTTATCAGGTAAAAGATCCACACCGTTTTGGAGTGGTTGAGTTTGATGAAAATTTTTTAGCAGTTTCCATAGAGGAAAAGCCAGATAGCCCAAAATCAAATTATGCCGTCACCGGGCTCTATTTCTACCCAAACTCAGTTCTCAAAGTGGCAAAAACTATAAAACCATCTCACAGAAATGAACTAGAAATTACCTGTGTAAACAAAGATTTTCTTCAGCAATCCATGCTGAATGTCGAAGTATTGGGACGAGGGTTTGCCTGGCTTGATACCGGAACGCATAACTCTTTAATTGAGGCCTCACAATTTGTTCAAACTGTAGAACACCGTCAAGGTTATAAAATTGCCTGTTTGGAAGAAATCGCCTATGCCAACAGATGGTTATCAAAAGCCCAGTTGATAGCATTAGCAAAACCACTTATGAAAAGTGGCTATGGCCAGTATTTAATGGGGTTGATCAGCGACTAAATGACAATATTACTTAACAAGCCTGTTGCCCCTTGTCTTAAAACATTGGCTGCTTATTTAGAGCAAGTAAATGCTAGTGGCTGGTATACTAATTTTGGACCACTACATCAGAGGCTAACTTATAAATTAGAAGAATACCTTCAGGTTAAAAATTTGTTATTGGTATCAAATGGAACATTAGCTCTTCAGGTTACTTATAAAGCACTCGGTCTTAAGAGATCTATTTGTACTCCATTCAGTTATATTGCAACCGCTGGTTCTTTGGCATGGGATAAAATACCAACCTCCTTCGTTGATATTGATTCAAATTCGCTCAATCTATGCCCGTCTTTGGTAGATAAAAGACTTGAGCTTTCTAATGATTTTGATTCTATTATAGCAACGCATGTTTACGGCAATCCCTGTGCTGTTGAATCTTTTGATCACCTTAGTTCAAAATATAACGTAAAAGTTATTTATGATGCTGCTCATGCTTTTGGAGTGCGGTACGGAGAAAATTCTTTATTAAGCTATGGAGATGCATCTACTCTTAGCTTCCATGCCACTAAAGTTTTCCATACTATTGAAGGTGGTGCGATAATATTTAAAGAAAATGAGGCTTATAAGAAAGCTAAACAGCTTATTAATTTTTCCATTGACTCAAACGGAACGCCTACAGGAGCAGGAATTAATGCTAAGTTAAATGAATATCAATGTGCAGTTGGACTAACTTTATTAGATAGTATCGATAACATCCTTGATCATAGGCGAACAATATTCAATGAATATACTAGATTATTAGAATCCTCAGTTGAGCTGCCCATATGGAATGAGAATACCTCTCTTACCAATGGCTCATACTTTCCTATCATTTTAAAAAATGAGCTTGAAAAAAAACGAATTAAAACTTTATTAGATGGTCATGACATTCCATGTAGGGAATACTTTTCTCCATCATTAAATATGGTTTTTAAACAAGAAGAAGTTTGCCCAGTATCACAATCAATAGCCTCACGTATTCTTTGCCTGCCCTTGCACTTCTATCTGACATTGGACGAGGTTCGGCATATTTCAAGCGTTATTAAAGAGAGCAGAAAATAAAAGTATAAATAAAACATCCAATATTCTTAGTCTTTATATATTGATCATGCTTATATATTCAGTGAATTTTGGCTAATTTTAAATAGCATATTTAAGGGCTGTTTCTCTCTCTTTATCCTGAATTAAAAATCGAAACTGGAACAACAATAGAAAAGATAAAGAATGAATTATAAATATGATATTTCAATAATAATCCCTGCATTTAATCAGGAAGATTTTATTAAAGAGACTATAGAAAGTGCTTTACATCAAGATTTCTCAGGTAGTTATGAAATTTTGATATCTGATGATAGTTCCCAAGATAAAACTTGGGAAATAATTAAACGTTATGCTCATTTAAGTAATGTAAAAACCAATAGATTTGAAATAAATACAAGTTATGTTGGAAGTTATAACTGGTTAATAGAAAATTCTCAAGGAAGGTTTATAGCTCACCTTGATGGAGATGATTTATTTTATCCTAACAAGCTGCAAAATGCATTTGATATTCTTGAATCAGATCCAGGCTGTTCATGTGTATTTCATAAGGTTGATGTAGAGGTGTCCAGTGGAGATATTTTAAGAAATTTTATTAATATAAATTTAGAGAACTTGAAATACAACTATAATTTTTTTGTGAGGCATGTATGTCCATTTGTAAATAGCTCCAAAGTTTTTCGGTCTAAAAATGCACTTAAGTTAGAAGGTAATTTAAGCTCCTGGCAAGTTTATGATTATTGGTTGCATCTTATGCATATTGGTAAAGGTTACGCTAGAGTATGCTCTAAAGAAGAACTTGGATTATATCGAATGCTGGGAAGAGACGCCGGCCCAGTTTATGAAAAAAAATTAATTACAGTCTATGATCACCTTACTTTAAAGTCGAATTCTTATAATAGTGATATTAACGCAAGTATTGGTATTTCTATCATTCGTAAGATTCTAAAATTAAGAAAGGTTTCTCTAAAAGAGATGAAAATATTTTTTATCACATTGCCAAAATTTAAATTAAAGAAATATTTTGCAGTTATTCGTTGGATGTGTCATGGAAGGCTTCAAAAAAAATGAAATTCTTTGTAACATTTACCAACTTGGCACAAGAATTGAAACAGAATTTATTTTAATAGGAAAAACTTAAATGTATGATTTTTGCGTTGTAGGAAATGGATCAGTTGGCTTGATGACAGCATATGAGTTGGTAAAAAACTTTCCAGATAAGAAAGTGGCACTAATAGGTCCAAAATCACAATTTGGATCTGCAAGCATAGCAGCTGGAGCAATGCATGCGGTATTTGCTGAAATAGAATCTCATTTTGAATCGAATAAAGGTGATCAAAAGAAGTTTGAATTAGCTCAAAAATCAAAGAAATATTGGGATAATTTTTTTGATACATTTGGTAAAGAGGCTCTTACAGCTAAAGATACTTTATTGTATTTAAAAAATCTTGATAATCCGTTTGAAATTGCCAATTACAAAGTAGCTACAAAAATTGCAAGCGAACATCAAGTATTACGTAATGCTTCAAATAAAGAGATTAAGGATTACACCAACTTATCTAAATATGAGGAAGTGGTAGTTATTGAAGGAGAATTTGCATTTTGTCCTTTAACAGTTTGTCGTCAGCTATATAATTACCTAGAGAAGCAACAAAACTTTACTATTATTGACGATTTTGTAACAGAAATCGGTAGCGATTTTGTTTTGTTAGAACGAAATGTAAAAATTTTTACTCATACTACTATTGTTGCAAATGGGGCTGCTGCTTATGACCTTTTAAAAGATTACGGTTGCATGCCTGTTTATCAGGGTGTTGGAACAGCCATAATAGTAGACAGCAAAACTATTGACTATGGCAATGATTATGTTGTTAGGACTGTAAATAGAGGCGGGGCACAATGTGGTCTTCATGTTGTTCCAAGGGCAGATGGAACTCACTATATTGGAGCTGGTAATTATTTAGCAGAATATGACGATAGAAGCGATCATAGATTAGAAACTGTTAGGTATTTAACCGCAATTGCAGAAGATGATATTTTGGGGGAAAAAAATGTATACAATATGCGCGGCTCTCTTACTCATGGTAAAAGACCTAGAAGTTTTGACGGATGGCCATTATTTGGAAGATTAAGAGATAACAATAATATAATTGTTGCTACAGGATGGAATAGGGTGGGTCTAAGCTTATCACCATTAATCGCATCAGAAATTATTTCAACTATAAAAGATGAGAATGATCTTTGCTTGACTGGATGGGATCCAGATAGACAACCTATTTCATTTGGAGACGAAGATGTATGTGCAAAATTCTTCGCTGAATCAAGATGCGCTAACTTAATAGAGCATAAGATTCTTGAGCCTAATTCTCAAGAATACCAAACAAAATATGAAGAATTATTTCAATTGAGTAAAGTTTATAATAATAGGATTACAAAAGAATTAGACTTGGATTCAGGGCTTGGAATTCATCCTGATTTATATGGAATACTTATAAGCTAATCAAGAGTATATTTTTATCTGAAAAAGTATGATGTTAATTCAAAAGCTGAACTTATTGTAAAATTGTTACAAATGTTTATACTCATTTTTTTTCTAGAGAAGCATTAAAAATAAAAATGTCTATTCCATTTATAGATTTGAAGAGATTTGAAGAAGGTTTTCTTCAGCTCTGGGCTGAAAAAGTCACAAAAATTTCGTCAACTGCGTCGTTTATTGGCGGGCAAGAAGTCAGACAACTTGAAGAAAATCTCATTGGATTAACTGATACCAAATATGCAGTCTCTTGTGCTAACGGTACAGATGCAATTCAGCTTGCACTGAGAGCGCTTGATGTGGAAAGAGATGATTTAGTATTAGTCCCTAACATGACTTTCTGGGCAACGTTTGAGGCAGTTGTTAATGTGAACGCCACTCCAGTTACTGTGGATAGTGAACTCAGTGACGGAGGTATCGACTTCTCTGCATTTATTAACGCTGTAGAAAAATATCGACCCAAAGCGGCAATTATTGCGCATTTGTATGGTTGGGGATCAGCCAATTTACAAAAAATAAGAGATTACTGTGCTTTAAACAATGTTCAATTAATTGAAGATGGAGCTCAATGTTTTGGAACTCAGTATAACAACGAGTCAATTTATAAAGGGGCATTAATCTCGACGACTTCTTTTTACCCTGCTAAAGTATTGGGTGCTGCTGGTGATGGAGGTGCTGTTTTTACTAATAATGAGCTTTTAGCAAAGAAAGTTAGACAGCTGGCTAACCATGGAAGGAATACTCATTATGGTCATGGACTTGTTGGCTGGAATTCTCGATTAGATTCTCTGCAGGCAGCTTATCTTAACTTGGCTATTAAATTTCTTCCTGAACGAATAGAGTCTAGGCTTAACGCTGTGAACTTTTATAAAAAACACCTCTCCAGTAATAGTATTCATCAGATTGATGCCCCGGCAGCTTATGTTGAAAACGGATACTGTCATGTTGCCCTGATAGAGAATACTGACTTAAAAGATAAGATCGAGTCGGCTCTAAAAATCAATAAAATCGGTTTTGGTAATATTTATCCTGGCGCCATGTCAGATCAGGAGTGTTCTAGGCGTTACATGCATGCCCATGTAGGAGGCGGTAAAGCTCAGCAAATTTGTAGTACCGTAATTAATCTACCCGTTTTTCCTCATATAACTAGCGCAGAGCTGTCTAGAGTAGTAGACGTGATCAATTCTGTCTGCAAGGAGAATTAAATATGTCCAAATTACGTATTCATAAATCTGCAATTATTGATTCAGATTCTGAGATCGGCGATGGCTGCATGGTATGGGTGAATGTACAGATAAGAGAGGGCGCAAAAATAGGGAAGAACTGTGTTCTCTCCAAAGATGTTTATGTAGACCGCAATGTAAAAATAGGGGACGAATGTAAGATTCAAAACTCTGTATCTATTTATGACGGAGTCACCATTGAGTCTCAGGTTTTTATTGGGCCAAATGTATCATTTACTAATGATAAAGTCCCAAGAGCGTTTAATTCAGATTGGAAAATCACGAAAACATTAGTGCAGCAGGGTGCAAGTCTTGGCGCTAACTGCACCATTGTTTGTGGCATCATTATCGGAGAATACTCCATGATTGCTGCTGGCTCTGTAGTCACAAAAGATGTTCCACCCTATACTTTGGTTGTAGGAAACCCAGCACGAGTAGTGGCTAAGGTTGACAAAGCAGGTAATAAAATCGGCTAATTCAGGAGGCTATTAATGAGTTTAAAAGTTTCGATATTAGGCATTGGGAATATGGGAAAGAATCACTTGCGTGTTCTAAATATGCTTAAAGGCGTGACAGTAGTAAAGATATTTGATTTTAATGAGGATGCATTAAAATTACTGTCACAGCAATATGACGTGCCTTATACGCTGAATGAAGGTGAGGCGATAGAAAACGTGGATGCAGTAATTATTGTTACGCCCACAAGTACTCACTTTGATTATTTTAAACTCTGCGTGGGTAAAGTTACGAATGTCTTTATTGAGAAACCTTTGGCAGAAAACTTTGCACAGGCTCAAGAAATTAAAGCATTAGCGAATGAAAATGGCATGTTTGTACAATGTGGTTTTATCGAGCGGTTTAATCCAGTGGTAGCGGAACTCAAAAAAATTCTCAAAACCAGTAAGGTTATCAATGCTGACTTTTTTAGGACAAACCGTTTGAGTAGTCGAATTACTGATGTCGATGTAGTTCTAGATTTAATGATTCATGATATTGACTTGGCTCTTTATCTGAATGGTCCTGTCAAAGATGTCGTAGCTTATGGAAGTAAAGAAAATGGACTGGTAGCTTTTGCTTCTGCTTTTTTTAAGCATCACAATGGCTCATTATCGCGAATTATTGCAAGCCGTATGACAGAGAAGAAAATGCGCTCAATTCAAGTAACCACTGAAGATGCATACATAGATGCAGAATTAGTGAGAAAGGAGCTCCATGTGCACCAACAATCAGCTATCACAAGAGATTCAGATGACTCTTATGTAGTGTCGTCTCTTGAACAACAGATTGAAGTGAAGCCGCAGGAAGCTTTGTTAGTAGAGTTGCAGGCTTTTATTTCGAGGTGCAATGGTAACCAGTCTGCAGTGCCAGATGTTGATGATGGCGTTGAATCTTTAAGAATATGCCAATTAGTATTGGAGTGTATAGAAAATGCATAGAGAATCTTACTTTGAAAAAACAGTACTAGTTACTGGCGGTGCTGGGTTTATTGGTAGTCATCTTGTAGATAGATTGATAGCCGATAGTGCTCGACAAGTTATCATTGTTGATAACCTATTTCTTGGCTCCGAAGATAACATTCAATCTGCTGTTGCGAAGGGCGCAATTTTTTACAATGAGGATATTGAGTATAAAGAGAGCCTTGAATACATCTTTGATAAGCATGACGTTGATGTTGTATTCAATCTTGCTACAAAGGCTCTTAACTATTCCTTTATTAACCCTGGTAATTCTTTTACAACTAACGTAACTGGTGTGATCAACCTATTGGAGTTACAGCGCAAGGGTAAATTTAGGTCGCTGTGCCACTTTTCTACCTCGGAAGTTTATGGAACTGCAGTTTATGAACCAATGGACGAAAAACACCCCAAGGCACCCACAACTACTTATGCCGCTGGCAAAGCAGCCGCTGATATGGCTATAGAAAGCTATGTGAATATGTTTGATGTGGACGCGTTTATCGTTAGGCCCTTTAATAACTATGGCCCTCGACAAAACTACAAAGGCTTGTTAGCCGGTATAATTCCTATTACAGCTTGGCGTATTCATCACAACATTCCCCCAGAACTTCATGGTAAGGGTAACCAGAGTCGTGACTTTATTTATGTGCTAGATACAGTAGACGCTGTAGTGAAACTCTTCACTGTTATGCCTCAGGGCGACAGCGTCAATATTTCAACAGATAACTGC
>MDTG01052268.1_pt1 | contig 10542 bp, 10 predicted proteins | sample 811421 | NCBI WGS metagenome assembly MDTG01 (sample SAMN05326645, study PRJNA326480) | marine metagenome | isolation source: seawater | place: Pacific Ocean: South East | collected 2011
CTTCTTTTCTCATATAACAGCCTATTGTGAATTTATGATTTCATTGGTTACAGGAGGAGCTGGTTTTGTAGGAAGCCATCTTTGCGAAAGACTTCTTAAAGAAGGTCATCAAGTTTACTCTCTTGATAACTACTTTACAGGCTCTCAAAGCAACCATATTGAAGGTGTTCACTATTTCAAAGGTGAGACCGCCGAAATCTCAAATATCATGCCTGATGAAAAATATGATTTTGTATTTCATTTAGGAGAATTTTCAAGAGTAGAAAGAAGTTTTGATGACATTGATCTGGTATTTAAATACAACTGGAACTCTATTTACGCTATCCTTAAATTCACTAAAGATAATAAATCAAAACTCATTTATTCTGGATCGAGTACTAAATTTGGAGATTCGGGAAAAAATAAATTTGAATCTCCTTATAGTTTTACTAAGTACTCAAATTCAATGCTTGTTAAATCCTATGCCGAATGGAATGACTTAAATTATGCGATTACATATTTTTATAATGTTTATGGAGAAAGAGAAATTGAATCAGGTGCCTATGCTACTGTTGTTGCGAAATTCTTAAGGCAAAAAAGATCTGGTTCACAAAAATTACAGGTTGTTTCTCCTGGTACCCAAACAAGAAATTTTACCCACGTTTCAGATATCATCGATGGTCTTATTTTAGTGGGAAAAAAAGGATTTGGCGATGATTATGGTATTGGCAGTGATGAGTCCTACAGCATCATTGAGCTTGCAAATTTATTTGATTTACCATTTGATTTGGTCCCTGCAAATAAAGGGAACAGATTATCTTCAGAACTTAAGAATGTGAAAGTCAAAGATCTTGGCTGGAATCCAAAAGTGAAGCTAAAAGATTATATTTTACAATGCCTTAATAAAGGCATCCGATAAGTTATATGAAAAATAATGGCTATCGAGTCCCAGTATTGCTTTTAGTTTTTAATAGGCCTGGAAAGCTAAAAAAACTCTTAGATGTATTAAGAATGATCAAACCTGAAAGACTTTATGTAAACTGTGATTTTCCTAGAAGAGGAAATGATTATGACCAAGAAAAAGTAAAAGAGTGTAAAGAACTAATTGAAAAGTATTTATGGGAATGCGATTTATTTAAAAAATATAATACGGAGAATAAAGGTTGTAAAAGATCGTGTTCCGAAGGAATAAAGTGGTTTTTTTCAAATGAAGATTCAGGTATTGTTTTGGAGGATGATTGTTTACCATCTTTAACTTTTTTTAGATATTGTGAAGAGATGCTACCTAGGTTTAAGGAAGATCCTCAAGTCGAAGTCATTTCAGGCGATGGAAGACCAACAAATAAAGTAAATATAAATAACGAAATAGTCAAAATTGATTATCCAAATTTTTGGGGATGGGCAAGTTATAGCTCTGCCTGGGAAAATTATCAGGCAGATACTAAATTCTCACCAAAAGTCATATGGTCTTTACTTACATTAAATAAGAAGCTAAACGAAAAGATTTTTTGGTTAATTACTTATTTAAGATTATGTTTTAAAAGGATAGATACTTGGGACTTTCAGTTCGCTCTAAAAATGCTAATTAATAACAAGAAAAGTATTTGTCCTAAAAGAAATCTTATTCGAAATATAGGGTTCGATGAAAATGCTACTCATACCTCAGACTTATCTATCATTAAAGATCACTCTCTTCCACAGAATGAAACAGAAATAAATTATTTTAAAGAACCTCTAAATGAAGAGGATTCAAAAATCGCAAATGAGAATATAGCCAAACTGGATTTCATTTTTTATAAAGGAAAAAGGTTATGAAAACCTTAATTTTTGGCGTTACTGGACAAGATGGCGCACTACTTTCAAAGCTTTTAATAGAGAAAAATTACGAAGTCTTCGGTGTATCAAGAAATCTAAAAGAAAGTAATAAATCAAACTTAAAAAAACTAGAAATCACAAAGGATTGCCATGTCTTTGAGTTTGACCAAAAGAATTTTTCGGAGGTAAAAAAACATATTATGAATGTAAGACCTGATGAAATATATTTTTTAGCGGGGCAATCTTCCGTCTCTGAATCTTTTTTAAATCCCAAAGAAACATTTGATTCAATAAATTTTGGACTTTTAAATATATTGGAAGCAATTAGAGAACTTAATCTTTCTTGCAAAATTTATAACGCTTGCTCAAGCGAATGCTTTGGAGATACCTCAAATAAAAAAGCAGATGAAAATTATCCCTTTAATCCATTAAGTCCTTATGCTGCAGCAAAAATTTCCTCGTTTAATATGGCCAAAGTCTATAGAGCTTCGTTTGATATCTTTGTATCTAATGGAATTTTATATAATCATGAATCATTTCTTAGGCCAGAAAAATTTGTCACACAAAAGATCATAAGGTCTGTTAAGAGAATTTTTAATGGATCAACAGAAAAACTCAGTTTAGGAAGAATCGATGTTAAGAGAGATTGGGGGTGGGCACCTGAATATGTTGAAGCTATGTGGAGAATGTTGCAATATGAGAATTCTGAAGATTTTGTGATTGCGACTGGGGAGTCAAATTCTCTTGAAGATTTTGTTAGAATTGCCTTTTCAATTAAAGACTTAAATTGGAAAGATCATGTTACTTATGATGATACAAACTTTAATAGACCAAGCGAGCTTCTATTTAGTTGTGGAAATCCCACAAAAGCGGAGAATCTTTTAGGATGGAAAGCTCAAAATAAGATGAATGAAGTTATAAAATTAATGATTCAAGAAACTTTTTAATGAAGGTTGTTATAGTTAGCGGAGGCTTCGATCCTATACATATTGGACATCTTAGAATGTTTGAAGAAGCAAAAAAATTAGGGGATAAATTAATTATCATACTAAATAACGAAAATTTTTTAGTTCAGAAAAAAGGATATTTTTTCATGCCTGATAATGAAAGAATTGAAATTTTAAAAGGGTTTTCATGCGTCGATGAAGTTTTTCTATCTGTAGATATGGATCATACCGTTAGGAAATCTATTATTGAGATAACTAAGAAAAACTCAAGAAATGATATCTATTTTGCTAATGGAGGCGATAGGAAAGAAAAAAAAGATATTCCTGAATATAAAGTCTGTAAAGATAATCAAGTGGAGATGATTTTCAATATTGGAGGAGGAAAAGTTCAATCTAGCTCAGATTTAGTTAGAGCTGAGACTGATAAGCCTTGGGGAAGTTACAAAACCTATGAAAAATTTGAAAACTTTTTAGTTAAAAGAATTACAGTTTGTCCTGGTGAAACTCTTTCTCTTCAGTCTCACAAACATCGATCAGAATTTTGGTTTGTTGCTGAAGGAGAGGCAACTGTAACTAAAGGGACAGAAACGCATAAACTAAAAAAGTTTGATCATATTTACATAGATAAACAAGAAAAACATCAACTTGCAAATGAGACAAGATCTATTCTACATGTTGTCGAAGTCCAAATAGGAAAAGTACTCTCTGAAGATGACATAACTAGATATGATGATAAATATGGAAGAGATTAGGGCTTAAGATGAAAGCGCTTATAACAGGAATTACAGGTCAAGATGGTTCATACCTAGCTGAATTTCTCTTAGAAAAGGGATACGAAGTTCATGGAATAATCAGGCGCGCCTCAAACTTTAATACTTCAAGAATAGAACATATATATGAGGGACCCGAAACAAATAAGAAGAAACTTTTCCTTCATTACGGCGATTTAACAGATTCATCCAATCTCATAAAACTAGTGAACAATGTAAAGCCCGATGAGATTTATAATCTCGGAGCGCAATCTCACGTTGCTGTTAGTTTTGATACTCCTGAATATACAGCAGATGTTGATGCTTTAGGAGCTTTGAGACTCCTAGAGGCTATAAGATTATGTAATTTGAGTAATAAAACTAAATTTTACCAAGCTTCCTCTTCAGAAATGTTTGGCATGGTTCAAGAAGTCCCGCAAACAGAGAACACCCCTTTTTATCCAAGATCGCCTTACGCGGTTTCAAAATTATTTGCACATTGGATCACAAAAAATTACAGAGAATCCTATGGCATGTTCGCCTGTTCTGGAATTCTTTTCAATCATGAGTCTCCTAGAAGAGGAGCTACTTTTGTTACTCGAAAAATTACTCAAGGCATTTCTGAAATAGTTTTTGGATTGAAGGATTGTCTGTATCTTGGAAATATGGATTCTCTGAGGGACTGGGGGCACGCTAGAGATTATGTAGAGATGCAGTGGTTAATGTTACAACAAGAAAAGGCAGATGATTTCGTAATTGCTACTGGAAGGCAAGTTTCGGTTAGAGATTTTCTTAAAATTGCTTTTAATATTCTTGAAATTGAGACCATTTTTGAAGGAGAAGCTCTAAATGAGGTAGTAAAAGTTAAAGATTTCAATCCTATGCTCACACCATCTTTGAAAAAAGGGTATGAAATTGTAAAAATTGATGAAAGATATTATAGACCAGCTGAAGTGGATACATTGTTGGGAGACTCAAAAAAAGCTAAGGAAAAATTAGGCTGGATTCCAAAAGTGAGCTTGGAAGAATTAGCTGAAGAAATGATTAAAGAAGATTATGAAATGATCAAAAATAAGGTCAATGGCTAAAAAAGTTTTTCTGGCGGGGCATAAAGGCATGGTAGGCAATGCCATCTTAAACGAGTTGAATAAGATTGAAGATTTTTCGGTTATAACTGCTGAAAAAAGAAAACTTGATTTGAGAAACCAAAATGAAGTGATCAATTTCTTTGATAATAACGAATTCGATCAAGTTTACTTGAGCGCAGCGAGAGTTGGAGGAATTTTGGCCAATAGTACTTTTCCAGCTGAGTTTATTTATGACAACTTGATGATTCAAACAAATATTATTCAAGCTTGTTATGAAAATAAAATTTCTAAACTCTTATTCTTGGGATCTTCATGCATTTATCCAAGAGACTGCAACCAGCCAATGAAGGAAGAATATCTCTTAAATGGATTTCTTGAAAAGACTAACGAACCATATGCGATAGCAAAAATAGCGGGGATCAAAACATGTGAAGCATATAATAAACAGTATGGAACTAACTTCTTTTCAATTATGCCAACTAATCTTTATGGGCCTGGTGATAATTTTAATTTGAAAGATAGCCACGTTGTTCCTGGATTAATTAAAAAATTCCACCTTGCCAAAGTAGATAAATTGGACGAAGTAATTGTCTGGGGTACTGGAAATCCTAAAAGGGAACTTATGCATGTTGAAGACCTAGCTAAAGCGTGCATCTTTCTTATGAATCATCCAAATCAATCTGACTTGTCAACTTTAATTAATGTAGGATCTGGAATAGAGACAACAATATATGATTTAGCATATCTTATTAAAGAAATTATAGAATATGATGGCGAGCTAAAATTCGATGTTTCAATGCCAGATGGAACACCTAGAAAACTTCTAGATTCTTCAAAAATATTGAGTTTAGGCTGGAAAGCAAGAATAAATCTTAAAGATGGCATAGAAAGTACATATAATTGGTTTTTAAATAATCAAGATTTTCTAAGAAATTAATTATGAAAGCAGTAATCTTAGCTGGAGGATTAGGGACAAGATTCAGTGAAGAAACTGTTTTCAAGCCCAAACCTATGATTGAAATAGGGGGGAAGCCAATCTTATGGCACATAATGAAAATTTATTCTCACTATGGGATAAATGATTTCATTATATGTTTGGGTTATAAAGGATACGTGGTAAAAGAATATTTTTATAATTACTTTATGCATCAATCTGATATGAGTATCGATGTGCAAAAAAATAAGATTACATTTCATAAAAAAGAAATCGAGCCATGGAGAATTGAACTTGTGGATACTGGTGAAAATTCGATGACTGGTGGCAGGTTAGGCAGACTTTCAGAGCTTTTAAAAAATGAGAAATATTTTTCGTTTACATATGGAGATGGAGTCGGAAATATTAAATTAGATTCTTTGATAAAGTCTCATTTAGATTCTGGCAAAGAAGCAACTTTGACTGCAACTTATTCTCCTGGAAGGTTTGGAGCAATAACAATTAATGAAGGCCTTGTGACTTCTTTTAAGGAAAAACCAAAAAACGATGAAGGCTTTATAAATGGTGGATTTTTTATTCTATCTCCAAAAATCTTTGAGAGGATTAATGGCGATGATACTGTTTGGGAGGAAGAACCTCTTGAATCATTAGCAAAAGATGGTGAACTCAATGTATTTGAACATAGAGATTTTTGGCAACCTATGGATACTCAAAGAGACAAAATTTTTCTGCAAAAACTATGGGATGATAAAAAAGCTCCATGGAAAATATGGGATTAGAAATTGTTAGATTTTAAATTCTGGGAAGGAAAAAAAATCTTCTTAACTGGTCATACAGGTTTTAAGGGCAGCTGGACTTCTATTCTTTTGAACTATTTGAAATCTGATGTAAAAGGTTTTTCTTTAGACCCACCATCAGAAATTAACCTCTTCTCTGAGGCAAAAATTGAAAATCTATTAGATGATTATAGAGGAGACATAAGAGACTACGAATTGATTTTTAACCAAATGAAACTTTATTCACCTGATATAGTCATTCATATGGCAGCTCAGCCGTTGGTGCGAAGGTCTTTCATAGATCCCTTAGAAACAATAACAACAAATGCAATCGGAACAGCTAATGTGCTATTTGCAGCACAAAATACTCCTTCAGTAAAACTTGTTTTGAATATTACTACTGATAAGTGCTATGAAAATAAAGAAATAAAAAGAGGCTATCATGAAGATGACACACTTGGTGGTTTTGATCCGTATAGCGCATCTAAAGGTTGTTCTGAACTCATTTCAAAGAGCTTTGAGAAAACTTTCTTCAGAGAAAAAAATATTCAACTTTCAAGTGTCAGAGCAGGAAATGTTATTGGAGGTGGGGATTGGGCAGAAGATAGACTCTTACCTGATCTTTTACATGCTATTGAAAATAAAAAGAAACCAATCATAAGAAATCCTAAGTCAGTCAGACCATGGCAGCATGTACTAGAACCCATCTGCGGATATTTAAAATTAGTAGAGAAAATGAATAATTTCCCTGGCGAATTTTGCGAGGCTTGGAATTTTGGTCCAGAATTAAACGATATAAAAGAAGTCAGCTGGATTACCCGAGAGACACTTAATTTATGGGGTGAAAATTGTTCATGGGAAGAAGAAGTTCTTAGAGAAAATAAAGAGTCAAAAATTTTGATGCTAGATATATCTAAAGCTAAAAATAGACTGAAATGGTTCCCAAAGTGGAAAATCAAAGACTCATTAGAAAAAGTTGTTCAATGGCATAGAGCATGGTTAACAGGTTACGATGCTTTTGAATTATGCAAAAAGGACATTGAGAGTTATATGGGTAAAAATTAATGAAAAAAGTTGAAAAAATCTCCTATGCTAAAACGGTTTATGGAAGGGAAGAGATAGATGCAGTCAATAAGTGTCTCAAGGAATCAACCCAGATGGGCAATTATTCAAGGAAATTTGAAAAAAAGATTTCTTCTTTGCTTTCTAAGAAATATTGTTTGTATACAAATTCAGGATCTTCAGCTCTTTTCCTAGGTATAGAGTCTTTAAATATTCCTGAAGGTTCAGAAATCATTACTCCTACACTTACCTTTTCAACTACCATATCGTGCCTTATTAAAAATAATCTTATTCCGGTTTTCATTGATGTAGAACCTCTCACTTATTGCATTGATGTAAATAAAATTGAAAAAATGATATCTAAAAAAACCAAAGCAATTCTTGCACCAAATTTGATGGGAAATTTATGTGATTGGCCTCAAATAAAAGAAATTGCTGATAAATATAAATTACTATTAATAGAAGATTCAGCGGATACAATTGGTTCAAAAATAGATGGAAAAAAATCTGGATATTTTACCGATATGTCCATAACAAGCTTCTATGGCTCACATATTATCAATTGTGCTGGAAACGGAGGAGCATTAGCGCTTAACGATGAAAAAGCGACAGAAAAAGCAAAATTATTGAGATCTTGGGGAAGAAGTTCGTCTCTATTTGACGAAAGAAGTGAATCTGTAGAAAACAGATTTAATGTAAAGCTCGATGGCATAGATTATGATGCAAAATTCGTTTTTGAATTACCAGGTTACAACTTGGAGGGGAATGAAATGGGAGCAGCATTCGGGTTAGAACAATTAAAAAAGCTTAAAAGAAATATAAAGACACGACAAAAAAATTTCAAAAAACAAATTGATTTTTTTAAAAACTATGAAGATTTTTTTGAAAATCCATGCCAAAAAAATAATGTTGAAACTGCTTGGTTAGCATTTCCAATTTTGATAAAAGAAGATGCACCTTTTTCGAGGAAAGAATTTCAAATTCATCTTGAAAAAAAGAATATCCAAACTCGTGTTGTTTTTACTGGGAATATTTTAAGACAGCCCATGACTGATAAATGTAAAAAAAGGACAGACAAAAAGGGTTACGTGAATTCTGATAGAGTAATGAGAAATGGAGTCTTACTTCCTCTTCATCATGGCATGACAAAGAATATGTTCAATCGACTGCATGCAACCATTCATGATTTCGTTACTAAATATTAACCTTGAATATCTTATTGACAGGCGCTTCAGGATTCCTTGGAAATAATATTCTTAGGAATTCAAATGAGAATTATAAATATGGTGCAATTGTCAGATCATCTACAAATTTAGATATATTCCAAAATAAAATATCCAATAAAAACTTAATTGATTGCGAAAAAAAAGATTCTGAAGTATTCCAAAAAATAAAAGAATTTGAACCTGACGTTCTGATTCATTGTGCTTGTTCATATGGAAGAAAAAACGAAACATCAGAGCAAATTTTTAATTCCAACTTTTCTTTTGGAATTGAAGTTCTGAAATATTTAATTAAATTGGATAAAAATATTCTTTTTTTAAATATTGGGACCCCTTTAAAAAAAAGTACTAATGAATATGCTTTAACCAAAAACTTTTTTTTAAAATATTCTGAACTTTTGCTTAAAGAAAAATTTACTAAAATTAAATTTATTCACTTATTACCACAGCACTTTTTTGGTTATGGAGACGATGAAACAAAATTCACATCTTTTATCATAAACTCTCTAAAAAAAAATATATCAGAATTACACTTAACCTCTGGAGAGCAAGAAAGAGATTTTTTCCACATTGAGGACTTAATTTCTGCAATTGATGTAATAATTAAAAATAGAAATGAACTTGAAAATTTTAAAAGAATTGAAATTGGGTCAGGCAAAACTGTAACAGTAAAGAGTTTCGTTGAACTCTCAAAAAAATTAATTGGATCTAATACCTCTTTAAATTTTGGATCAATTAAACTTAGAGAAAACGAAGTTATGAAAATGAAAGCAGATATATCTTATATAAAATCTCTGGGATGGAAATTAAAATATCCTTTAAAGCAAGCTATTGAAAAATCAATCACATGAAAATACTCATCACAGGTGGAGCAGGATTTCTCGGATCAAATTTAGCAGAATCCTTTTTAGAAGAAGGATTTGAGGTGTGTGCACTAGATAATCTATCTAGGAATGGATCTGATAAAAACCTTTCTTCTTTGAAAGGAGTAAATAATTTGAAATTTCATAATGCTGATATTACTAACAAACATAAAGTTGATAATATTTTTAAAAGTTTCATGCCGAATGTTACTCTTCATTTCGCTGCACAAGTTGCAATGACAAATTCAATAGAGAATCCAATTCATGATTTTAATGTAAATGCACTTGGGACAATTAACATTCTAGAATCAATAAGGAACTTAAATCCAGAATGCTCTTTAATTTACGCCTCCACAAATAAAGTTTATGGAGATCTTGAACAATTCGATTACTCTGAGACAAAAAAAAGGTATGTATGTGAATCTTTTCCAAATGGTTTTGATGAAAGAGTCGCATTAAATTTTCATTCTCCATATGGTTGCTCAAAAGGATCTGCAGATCAGTATGTACTGGATTATTCCAGAATTTATGATCTTAAAACATCTGTTTTCAGACATTCTTCGATGTATGGACAGAAACAAAATTCTTCTTATGATCAAGGTTGGATTGGATGGTTCTGCAAGCAAGCACTCCACCAAAAGAATAATGCCAACTCAGAACCTTTCACAATAAGTGGTAATGGAAAACAAGTCAGAGATATTCTTCATGTTGATGATATAATTAATCTATATAGTAAATCAGTTAAAAAAATTGACTCTATATCTGGAGAAGCCTTTAATATAGGAGGGGGCTTCCAAAATAGCCTTTCTTTATTAGAGTTATTTGATTTTTTTAAAGAACGACTAAAAGTTGATCTTAAATTCAATAAATTGCCTTTTAGAGAGAGTGATCAGAAAGTCTTCATAGCTAATTTGGAAAAAATAAATAGTAAGTTAAATTGGTTACCAAAAAAAAATTATCAAGAAGGACTCAATGAGCTGATTAGCATCTGACTAAAAACTTTGTTAAAAATTCCTTATACAATAGAAGATAAATCTTATTCCGTTTTTAACCTTGAGTATTTATTTCATCACCTATTTATTTTAACTTGCCTTTTACCATCCATA
>MDTG01292711.1_pt1 | contig 10542 bp, 8 predicted proteins | sample 811421 | NCBI WGS metagenome assembly MDTG01 (sample SAMN05326645, study PRJNA326480) | marine metagenome | isolation source: seawater | place: Pacific Ocean: South East | collected 2011
AAAATCTAATGATATGTCTTGAAGCTAAATTTGATGTCTGATAGTTCTTCCCCGCCCGCTCAATCGAAACGGCTTAGTCGTGACATGCTTGCGGACGGCACGGTTTATAAAATGGCAACCGAACGGGATGGCGATGCCAGCACCGTTTTAACAATGGAAGAACTAAACGCCTCACGCCAGCAGTTTTTAGATGGCAGCTATGCTGGCGGCGATATCTGGATTTTTGGCTATGGTTCTCTTATTTGGAACCCGCTCATCGATTTTGCAGAGCGGCGTTATGGCCAACTTTTTGGCTTTCACAAACGCTTTTGTCTTTGGACACGTATTGGTCGAGGCACTCCTGATGCACCAGGGCTTGTGCTAGCACTTGATAAAGGCGGTTCTGTAAAGGGATGTGTCTATCGTATTAAAGCGGAGATGGTAGCCGGGGAGTTAGACATTTTGTGGCGCCGTGAAATGTTAAATAACTCTTATCTACCGCGTTGGCTAAAAGTACGCACTAATGAGGGGATTGTAAGCGCCCTAGCTTTCACTATTTGCCATAATAGCCCCAGTTTTGCGCCAAAAATGAGTGACGCAGAGACCGCACGCTATATTGCTAATGCTGAAGGTTTTGTAGGTTCGTGCAGAGATTATCTCTTTGAAACAACCTATGCTTTACGCAAGGAAGGTATGGCTGATGCGATGCTGGAAAGGCTAGTAACGCTGGTTAAAACAGAGTGCTAGCCAGCCCATCACGCCAATTTTTGAATAAGGTTTGCCTGACCTGGCCAAGTGCCACCCAGAGCACGGGTTAACTCTTTGGCTACGCGATGAACCGCGCGCCCGTTTGCAATCATCTGATTTTCGTTTACCCGAACAGAGGGCCCGCTGATTGATAGTGCACCCATAACCTCACCAGAGGCCCCAAAAATCGGTGCGGCAACACACCTCAAACCATCTGAATGTTCTTCGTCGTCAAATGCAAATTCACGCTTTTTAATGGTTTCAATATCACGCCACAAACTATTTGCAGTCACATGGCTTTTTCTAGTCATTTGTTGAATGCCAGCTTTAGCTATCATTTGGTCGGCCTGTTTGCGCGGCATGAACGCAAGGGCGACTTTACCTACAGCGGAACAGGTAAGAGGCGCCTTCGCACCCGGACGGGCCAATGCTCGCATCAACTCCGGACATTCCGTCTGGGCCAAATACACCAATTCGTCCTCTTCAACCAAAGCTAGATTAGAGGTTTCCCCAGTTTCTTGCATCAGCATCCGTAGATAAGGTCGTGCCATATAACAAACATCACGAGCCCTCATGTAAGACGACCCAACATTGAAACATTGCACACCGATTAGCCAACGCCCATCTTCGAACCTTACGTACTGGTCAAGCTGCAGAGTAGTGAGCAGACGGTGTGCTGTTGAAGGCGCAAGCTTCACACGCCTCGCTAGTTCCGAAAGGTTTAACCCTTCAGGCTCTTCAGAAAGTTTAGTGAGTAAACTAAGCGCACGTGATACCGATTGGGTATGACCGCTTCGTTTGTCTAATAAATCGTCAGGCATTAATGTGACCCCCACATTAATTGCCGTTCCCAACATGTAAAATGCGCTTGTTGCCCCAGTTTGACAAGGGCTTAAGTGGTTTTTTATTTTATTTGCCTGAAAAAAGGGCATTACGCAATAAGGCAAGACTCTGTCTTTGTTGTGTAAAAACAGCAAATCCTAAAATATCAGAAATTTAAATTATTTTTTAAAATTTCCATAAATCGACTTTTTTTAGGGCTTTTTCTTGCAAAAATGCTGAACTTCAAATCTTTCCCTGCCAAGCGTGATAAAATCAAAATAATAAATGTAGCAAGGGGTCAACCATGATTGATAGCGATATAAGAGCCAGTGAAAAAGCTAATGAAGAATTGACTAGAACTTAAACCAGACGCACCAACATTTTTCAGCTTCCAACCCAGCCCGGCATCGACAAGCTAAATCTGCTGTTTGATGTCGAAGGATTAAAGACAGCCTCAGAGAAGGCCCTGTTGACCTAAAAATTTTTGACGATCTGGATACTGATTTTTGCACGATACCGTTGATGCGCATGCCCGACCGTTCCGATGTTTCAACAAATGATTTATCGAGCCGCTATTGCCTGCACCCAGACAATGATTGGCAAGAAGTTGTAAGTGAAGATCTTGATGATGAGGCCGCTATTACCGAATTAGTTCCAGAATTTAAAGATGCCTATTTTGATATTGTTCAGAAAGCGTTTATTGCGCGTCTCCCACTAGGGCGTATGCGCATTCTGCCAAAGGGATTTATAATTGTGATTCTTGGCAACTTGATCCAAAGCCAAGCCGCATATCCCTATCATTACTAATCGCAGTTCGCTCTTTGTTGTGAGACATCATGTTGCCCATTTATCAGCAGATGGCTCTGTCTATTTTATCGATACCAGAGGATACCATACCGCCCTTAATGGCGGTGATAGCAAACACATTCACATTGTGACAACTTTGCCAGATAGATTTCGAAGCAAATAGCCTTAACCAAGCTTTCTAGCTGTTTTCTTTATCACCTTTTTGGGTGCCCTTTTGGATTTAGTCTTGTTATCATTGGCGAGCGCAATAACAGGTTCCATTTTAGCTAAGATATCTTCTGCCAAATGACACTTAATCTGATGCCCACCGTTTAATGTGCGCACTGGCGGCACTTCTGTCTCACAAATACTACCCCCAGCTTGCACCTTATACCCACAGCGGGTCTGAAATGGACAGCCCGACGGTGGGTTAACCGCTGACGGGATATCTCCATCCAGCACGATACGCTTACGCTCAATGCGGGTATCTGCAATTGGAACCGCTGATAACAACGCTTCGGTATATGGGTGATAGGGCGGTGCAAAAACTTCATCGGTTGTGCCTGTTTCAACAATATGACCCAAATACATCACCACCACACGGTCAGACAAATAGCGAACGATTGATAAATCATGACTGATAAATAACAAAGTGGTGCGCGAACGATGCTGAATTTCCATAAGCAATTCGGTTACAGCAGCCTGCACCGACACATCTAGCGCGGATACTGGCTCATCAGCAACAACAATGCGTGCGTCGCCTGCAAAGGCTCTGGCAATACCAACACGCTGTTTCTGACCACCGGACAGCTGGCGCGGCATGCGTTCAGCAAACTCACGCGGCAACTTCACCAAATCCAAAAGCTCAAGCATCTTTTGCCTTCGTTCTAGCTCTGTGTTGCCAATGCCAAAAACTTCTAGCGCGCGGATAATCTGGCGTCCTACACTCATCGACGGATTCAGCGTATCAAAGGGGTTCTGAAATACCATCTGTATTGACGAAACTGTTTTTGTATCCCTGTCTTCGATCATTACATCCTGAACATCATGCCCAAGCAGTTCAACCTTCCCGCTTGTCGCTGTTTCCAGACCCAACAACACCTTTGCTAGTGTCGATTTTCCGCAACCAGACTCTCCGACTATCGCCAATGTCTCCGCTTCATGCGCAGCCAGGCTTATTGTCTCATTTGCTTTGACAACTTTTTTTTCTTTCGAGCTAAACAGCGCATTCGCACTTACTTCATAATATTTTTTTAGGTCATCGATATCGAGGATGACTTCGCCTATCGTTGTTTTAGATACATTATCGGGCAACGTAGCATTCGCCATCCAGTCAATATCGGCAAAGCGTGTACACCGCGTTTGATGCTTGTTATTTTTATCAAACATTGCCATCGGAATATCGCCTTGATCACATTTGCCTGCCACCAAGTAATCACATCGAGGTCCAAAATTACATCCATCTGGGCGTTCATGCGGCAAGGGAAAATTACCTGGGATTGCCACTAATGGACGGGTATTTTTATCTGCGCCCGGGAGTGGGATAGAACGGAAGAGAGCTTGCGTGTAGGGATGACGCATATTATCAAAAACATCCACGACGGTTCCAGTCTCTACAGCCTCACCAGAATACATCACACAAATTCGGTCACAGACATCCATAACCAGCCCAAGATTGTGGCTAATAAACAGCATAGACGTTCCATATTTTTTACCCAACCCTTTTATCAGGTCAACGATACCCGCCTCAACAGTCACATCCAACGCTGTGGTGGGTTCATCCAAAATCAGCAAGGATGGCTTTGACATCAGCGCCATAGCAATCACGATACGTTGCTGCTGACCGCCAGAAAGTTGATGGGGATAGGCTTGCAAGATACGTTCTGGGTCTGGCAGGCGAACATCCTCAACTACCTGGCGTGCCAAATCCCATGCTTCAGCCTCGTTGAGTCCTTCATGGATCATTGGCACTTCAATGAGCTGCCTGCCAATGCGCATCGCCGGATTCAGGGATGCCATCGGCTCTTGATAAATCATCGCTATCTCAGAACCCCTTATTTGACGCAACTCGTCTTGATTAAGGGTGCCAAGGTCTGTGCCTTTAAACTTTATAGAGCCGCTGACAATCTGGCCATTTACGCCTAAATCCTGCATTACGCCAAGCGCGACGGTAGATTTACCACAACCAGACTCGCCCACCAACCCCATCGCCTCACCGGGCTGAACAACACAAGAGAAATCCATAACAGCCGGTATTTCACGCAATCGAGTAAAAAATGATATAGAGAGATTATCAATCTCTAGGATTGGAGCTTCGGTATCTTTTTTCTTAGGCATGAGAGGCTCCTAGTCCTTAAGCGATTCTTCGCGCAATCCATCTGCAAGCAGATTAAGCCCAAGCACTAACGACATAAGGGCAAAAGCTGGTGGCAAGGCTGGATGCGGATAAATCGATAACAATTTACGCCCATCATTTATTGTTGACCCCCAATCTGGACTTTCCGGACTGACGCCAAGACCAAAGAAGCCGAGTGTACCAAGTAATATGGTCGTGTAACCGATGCGAAGACAGAAATCAACGATTAGAGGGCCGCGAGCATTTGGTAGAATTTCCCAAAGCATAATGTACCATGCCCCCTCCCCACGAGTCTGAGCGGCAGCAACATAATCACGGGTTTGAATATCCAATGTAATGCCGCGCACAATACGAAAAACGGTTGGAGAATTCACAAACACTACAGAAACAAAAACATTCAGCAAATTGGGGTCCATATAGAATACACCAAGCGGATCAGCATTGAAGGCAAGTCCTGAATATGCCCACAAACAGATAACAAGCGTAATTCCACAATAAACGTTGCGCTTTACTGGCTCCGTATAAAAGCGAGACTGAAACAGCATCATTAAAAATGCTATCGGGAACAGGAAAAGCACGGCAGCTAAAATCATAGGGATACCTGTTACGCGGATTTCCGGTGTAACCAGCAAATAAAAAAGCAGAATGACTGGGAAAGCGAGAACCATATTTGCCAAAAACGATAAGCTGGTATCCAACCATTTGCCAAAATAACCTGCGGGCAAACCGAGCGTCACCCCAACCATAAAGGCAAATAGTGTGGCAGCTGGTGCGATAGACAAAACAAATCTGGCACCCATCACCATACGGCTAAAAATATCCCTTGCCAAATTATCCCCACCTAGGAGGTAGAAAGCACCTTCCTCACCTCGGACAGGTGTTCCAGGCAGTTTGTTCTTCATCCCCGAGACTTGGGAAAGCGGGTCATGGGTTATTATCATATCTGCAAATAAAGCAGTTAAGACCCAGAACAGAACGATAAACAAGCCTAACATCCCAATTGGACTGTCGAATAAGCGGCCGTACAAACCAAGATGGCGCTTAAAAATGGAGGATAAAAGGAATATAAGCCCAAGGCCAATCCAGACGGGCGTGAATTGAACAAAAATTAGCCCAAAAATTTCCAACCAACTAAGTGGTGCCATCGTTGGTTATCTCCCGTTTTCTAATTAACCCTGATTTTTGGGTTCAAATACACATACCCGATGTCAGAAATAAGTTGGGTTATCAGCACTACCAATACGGCGGCTATGGAACATGATAAAAGAAGTTCAATGTCGTTATTGCCCGCTGCCTGTACAAGCGTCCAGCCAAATCCCTTATAATTGAACAAGGTTTCAACAATTACTACGCCCGTTAGAAGCCATGGAAATTGTAACATAATTACGGTAAAAGGAGCTATGAGCGCATTACGCAAAGCATGCTTTAAAACGATATTCCTAAAACTTACCCCTTTAAGACGTGCAGTTCGGATATATTGCGCTGTCATTATTTCCGCCATTGAAGCACGCGTCATCCGCGCAATGTAGCCCATGCCATAAAGAGCCATGGTCATCACGGGTAAAGTGAAATTCGCGAATGTTATGCCTTCCATCGCAGTTGTAGCGGAACCATTCAACCATTTTAAGCCAACTGCTGAGCTAGAAAAAATAACAATAAAAACAACCCCAGAAACATACTCGGGAGTGGCAGTTGTTATAATTGAGAAAGTTGAAAGAGAGCGGTCAGTTCGAGTGCCCTCACGCATCCCTGCTACCACTCCAACTAAAAGTGCTGAGGGCACCATTATTAGCATTACCCAAAACATAAGCTTTCCGGTTAGCAATAATCTCTTGCCTATTATCTCCTCTACTTTTCCCTGGAACAGTGAGGTGTAACCTAACTTTCCTTGCAATAAACCGCAATAATTAGGTATCGACCCGAGGTCTCTTTGCAGGTAGACGCATTTGCCAACTGTTTTCCCATTATCGTCAGTGCTTTGCCACCCAGGTACAACACCTAACCATTCTCCATATCTTAAAAAAAGATTTCGATCGTACCCGTTCCGGGCCAGCCAGCTAATTACCTGGTCATCAGTCATGCGATTATTCGCCTGTGTTTTGGCTAGCTTTTCAAGATTGGGTTGTAAATTTGTTAAAAAGAAAACGACGAACGTCAGGCACAGAGATGTAAGTGCCATCAATCCAAATCGCTTAGTGAGAAATAAAAACATTGAAATGTTTCCAAATAAGACTGCCGCATCCCCAAATTTTCTAGGAGATGCGGCATGGATTTTAGAAGATATTTCTAGGCGTTGAAGCCCATGTATTGGAAGCGGTTTTCAAAAGTTGGGTGCATATCGGACTGTCCAACTAACGACTTTCGCTTGTGACGGAAGATTGAACGCCAATAAGGCTGAATAATAACGCCCTCTTCCTGCATAATTTGCTCAATACGCTCCATGATAACTCTGCGGTCATCTGCGTTAGCTGTTGCTAGTGCCTGTGACAGAAGTTCATCAAACTCAGCGTTGTTGAAAGCTGCTTCGTTCCAAGCTTCCCCTGACCGATAGGCTAAAGCAAGCACCTGAACGCCCAAAGGACGCTGGTTCCAGTTCGTTGATGAGAAAGGATATTTAGCCCAGTCATTCCAAAAAGTGGAACCAGGCAAAATAGTCCGCTTCACTTTGATACCTGCATCACGAAGTTGCTGAGCAACCGCATCAGTCGTGTTTTTGCGCCAATCATCATCAATTGATATTATTTCATGTTCGAAATCACCCATACCCTCGGCTTCCATCATTGCCTTTGCGGCGGCTGGATCGACTTTTTGAGGTGGAAGTTTTGCATATTCTGGATGAATTGGGCAGACGTGGTGATTCTCGGCAGGCTCACCAAGTCCTGCATAACCAAGTTCCAAACATACTGAATTATCAACTGCCATTGCCAAAGCACGCCTCACGTTCTTATTGGCATAAGGCTTCATACCATTAACCTCAGCGTCCTGGTTGGTTCTGATAACAATAGTAGATGCTGTTACAACCTGAGACTTTTCAAATTGGCCAAGTGAATCCATCAATTCAACATAATCACCGGTTGTTTGATGCAGCATATCGACCTCATTAGCTTCGATAGCAGCAACAAATGCTGTCGGGTCGGTACCATAATCAACAATCTCAATTCTATCAAGAAAGGCTCCATTTCTTGCGTTCCACCAAGTATGACCCTCTTTGCGAACCAAAACTGCTTTGACGCCCACTTCGTGACTTTCAAAAGTATATGCACCTGTCCCAATTGGATTATTAGTAAGCATATCAGCAGAATTATCGTATGATGAGTGAACGATTGCCGCTGGATAGTCGCCTGCGCCGACGATGATAGTAATATCCGGGCGTGGGAGATTTAGGACAACGGTGTGGCTGTCCGCAACAACAATTGCGCCTTCGATAGCCTTGTTAGTATCTGGGTCAATCAAGGTTGCCATACGACCTGCCATTGAGTTTCCTTCGACCGACTTATCACACCACCGCTCGAAGTTGTTTGCAACGTCTTCAGCGGTAAAATCGTCGCCGTTGTTCCACTTAACGCCTTTTCTCACGTTAAGAGTGTACTGTGTGGCATCTGCGTTAACCTCCCAACTTTCAAGAAGTTGACCCACAACACTCCCATCTGGCTCAAGATGAACTAGGTATTCTAAAAATCCTCTGCAAGCATTCGCGATTTCTGACCAATCCCAGGTGCGGGGGTCTTTGAGCGGCCGAACTTCCATCTGACAGCGTAATGTACCGCCTGCTTTTGGAGGGTTGGTCCAGGTGGCTGCGTCAGATACGCCAATACCGATTAATGAGTAGGCCGCTGCAGTTGACACTCCGAGCGCAGTAGCACGAGTTAAAAATTCACGTCTTGAAAGATCTCCCGCGGCATATTCTTCCGCATACATCTTCGCTTTTTCGTGAATAGGTTTACTGTTAAATCTATCAAAAAACATCGTTTCTTTCTCCCTAGGAAAACATTACCTATTTTTCAGCCGCAATAAAAACATTCAAAGAAAGTCTCATCAAATCGGCGCTTATTTGAGTAACAATCTAACAGATAATCACAGCCTCGCAAGACCGGAGAACGCAGAAATCCACAAAATGCACCTATTATCGTTATTTTTCAGAATTCTAGTTATGATTAATTACTCAAAATTTTAAGAAAAATTACTTTTTTATTTTGAACAGACTATGTGAATTTTGATTATTGGGATGCAAATAAAAGTTCTTGCCAACTTGATTCCAAGTGTTTGGCGCCAGGCGTGAGGCACGCGCGTTTTAATAATGTTGCCCGGCTGGCAAAGGGTGTAGGTAAAATTAAATTGTCAAATTTAGCTAGCATTTCAGAATAACTGAGGGGGGTTTCAGGGTCCCCTTTCGTATGTGCGCTAAAGGCAGTACGACGGTTGCCATTAACAAAATCGATATGAACCCGTGATTGACGTAGTTGCGGAAACACTTTGTTAAATTCATCATTCTCAACCAATTTTATGCGTGTAGCTAGCCGATGAATATCGGCTCTGCCAAGCGCAACACTCGATACATCGAAAGCACCGAAATTTCTCTCCTCTGCTAGTGCTATCACCATTGCTGCCACAGGCCAGCATAAACTGTATTGTGCCTCATCAGAGCAAGTTGGATGGGGGCTTGCTAGGCGCAGACTTTCATGAAAAGTTTCTATTTCTATTGAACTTACATCCATTGGGTCAAATGCGGCCTCTTGCCAGAGTGAGCATACAGCCTGCATCGCTGGTTGTGCCCATCGGCAAACGGGCCATAATTTTATGTATTGACCTTTCAAAAGCCAATCAGTACCCAATTCAGACCAGATGTCTTTGCAAGCTTCATCAGAAATGATCAGCGCAGGTGCTCCCGTAAACCCGGCAGCTGCGAGTTCAGCAGCACTTATCCCTGCCATAGCACCCCATCCAGAGCCATCTTTCAACATCGAACTATTATCAATAACCCGCATCATCTGGCTACGGGGGCCATGATACTCAGCAATGCCCATGGCGTGCCAGGTTACATCCACATTTAACCTGTAAATACGGGCAACTATGCCCGCAACGGCAACTGCCATCCAAGCCCCAGAGCTATGATAATCTGGCGTTGTTCGATGTAACGCCATACCGCATCGGCTGCCCACTTCATATCCTGCTATGAGGGCAGCCAGCAACGCGTCTTCATCCTCTACCTGGCCTTGAGCCTCTAGCGCAGCAAATATTGATGGCAACAATGCACATCCAACATGCCCCTTAGTTGGTTTATAACCATCATGTGCGTCCATCGAATCTATTATCATACCGCCAGCTAAGGCAGCACCTGCTGTGCTAACACCTCGACCATCAAATAGAATTGGCACTGCAGGCTTATCTGTACCTGCCCCCATGAAACCAGCCGCATAATCGCAGATAATATTCGCCGTTTTAGTTTGCCTACCTGCCGCAGCAACACCCAGCAAATCCAGCATTAAATATCGCGCATGGGTAACTATATCATCAGGCACGTCAGATAAGGAAAAGTTATGCAAAAATTCAAGTACCGCACCGCTTTGTGCATTCCCAGCAGTTTGTGAAATTATAGGAGACAAAATTTCAGGCGTATCCATCTACAAACTCCTAACATAGACGCAAAGTTAATCAGAGGCACCTCCCTCTATTCAGCTCATAATTTACGAAACACAACAAGTAATAATTGCCAAAAACTGTTATGCGATGCTATAGAGCTAAAGCTCAATGTCGTGCGCATGCTGGGAGTATGGTGAAATTGGTAAACACGCTGGATTCAAAATCCAGTGCCGCAAGGCTTCTCGGTTCAAGTCCGAGTACTCCCACCATTT
>MDTG01331604.1_pt1 | contig 10542 bp, 11 predicted proteins | sample 811421 | NCBI WGS metagenome assembly MDTG01 (sample SAMN05326645, study PRJNA326480) | marine metagenome | isolation source: seawater | place: Pacific Ocean: South East | collected 2011
ATAAGTTATTTAATGATATTCATAGTTTCTTTAAAGAAATTTCTCATAAATTTATAATACCAAATATAGGCAATCTTAAAAAAAGTGAAGTGTCTGATAAACCTGATCATTCGAAAGTAACTAAATATGATCTATTAGTAGAAAATGAACTAATCAGTTTTTTTAATAAAAAATCTTTTAATAATATAATTTCAGAAGAAAACTCTTCTGATCTGTTAAATGAAGACTCTTTTCTAACTATAGATCCAATTGATGGTACAAGGAATTTTATTAATGGAATTAATAAAGTGGTAATTATGGTTTCATATATTTATAAAAAAGAATCAATATTTTCAATTATTTATGACCCCATTAACGATATTTTCTACCACTCTCATAATAAAATTATTTATAAAAATTTCTCTAAAATTACAAATGTTACCTACAAAAGTCATATTGGCTATCTAGGAGATCACGCTAAGATTTATTTTAAAGATTATATTTCTAATATTACTGAAAAAAAAAGATCTCGTTCAATAGGTTATGATGTTATTGAAGTTATTGAAGGACAAAGATCTTTTATGGCTATATATAGTTCTAAAATTTGGGACCTATTCCCAGCAATGAGTTTTTTGAAAATTTTAAAGTTTAAAAGCAATTTGCCTAATATGAATTTTGACTATTCTAAATTAGATGAAAAAATTATTTTTTATGCAGAAATATAAAATATTATTTATTGGTCTTGGAAGAATGGGATATCACATGTCTTCTTTCTTATCCAAACAGACTCAAATTGAATTATATATATTTAATAGAACCAAAATAATTGAAAATAGATGGTTAAATTCATTTTCTGGTAAAAAATTTAAATTTGGCAATAATGTAAAATTTGATTTTATAATTACTTGCCTTAAAGACGACAAAGCTATTAATTTAATTATTAATAAAATAATTAAAGATAAATGTTTTAAAACATCAACTATATTTATAGATCATTCAACAATCTCTCTTGATCAAGTAAAAATTGCTAATTATTTACTAAATAAAAATAAAATCACTTTCCTTGACGCACCTGTTACCGGAGGGGAAGAGGGCGCTAAAAAAGGAGTTTTATCAAGTATGGTGGGAGGCAGTCTAGCAAAATTTAAGAAATCTAAATTTATAATTTCTTTTTATTGTAAAAATGTTGTTTATATGGGTAAAAGCGGTACCGGACAATTAACAAAATTTACTAATCAAATTCTAATCTGTGGTGTTTTATATTCTATTTCTGAAGCATACTTTTTTAGTAAAAAAAATAAGCTAAACCAAAATAAGCTTTATGATGTAATTAAAAATGGTGCAGCTGGATCTTGGCAATTCATAAATAGATATAAAACAATTAATAAAAATAAATTTAACTTTGGATTTTCTGCAGAATTAATGGAAAAAGATTTAAGGTATGTATTAAAACAATCAAAAAAAAATAAATTAAATTTACATTTAGCCAAAAGTGTCCATCGAAAATATAAAAAATTACTTTCTACCAAATATAAAAACCAAGATACATCTAGTATAATTAAATCTTTTTAAAATTGATTAACTATTGGAAAATAGGATGTGAATATCTTTTAAAAAAAGATGCTAATTTTATGAATTATTATAATTCTAATCACTTTCTAAAATTAAATAAAAATAGATTTGATGTTTTATTCAAATCTATTTGCTCTCAGCAAATTTCTGTTTCGGCAGCTAGTTCTATATATATAAATTCAAAAAAAATAATAGGTTCTGTTAATTATAATAATTTTAAAAATAATATATCAAAAATAGAAAAATTACCTCTCTCTAAAAACAAAAAAAAATCTATAAAGTCAATAATTACTAACTATAAATTAGTTAGGAAAATTAAATCATTAAACCCTGATTTAAAAGAAATAGAAGATTTAACTACAATATTCGGTATAGGTAAATGGACCGTCGATATGTTTTCAATATTTCATTTTGGTTTACCTAATATCCTTCCTTTAGGAGACTTAGGTTTTATTAATGCTTATAAAAAATATTACAAAGATCCAAAACTTAAAAATTTAAAAAAAAACTCTGAAATATGGAGCAATTATTCAACAATAGTTACTTGGTATTTATGGTCATCATATGATTCTGAACCTCTTTATTTATAAAATACCCTTAATATTTTATGAATTAGACTCTATCTTAATATTTAAGAATCAATGAATACCGGTAAATCAATAGTAGAATTTAAAAATATAACAAAAAAATATTCAGATATTACTGCTAATAAAGATATTTCTTTTTCTATAAAACCAAAATCTGTTCATGCAATTTTAGGTGAGAATGGGGCAGGCAAATCAACACTAGTCAAAATTCTTTATGGTCATGTTCAACAGGACATTGGTGATATTTTTATTAATTCAAAAATAGAAAAAATAACGAGCCCATTAGCTGCTAAAAAATTAGGTATTAATATGGTATTTCAGCATTTTAGTTTATTTGAATCACTTACAGTAAAGGAAAATTTGATATTAGGTATTGATAAAAAATTATCTATGAATGAATTAAATCAAAAGTCACAAACTATTAGTTTAAAATATGGATTTGATTTAAATTTAGAGTCACCTATTAGTTCTTTATCTGTTGGTCAAAGACAATCAGTTGAAATAGTAAGGTCTTTATTAAACGATCCTAAAATTTTAATACTAGATGAACCTACTTCAGTATTAACACCCAAAGAAGTTAATAATCTTTTTTCTATAATTAGAAATTTAGTTAAAGATGGGTTAACAGTTATTTTTATCTCTCATAAACTTGAAGAAATAATTAATTTATCTGAAGCGGTCACTGTCTTAAGAAGAGGTGAGGTTGTAGATACTTTTATAACTAAAAACGAAAATCCAGAGTCTTTAGGATTTAAAATGCTAGGTTATAAATTACCAAAATTAAAAAAAAATAAATTTTCAAATAACTCTCAAGTTTTACTTTCTTTAAATAATATTTCTACATTTAACTCAGATCCCTTTTCAGTTAATTTGAATCAAATAAATTTATCTTTAAAAAAAGGCCAAATTTTAGGAATAGCAGGCGTAGCTGGAAACGGACAAAACGAATTAATGGAGTTACTATTAAACGAGAGTGACCAAAAATTTAATGGAGAAATTATTTTCAAAAATCAAATCATAAATAAATTATCTACTTATGAGAGAAAGAATCTATCAATCTCATATGTTACTGAACAGCGATTAGGGCATAGCGCCATACCTGAAATGTCTTTAGTTGAGAATGTTTTATTAAGTATGAGTCATAAAAAAAAATTTATCAAAAACAACTTGATTAATTTTAAAGAAATTGAAAAGCATACTAGAGAAATTATCAATAGTTTCAAAGTGCTCGCACCCTCAGTATTTTCATATGCAGGTCAACTGTCTGGAGGAAATTTACAAAAATTTATTATAGGTAGGGAAATATTATCAAAACCTGAATTATTAATTTTATCTCAACCCACATGGGGTATAGATGCTGGCTCTGAGTCATTTATTAGAAAAATTCTATTAGATCTAGCTTCTAAAGGTATTTCTATAATCATCATCTCACATGATATTGATGAATTATTAGAAATTTCTCATGAAATATCGGTATTATATGAAGGCTCTCTATCAAAAAAAATTAATGTTGAAAATATTGATACTACTCTGCTTGGTAAATACTTAGGAGGTCTTTTTGATTAAATTACAAAAAAGATATACTACATCTAATTTAATATTCTATTTATCTCCACTTGTAGCTATTTTATTAACATTATTTTTTGGTTCGTTTATTTTTCTTTTATTGGATTTAAGTCCAATAGATTCATTCATAATTTTTTTTATAAGTCCAATATCAACTCTCTATGGTATATCAGAATTACTTGTTAAAGCCTCCCCCTTAGCTTTGATAGCTTTAGGTCTATCCTATTGTTTTAAAAATAATATTTATAATATTGGTGCTGAAGGTCAGCTAACAATGGGAGCTATTTTTGGAGGAGGGGTAGGGGTATTTTTTTATGAGTCTAATAGTATATTTCTTCTTCCAACAATGATTTTATTTGGTTCTATAGGTGGTGCTTTTTGGGCTTCCATTCCAGCTATTTTGAAAACAAAATTTAATACTAATGAAATATTAACTAGCTTGATGTTAACTTATATTGCTTTACTAATACTTGACTATTTTGTAGTAGGCCCTTGGAAAGATCCTGCTAGCTATGGACTTCCTAAATCTAGACCTTTTCCGGAGTCAGGTAGATTACCTGTTTTGTTTGAAGGATTTCGAGCCCATATAGGAGTATACTTTACAATTATAATTGCTTCTTTATCTTATTTTATTTTTAATAAAACTCTTTTTGGTTTTAAATTAAAAGTTACAGGATTTAGCTCTAAAGCATCTCAATACGCTGGTTTTAAAAATGATAGATTAATTATTTTCACTTTTTTAATAAGTGGCGCTTGCGCAGGTTTAGCGGGTATATTTGAAGTTTCTGGACCTATTGGATTACTTTATAGAGATATCTCACCTAACTATGGTTTTACTGCAATAATCGTTGCCTTTTTAGGAAGATTAAATCCAATCGGAATTATTTTATCCTCATTACTTATAGCTCTTACATATTTAGGAGCAGAAGATGCTCAATTATTTTTAAAAATTCCTTCTGCTGTAGGTTATGTTTTTCAAGGATTAGTATTATTTTTTTTACTTGGGGCTGATTTTTTAAATAAATATAAAATTAATTTAAAATGAATTTAGATCTTATTTTAGGAATTATTAATATTGTTTTAATATCAACCACTCCATTAGTATTCGCAGGTATTGGTGAGTTAGTTACTGAAAAAAGTGGAGTTTTAAATTTAGGATTAGAGGGATTAATGCTTGTTGGGGCTGTTTCTGGTTTTATCTCATTAGTCATCACTGGTAATTATATATATGCTTTTATATTCTCTATTTTCTCTGGAATTTTATTGTCTGGTATTTTTGCTTTTTTTGTTTTGAAATTATTGACTAATCAAATAGCTACTGGTTTGGCTTTAACTATATTCGGTATTGGATTGAGCGCAATGCTAGGAAAGAAGTTTAGCGGCACTCCTATAGATGGATTAAGTCCTTATTACTTAATAATATTTTCATTCTTATTAGTTTTTCTAGTAAATATTATATTATATAAAACAAAAACTGGTTTAATTATAAGGGCTGTAGGGGAAAACCATCACTCTGCATATTCATTAGGTTACGATGTTATTAAAACTAGATATTTGACTATTATATTTGGTGGCATTATGAGCTCTCTTGCTGGTTTTTATATCTCAGTTTGTTATGCCCCCATGTGGCAAGAAGGAATGACTGCCGGTAGGGGTTGGATAGCCTTGGCATTGGTGGTTTTTGCTACCTGGAAGCCTTGGAGACTATTAGTTGGAGCTTATATTTTTGGGGGTGTAGCCATAATGCAAATGAATCTTCAAGCTTTTGGCGTTAAATTACCTGGTCAATTTTTTAATATGATGCCCTATATGGCTACTTTATTAGTTTTAGTCTTTATTTCATCAAACAAATTAAGATTAAAGTTAAGTGCCCCTGCATCTTTAAATATTCCTTTTGAAAAAAACTAATAGGTTATCCACTATTTTGTGCCCGCTTAATCTCAACTTATGACTTTTTTGTTATAAAATTATTTCATATTTATTATTACTTAGATTCATTATTAAATTGACTCTTTAGTATTATAGTAAATTTAATTAAATTATTAAAAGGATAGGATTAAAATGATAAGTAAAATACTCTCAATTTTCTCTTTTTGTGCCATTCTTTCTTTATCAAGCCTTAATGCTGCAGAAAAGAAAATTGGTTTTATATATATTGGCCCTCCAGGAGATCATGGTTGGACTTACATGCATGATGTTGGAAGACAATATATGGAAAAACAATTAGGTGACTCTATATCAACCACTTATATTGAAAATGTTCCTGAAAACGCAGATGCTGTAAGATCTATTAGAAAATTAGCACAATCAGGTCACGACCTTATATTTACTACTTCTTTCAATTACATGGATCAAACATTGGAGGTAGCTAAAGAGTTTCCAAATGTAAAATTTGAACATGCTACAGGTTTCCAAAGAACTGATAACGTATCTACTTATTCAGCTAGATTTTATGAAGGAAGAACAGTCATAGGTCACTTAGCTGGCAAAATGACTAAAACAAATACTATTGGATATATCGTTTCTTTTCCAATACCAGAAGTAATCAGAGGAATAAATGCATTTTACTTAGCTGCTTCAAAGGTAAATCCAGATGTTAAAATTAAAATTATTTGGGTTTATTCTTGGTATGATCCTGGCAAAGAAGCAGATGCAGCGAATACTCTAATAAACCAGGGTGCTGATATAATAGTTCAACACACAGACTCTTATGCACCTTGTCAAGCTGCTGAAAAAGCAGGAGTATTGGCATTTGGACAAGCCTCAAATCAAGAATCTTTCTGTCCTAATGCTCATATGACGGCAATAGAAGATATTTGGGGTCCTTATTATACTTCTAGAGCTAAAGCAGTTTTAGATGGTACTTGGTCATCTGAGGATACTTGGCAAGGATTTAAAGATGGTATGGTAGAAATGTCCCCATACAATATAAACTTACTATCTCCAGAATTAATATCTGAAGCTAATTCTATTGAAGAGGCTATAGAGAACGGAAGCCTTCACTCATTTGAGGGACCTATTTATAATCAAGCAGGTGAGTTGGTAGTAGCTGAGGGTGAGGTAGCAGATGATGGAATGTTAGCAGGAATGATGTTTTATGTTAAGGGCATAGAAGGAGACATCCCTCAGTAAATAAATATTATTTAATCTTGTTCCCATGGAAAAACAAGCCAATCACTATCTTTAAAGCTATAAAGATGAAGGTCGGCTTGTTTTTTTCCTGAAGTTTTAGCATATAAAACTACAAATTTTGAATTAGGCATCATATCTTTTACTATTTTTGCTGTTTCTCCGCTATCTACTAAATCATCAATAACAACAAGTTTTTTAAAAGATTTTATCCTCTTAAAAACTTTTATGTCCTTCGATCTTTTTCTGTCTTCATAAGTTTTCAAAGCAATTACATCTATATCCTGTATACCTAAATAATTAGCTATAATAGACCCTGGTATAAGGCCACCTCTAGATATAAGAATTAGTTTCTCTGGTTTATATTTTTTCTTAATAATTTTTGCTAATTCAATACAATCAGTATGAATATCATGATAACTCAGATAAACTTGTTTCATCACGGGAGTATAATAATAATTTTATGAAAAGCAATTTAGCAATTTTGAGCTCAGATAGTAAGTCTATTAATTTAATTAAGAGTCTTAATTTGCATAAATTTTGTAATTTGTATGCAAATTGTTCTAGAAATATAGAAGTTGCTGAAAAAATTTCTAAAAAATATAGCTTCTCTAAATATTATGGTTCTTATGAAGAGTTAATTGAAGACAAGAATATTGATTTTGTAATAAATTTCTTGCCATCTAGTATTAAATTTGAATACTCCTATCTTTGTTTAAAAAATAATATTAAAGTAATTTGCAATTATCCCGTAATTAGTTTGTCAAGTGAATTAAATTATTATGAAGAAATAATTAAAAATGATTTAATTTCAAATATTTTTCTTATTGATGATTTAGATTATAAGAAATTATTTAATAATACATCAAATAATAAATATATAACTTACTATAAAAAAATTAATAAAATCCAGGAAATAGATAATAGTTTATCTAATACAGATGTATTATTTGAACTATCACCTGATTTGTTCTATTTTATTTATCGATATAAAAAAACTGATATAAATATTAAAGTCTTCAATACAGTAAGAGATAAAATAACTAGTAAAATTAATTATATTAACAGTCTAATTACGATAGATTCATCTATTCATATACAGGTAATTCTTGATAATTCACACGTAGATAATAATCATATAGGCTTTGAAATTGATAAAACCAATGAAATCAATGATTCTATTTTTAATACTGAAGACTTAATAAAATTCATTTGCGCTAAAAAACCTTTTGATAATTTGTCTGATTTTCAATATTATCCCTTCAAATTATTTCAAGAGGTTTTTAATGAGTGAAAATATTACATTCTCCGTATCGGGATCTGAAACTTACTATCATAAGGATTGGCTTAAATCCAAAGGTTTTAAATGGGTGCCTTCAGGAAAAAAATGGGAAAAATTAAATATTTTAGAATTGGAAGCAGATCAATTGTCAGAGTATTGTAGGGAATTCGGATTATATTATGAAAGATCTGACAAAGGTATGCCTAAATTTGATTATGAAAATTATTTATGGGACGGAAATATTCCTGATAAAAATATTTGGTATGAGGAAAAGATCTTACCTAATTCTAAAACTAAAAATAATTAGTGAATAAGAACTGAAAAAATTGCATATAAAAAAAATATTAATGCAATTAATAGTGCCAAATAATATGGTGCCTTATTAAGGTTCATAAATGAAGCCATTATTACCAAATACTTACCTATTAAACAATAAATATTTACAATCTATTATATTACCAAGTACTGATATTATTGATTATAACTTTACTAGCGACCAAATACATAAACTGAACCTTTTACAAATACTAAGACCAGATATTTATTTTAATAAAAAATTATCAGATCAAGAATTTTATGAAATCTCCAAAAAATACTACCAAAAACTAATTGATAATAAAATAATATATAAATCAGAGGATGATTATTTCTTATATAGAATTGACTCTGAAAATCATTCACAAACAGGTTTAATATGTTCGCTTAATATCCAAGATTACTTAAATAATAATATTATGCCTCACGAAAAAATTTTAGCAAACAAAGGGAAAGAAAGGGCAGAGCAGCTATCCAAAGTTAAATTCCAATTATGTCCAATTTATTTATTTTATGATGACGAAAACATTGACCTTGATATAGATATTCATCATGAAAAAAAACCAATTATAAAGTTTAAGTCAGGCAAATATACTCATTCAATTTACAAAACTAAGACTGATTTTTCAGGTATTAATTTCAAAGAACTATTTGTAGCTGATGGGCATCACAGAATAGAGGGGTTTGCCCAATTGGATTTAAAAAAAGATACTAAATTCATGGCCATAATTTTTCCAAAATCTAAATGTTCAAACTTAGCTTACGATCGAACAGTAAAATTTCCTAAAGATTATAATAATGACTCTTTTTTAAATGATCTTGAAAAATTTTTCTATATTGAGGAGTTAAAATACCATGAAAAAATAAATAGATTTTTTGTTATATATTATCAAAGTAAATTTTTTAAAATTGATTTAAGAAGTAACTTTTCCTCAAATGGAGCTGACTGCATAGATTTTAGTGAATTTGTACTAAAAGAAATTTTAAATATTTACGATGAAACTAATGACGACAGGGTTGAATTTGTCCCACCCACTTTTGGTACAGATTATTTGATTAATCAAGTTGATACAGATATAACTGATATCTCAACTATCATGAGACCAGTTAGTATGGATTTAATAATTGACTATTCAAAAAATAAAAAATTTATGCCTCCTAAAGCTACTTGGTTTGAGCCAAAGCCTTTAGATGGTTTATTTTTTTACAACATTATTGATTAAATGATATTTTAAGGAGTAAAAGATACATATGCAGAAACCAGAAATTAAACCTAATCATCCTTATTTTTCATCAGGCCCTTGTTCCAAGAGACCTGGATGGGATTTTACAGCACTCAATAATGCTGTCTTAGGTAGATCTCATCGAGCTAAAAATGGTAAATCTAAACTTAATGAGGTGATAGTTAAATCTAAGGAGCTTCTAGAACTACCTGATGATTATTTAGTAGGAATAGTTCCTGCTTCAGACACGGGGGCTATAGAGATGGCAATGTGGAGTCTTTTAGGAGCTAAAGGGGTTGATGTATGTGGCTGGGAGTCATTTGGATTAACTTGGGTTAAAGATATTACTAAACAATTAAAATTAGAAAACGTAACAATTCATGATATTGAAAATTATGGGGATTTACCTGACTTATCTAAAGTAAATTTTCAAAATGATGTTGTATTCACTTGGAATGGTACTACCTCAGGTGTCTGTGTGCCTAATGCAGAATGGATACCAAACAATCGTGAAGGTTTATCTATATGCGATGCTACTTCTGCTGTATTTGCTATGGATATGGATTTTTCTAAATTGGATGTAGTGACATGGTCTTGGCAAAAAGTACTTGGAGGAGAAGCAGCTCATGGAATGATAGCCCTATCTCCAAAAGCTGTAGAAAGACTTGAAACTCATGAACCTTCATGGCCTATGCCTAAAATTTTTCAACTAGCAAAAAATAAAAAATTAGATAAAGGTATTTTTGAAGGTGCAACAATAAACACTCCTTCTTTACTAGCTGCAGAAGATGCAATTGATGCCTTAAATTGGTGTATTAATTGTGTTTCCTTCAAAAATACCTTTTATTAATTTTTGTTTTTCAGCTAATCTAAATAATTTTGGCACAGG
>MDTG01355556.1_pt1 | contig 10542 bp, 9 predicted proteins | sample 811421 | NCBI WGS metagenome assembly MDTG01 (sample SAMN05326645, study PRJNA326480) | marine metagenome | isolation source: seawater | place: Pacific Ocean: South East | collected 2011
GCGGACTAGGCGCCCAGTTGGCTATAAAATTTGCAAATATGGGAATGCATATTTTTATTGCTAGTCGAACAATATCCAGTCTTAAACCATTATGCAAAAAAATAGAAAATAACGGCGGAAGAGTAACTGCGGTATGCACAGATACAACCAATGAAGAACAGATTAAAAAACTCTTCGAAAGAATCGGTAGCAATTTAAAGCTAGCTATATACAATACTGGAAATAATTTTCCTGGTAAAATTATTGAGATGAGCTCCGACTATTTTGAGAAAAGTTGGAGATCATGTTGTTTTGGAGGTTTTCTCTTTGGGAGGGAAGCCATTCGAAAAATGATAAAATCAGGAGAAGGAACTTTGCTTTTTACCGGAGCAAGCGCATCTCTTAGAGGACGTGACAACTTTGGAGCATTTAACTCGGCAAAATCCGGTCTAAGAAGTCTTGCTCAAGCAATGGCAAAGGAATATGGTCCCAATGGAATTCATATAGGACATATCGTAGTCGATGGTGCTATAAACGGAGAAAAAATAAAAAAAAATAACCCTGATCTTGCCAAAAAACTCGGCGATAAGGGAATGATTAATATTGAAGGTATAGTAGAAAGCTATGTCCATTTATTCAACCAACACCCAAGTGCATGGACATTTGAAATTGATCTTCGTACATCTATTGAAAAATGGTAAAATGAAAAAAATGTTGTTTAAACTTTTGGTAACTTTTGTAATTTCCCTTTTGTCATATAAAGTAATAACATTTGCTGAAAATAAATCTGATGTAACAAAAGTTTATAAATTTAAACAACAAGGTTGGAAAGTTGTTGAAAAACAAAATATAATTGAAAAGCGTCCTGGGATAAAACCATATCAAAATCTTGAGAGGGTAGTAGAGCTAGTAAAGTATAAACTGAAAAAAGGGGAAGTTTTTAAATTTTGCAAAGTTGAATATGACAGTCAGTTGGATAAAATTTTTGAGTCATGTGATTCAGATGAAAAAAAATTACATATATCTAATTAAAAACTTTTTTTAACTCAAGAATTAAAAAAGATTTAACTTAAAGAAATGGAATTTTTTTTACAACAATCAAACAAAAAGGAAATTAATGAAAACTGAAACTAAAACAGAGGTTGAAGCTGCAGTATTTCGTAAGCTTCTTAATCATCTTGATTCAAGAAAAGACGTGCAGAATATTGAGCTTATGAATTTATCGGGTTTTTGCCGAAATTGTTTGGCAAAATGGTATTCTGCAGAAGCAATAAAAAGGGGCGAAGATGTATCCGTCGAATCAGCAAAAGAGACTGTTTATCGAATGACATACGATGAATGGAAACAAAATTACCAAAAATAATCATTACTTCCAATTTATCTATAAAATAAGATGGAAAAGAGAAAATTAGGATTTGATGGTCCTAATGTTTCCGCTATTTCTCTGGGTTGTATGAGTTTTGCGGGAAATTATGGTAACGCTCTAAAATCAGAATGCTTTGAATGCCTTGATATGGCAAATGATTTAGGTATTAATTTTTTAGACACAGCTGAATTGTACGGTAAAGGTTACTCTGAGGAGTTAATAGGTGAATATCAATTTTCTAGGAAAAGAAAATTCCATATTGCAACAAAGGGAGGAATTATAGTTGGTGGAAAAAGAGGTGAGAATGATAATTCTGAAAAAGCACTTAGAAGATCTCTTGAAGGATCATTAAGACGTCTTAGAGTGGAATATGTAGAACTTTATTATATTCACAGACGAGACTTATCAATTGAAATTGAAGAGGTGGTACATACACTTACAAAATTCAAATCAGAAGGGAAAATTGGTGGATTCGGTTTTTCTGAAATTTCACCCTCCTCACTAAGAAGGGCACATGCTGTAAGTCCTATAAGTGCCGTGCAAAATGAATATTCTTTATGGACACGATATCCAGATCTTGGAATGATACAAACATGCTTAGAACTAGGAGTCTGTTTTGTTGCTTTTGCTCCACTAGGTCGAGGAATGTTAACTGATACTTTCCCAAATCCTTCTAACTTTTTAGGAACTGATACCCGTAAAAGCAATCCACGCTTTTTAGAACCAAATTTCTCTGCAAATTGCAAACACATCTCTACATTTAGAAAATTCGCTCATTCCAGAGGATGGAAAACTTCTGCTACAGCACTAGCATGGATACTTGATCAAGGAAAACATATCGTTCCTATTCCGGGAACAAAAAATACTTTGCATATGAAAGAGTGGTTTGAATCCACAAAAATTGTTTTTAGTGAGGATGATCGAGAGGAGATAAAACGAATTCTACCCGTTGGGTTTGCCCATGGAGACCGTTATTCTGACGAACAAATTATTGGTATAGAACGTTATTGCTAAAATTTTTTTAAAAAACAACATAATAAAAATTATAATTTACCAATTAAATCAATATAAATGTTTGTAATTTTTTATGGATACCATCTGTAAATTTACTGTAGGACAAATTATCCGTCATGTTTTATTCGACTACCGTGGTGTAATCGTTGACATTGATTCAAATTTTCAAGGCACTGAAACATGGTATAGAGAAGTAGCAAAAAGCTCTCCACCTAGAAATAAGCCCTGGTACCACGTTCTAGTAGATAAGTCTTATTCAATAACATATGTTGCAGAACGAAACCTTGAAGAAGAAATCTCAAAAGAACCGATTGAACATCCATTGATCAAAGAATATTTTAAAGAATTTGAAAATGGATTTTATAAAGTAAATTTCTCTTGATTTATTTTTTTAAAAATTTTATTTGCTCCTCCAATAATCATAACCGATTGAAAAAATAACAGAAAATAAAAAGTAAAAAATAGTTGTAAAAAATGCAGACACAATATCTGTTGTAAAAAATAATAAGGTAAATAAAATAATAAGTTGTAAAAAAGGATAATTAGGATATGCTATCCATAATATACTGAATAATTTTTTCCTATTTTCTAAAATATTTTTTAATATTTTGGTCACATCTTCTTTTGAGAGTTCAGAAAATCCCTTTTCTCCAAACTCAGAAAATAAATCAAGAAAAAATTCTTTTAAATCATAGTGATTATTATGTTTTCTAGATGATAAAAAGGAACTATTAATTTCCGGGTTTTGTAATGGATCAAAAGATTTTTTAATTTTTGATGTTTTTACATTTTCTTCTAGATCATTATTATTTTTTGAAAATATTTTCTTATTCCTTTTTTCTTCTATAGGATTGATTCCCTCTCGAATCTTTATTTTTGCAGAATTTCTTATTATTCTAGCTTGATCTAGTGATACCTCTGGCCAAACACCTAATGAAGATGATTTTTGTTTACCATCAAAGCGAAAGTCAAATCTCCAATACTTAGAACCGTTAGGATGTACCAAAAGGTATAGGCCCTCTCCGTCAGAAATCTTAAATTGCTTGGGTTTGTTTTTTATCTTCTTAATAATTTTTTCGGTTAGGTTATTCTTTGCCATATTCTTTATTTGATATAAAATTACGTATATTAAAATATATTTTACCAGAAAAATATTTTTTGTTTGTCAAATTTATTAACGCCGATTTTTTTACTTTTATACTATACTAGTAAATTATGCTGGTAAATATTTTTTACCTTTTGATTTACATGCACCCATAATGCCTTGTATTAATAATTTACAAAAATTGGATAAATTGAATGAAAATTTTTCTATAAAATCTTTACTTAAATGAAAATAATAATAATAATTACAATTGTTAATCAACTTTCAAAATTTTTATTATAATGATACATTTTTCGACGGCAAAGCGCGTTCTAAAAGCATATAAAGAAAATTTTTACAAATCGCCAGAATATCTAGTTCAAGCTCCTGGTAGAGTAAATATTATTGGAGAACACACTGATTATAATGACGGATTTGTTCTTCCAATAGCAATTAATAGAGTCATTAGTATTGCATTTACAACTATTAACGAACCTGAAATACGATTATTTTCTCTTGACTTTGATCAGCATGTCTCTATATCGCTTGAAGAAAATTTTGTAAAAAATAATGGTTGGCAGGAATACCTAAAAGGACTAATTAAAATATATAAAAAAAATGGTTTTAAACTCCAAGGATGGCAAGGAATCTTCACAGGAAATGTTCCCATTGGGGCAGGACTTTCCTCATCAGCAGCACTAGAACTTGGATTTTCTAGAGCAATTGCATCAGCATCCAACTGGAAATGGGATCCTCAAAAGATGGCATTGCTTTCACAGAAAGCAGAAAATGAATGGGTTGGTGTCAATTGCGGTATTATGGACCAAATGATATCTGCTTTAGGTAAAATAGATCATGCTCTATTCTTAGATTGTCGCTCTCTAGAAAGCACTAGTTTAGCTTTACCTAAGTCTGTAAGGATTGTTGTCTTAGATACTGATACCCGAAGAGGACTGGTCGACTCTGAATATAATGATCGTAGAAATCAATGTGAAACCGTGGCTCAGTACTTTGGAGTAAAGGCACTGAGAGATCTATCACTAGGAGAGTTGGAAAAATCAAAACTTAATTTAAATATCACTGATTTCAAAAGGGCACGTCACGTCATTCGGGAAAATAAAAGAGTAATTGAATGTGTAGAAGCCATAAGAATGGAATTACTTGAAAAAGTAGGAGAACTTTTGATAGATAGCCACATGAGTTTACGTAATGATTTTGAAGTTTCAAGTGAAGAACTTGATCTAATAGTTGATTTATCTATTCAATCTCCTGGCTGTTATGGTGCTAGAATGACGGGTGCAGGATTTGGTGGATGTGCTTTAGCATTAGTAGATGAAAAATATATTCAAACATTTGTCTCACAAGTTAAAAAAGAATATCGACTTTTAACTGGTAAAATAGCTAAACTATATGTTTGTAGAGCAACTGGGGGAGCTAGTGTATTTTCCAAAAAATAATTTTTCAACATATCTGGTGGATAAGATTAATATTTTTAAAATATAAATAATTATCAAAAAACTTTAACAGGGTCTGTTTTTCTCCAATCGAAAGGACGAAATAAATAATTAAATTTGTATACCCCTGAGTGTACCATATATCTTTCAAGTGTGTCTGGTCCGCAACTCCCAGTTCCAAGACCTCTTTGCTTATGGTCTATATATACAAATGTTTCTGGAAATGGTTTTAGCTTATATGAATGGGAAGTTTCAAATAAAAGATCATCTGGGTAATGGCTGACTGAGCCTTCAAATAGTCCTGAACTTGAAATAAATAACCCTGAAAAGTTAGTATTTTTTAGAATCATCCATCTTAAATCTGTCTTATTGCCATGCTCCTGAGGAACTATATAAGGTACATACTGCTCATTTACTGTAGAATTATATCTACCAACTCTGACACCATCCTTTCTATCAATGTAACTTTCATGAGGTCCATTTCCAAACCATTCGAATTCTTCGAAACCTTTATCTAGCGCCATCATTATTCCAATGCGAGGAATATCATTTAAATCTTTGTTAACTATAACTTGATTTTCCATCCAAAGTGTAAAGTTTGGGAAAACATGCCAGTAAATTTTGTGAATAAATGCTTCAGAAAAGGAACCACATGAGAAATGATGCTCGACTTCGATTTGTAAAATTGAATGTCCTAAATTTTTCTCAAAGTTACAAAATCTCAAATTTTCTTTTCTAATATCTTGTTTATTATTTAAACCAGAATTTTTTTTTGAAACTTTACATCGTTCTTTGGTTAATCGTATCTCGTTCAAACCTGATTTAATCCAACGATTTAAAGTTTTAACCGAAATTAAGTTTGTTTTTGATTTTTTCTCATTTCCATACCACGCCTTTACTCCATCATTGTCTGTTGGAGCACGCCATACATTGAGTTTTGGAGGGGAAACAAATAATTTATTATTACCAATTATAATTTGATCTAAAATTCCTGAATTTAAATTAAAGTTAATTCCTCCTATATCAGAATTTATATTTACTTCATTTTTAGATACTGAAATATCTAACAAATCTTTATCGCCAAAATATGAAGTTTTATTTTTACTTGAATTTTTTTCGAACTCTTTAATTCTAAACTGATTCCAGCCTAACTCGTGACTTGCATCAGCCCATTTACAAGAATTTTTAAGTATATAGCTTGTTTTTAGATATACTTCTTTTCCAGTATTAATTTTTGGTTTAAGTATATTAATCTTAATTTGCTTTTTTTGCTGAGGAGATACATTAAGTGTTTCAATAATTCCTTCTTGAACAATTTCTCCTTCAGCTTCAAGCTTCCATTTCAGAGTAATATCATTTAGACCTATAAAAAATCTACGGTTAAAAAGATCAAATTTTCCTTTTTGAATATCAACTATTTTCAAGTCAACAGGCTGAACAAGTTTTTTAAATTCGTTTATAGCAGGATGAGCTATCCGATCAGGCCACAAAAGTCCATTAATGCAGAAATTTGCATCATTTGGGTCATCTCCAAAATCTCCTCCATAATTCCAATTACCTTTTCCTTCATAATCTAGACCTTGATCTACCCAATCCCAGATGAAACCTCCCTGCAAGCCTTGATTATTAAATATCGCCTTCCAATAATCAGACAGACTACCATTACTATTTCCCATTGCATGAGAATATTCACACATTATTAGTGGTCTTTGATCTTTAGAATTCTTTGACCATTCAACAATATCATTTATTTCAGGGTACATAGGAGCAATTACGTCTGTAGCAAAAGAATTAAAGCCGGCCTCCTGTCGCCAATCACCTTGGAAATCTGGGCGAAGTGCCCCTTCATAATGTAGTAATCTACTATTATCTCTCTCACGAATCCATCCTGCACAAGCAGCATGATTAGGTCCATAACCAGATTCATTTCCTAGTGACCACATAATAATACTAGGATGACTCTTATTAGTTTCAACCATGCGCCTAGTCCTATCTAGAAAAGCACTGGCCCAAATAGGTTCCCTACATAGACGACCATAATAATGATGTGTCTCGATATTTGCTTCATCTACTACATATATGCCAAATTCATCACAAAGTTCATACCAAAATGGATCATTTGGATAATGGGAACACCTCACTGCATTGAAATTATTCTGTTTCAAAAGCTTTATATCGTTTAACATAGATTCTCGGCTAACAGTTTTTCCATTTTGAGGGTCATGTTCATGTCGATTTACTCCCTGAATCAGCACAGGTTCTCCATTAATTAAAAGTTCCCTATTTTTGTTTTCAATCCTTCTGAAACCAATTTTAAAAGATGTAAATTCTATTCCTGTTGAAGAAGTATCAAAAAGACAGACTAACAAAGTGTAGAGATTTGGCATCTCTGAACTCCAAAGTTCAGGATTTTCAACTTTTTCTGAAAATCTTATAAGGTGTCCAATATTTTTTCTAGTTTCAGTAGCAATTGGTACTTCTTCGAAAAGCATCGATGGAAAAATAAAACTACCAAATGGATTCATCAACTGTATACCCACTTTCCATCCAAGTTCTGGAATACCGGAAAACATAACCCTTATTTCAGCACTAAGTAGTCCTTCATCCAGACCATTTTTTAAATTAGCAACTGGGAAAATATCTTCCAAAAAAGTCATAGCTGTAGACCTCAAGTGAATACTTCGATGAGGTCCCGCCATCCACCAATGATCCTGATCTTCAAGATAACTTCCATCAGACCAACGCAAAATTATCATGCTTAATTGGTTCTCTCCTTCAACAAGCCATTGAGTTATATCAAATTCTAAAGGTGTACGGCTATCCTTTCCAAAACCTACATTATTACCATTGCAGAAAAGAAAAAACGCACTTTCAACACCTCCAAAGTGTATTATTGTTCTGCGGTTTTTCCATCCTGCTGGTAACCTAAATAACTTTCTGTATAGTCCAGTTGGATTTTCTTCAGGGACCATGGGTGGTTGATCTGGAAATGGCATTTGTACATTGGTATAATGTGGTTTATCGTAACCTTGCATTGTCCAATTACCAGGCACTTTAATTCTACTCCAATCAGAATCTTCCATATTAGGTAAAATATATGATTTTTTTAGATCCGCAGGTTTAGGAAAGAGCTTGAACTTCCAATCTCCATCAAGACTGAGAAACCAATCAGAATCATGAGGATCAGCATTTATAGCTTCTTTTTCACTTGAGAATCCATGAAAATTAGATCTGGGAGGCAGATTATTGATTCCGACACACTGAGGATTCATCCAAGGAATATCTGGACCTGAATATAAAAATTTTGGACAAATACTCATAAAGTTTCTCTATAGTGAATGACTGACTGCTCTCGAAGTTTTTCTGCAGAATGTTCTGGGGTAAGATCTCGCTGAGATTCAGAGAGTAATTCATACCCCACCAAAAATTTTTTCACATTCGGAGATCTAAGAAGTGGTGGGAAAAAATGAGCGTGTAAAAGCCAATGCTTAGACTCTTCATTCATTGGGGCCTGATGCCAACCCATAGAGTAAGGAAATGCAATTTTGAAAAGATTATCATATCTAGTTAATATATTTTTTAATATATTAGATAAATCAACTTGCTCTTTAGAATTTAGATCTGAAAGACGTTGAACTCCTCTCAGTGGCAATAGGAGAATTTCAAAAGGCCAAGTTGCCCAATATGGAACAACTGCTAACCAGGAATCATTGATTTCTATTACCCTAATCTTAAAATCAATTTCATACTGAGAATAAATTTCAAGAAGTAGTTTACCATAATCATTATAGTATTTTTTCTGGGACTGTTCTTCTAATATTGCTTGAGAAGGAAGAACATTTGTTGCCCAAATCTGTCCATGAGGATGCGGATTAGAACAACCCATCATCTCTCCTTTATTTTCAAAGATTTGTACCCACTTATAACTATTTCCCAGTTCAATACTTTGACTTATCCAAGTTTTTACAACTTGAAGGATTTCTGCTTGGTTCATTTCAGGTATTGTCTTGCTGTGGTTAGGCGAAAAACATATTACTCTACAGGTTCCCGAAATTTCCATTGATTGAAAAATTTCATCATCAGATATTTCAATCCTATGTTTTTTATTCTCACTTTCAGTTAAAGCTGGAAAATCATTTTGGAAAACAAAAGTACCTTTATATTCTGGATTTATTTCTCCTCCTGATCTCTTATTGCCGGGACAGAGATAACATTTAGAATCATATTCAGGAACTCTTATATTTCTTGTACTCTCAAACTGTCCTTCCCATGGTCTTTTAATTCTATTTGGAGAAACTAGTACCCAATCACCAGTCAATAGATTTTTTCTGCGGTGAGAATTTTCACTATAATTTAACATAAATAAAATAAGATTTTAAAATTTTATTCTTTTACTGCACCTAAAGTTAAGCCGGTAATGAAATGTTTCTGGAGCAAAAAAAACAATAGCACTGGAGGCAGAGCAGCTATAATAGACCCGGCTGAAACGAGATGCCAGAATGAAGTCCACCTACCCTGTAATGCCTGAATTCCTAATGTTACAGGACGTGCATCATCTCCCTGAACTAGAACAAGTGCCCAAAAATAATCATTCCAAATAAAGGTAAATTCTAATACTGCCAGTGCTGCTAGAGCTGGTTTTACAAGAGGTAAAATTATATTCCAGAATATACGCAATTCGGAAGCACCATCAATCCTGGCACTCTCAACCAATTCATTTGGCAGTTCCTTAATGAATCCGCGAAGAAAAAAAGTACAAAAACCTGTTTGAAATGCTGTATGGAATAAAATCAAGGCCATTTTTGTGTCGTAAATCCCAAACTTCAAGGTTAAATCTCTCACAGGTATCATTAAAATTTGTGCAGGAACAAAATTCCCAGCTATAAATAGGGCAAAAATTGTAAAATTTCCTCGAAAATTATGTTTTGCAAGCGCATAACCAGCCAAAGAACTCAAAGCTAATGTTCCTAAAACTGTAGGGATGGTTATAACTACACTATTAAAAAAGTATTGAAGCATTGGAGTCAAAGTGAAAATCTGGGTATAGTTTTCAATTAATGAAAACTCATTTGGCCATCTATAGAAATTCCCAGAATTAATATCTGCCAAAGAACGAATTGAAATCATAATTGCTGCAGCCAAAGGGAGTAACCAAATTATCAAAGAAATATATAGAACTATACGATATCTTCCTCTAACGAAAATACTTGATTTTTGTATAGGCTCTGGAAACATGATTATAATCGTCCTTTTTCATTTAACCAAACTCTTACGAGGAACCAGACAATATAAATATCAAGAATAAAAAAAAGTATTGTCGCCAATGCAGCTCCATATCCCATTCTATAATTAAAAATAGCCTGTTCAACCATTTCATAAGCTAAAACCGTAGAACTTCCCCAAGGGCCCCCTCGAGTCATTATTGCCACTAGATCAAAACTTCTTAAAGCACCCAAAACAGAAACTACTACGGCTATAAATGTAGCTGGTCTCAATTGTGGAAGAATAACATTCCAAAACATTTTCCAGCCCTTAGCTCCGTCAATTTTTCCCGCCTCTACAATTTCTTTATTCAACCCTGCTAAACCAGTCATGTATAAAATAAGGCAATATGCAACTTGAGGCCAAAGAGCCGCTAAGATTAC
>MDTG01025317.1_pt1 | contig 10541 bp, 8 predicted proteins | sample 811421 | NCBI WGS metagenome assembly MDTG01 (sample SAMN05326645, study PRJNA326480) | marine metagenome | isolation source: seawater | place: Pacific Ocean: South East | collected 2011
ACCAGCAGCTGTTATATTTGAAGTGTAAGGCATTAAAAGAAAATCCATTTTTGATAAAACTTTGGGAATTTGTGCATAAGGGATGTGGTTATAAATAAATAGATTTTTAATATTTCTTTTGGAGATTAAATTTTCAACATTTTTCAAACTTCCATATAAATGATAATTATTATTTTTATCAATTTTTGCTAGATTTACCAATAAATCAAAGCCTCTAGACTTATACATGGAGCCCAAATAACCAATTTCATATTTTTTTTTTACAATCGAAAATTTAAAACACTGAACAATTGAAGATCCACTTGGCAAAACTATAAATTTTTTTTTGTCGACTGAGTATTTTTTAATATAACTATTTTTTGCAAAATTACTTATAGCGATAATCTTTAATATATATTTTGAATTAAGATATTTAATATTCTTAACAAGATATCTAACTATTCTTGACTCAATATCAAGGTCATGGTGTATTTCAACAATTACTTTTTTTTTTAATAATACTAAAAGAAAGCATGTGAAGAAATTTCTTGTAATATATAAATCAGGTTTAAAGCTCATACTTTTAAATATTGATATAATTGAGAATAAATAAAATTTAATACCCAGAGGAAATTTAGTAAAACTTTTTAGTCTTAAACATTCAAACTTTGATTTAACATTATAAAAATCAAATATATCTTTATTTGAAACTCTAGTTGTTATCAAAAAAACCTTATGATTCAGTTTGGAAAAAGACTCACAGGTTTTTACGATTTGAATTGCACTTGCATTTGTTGAGGGAATTGCAGTGTTTGCTAAATAACAAATCTTCATATTTTACTTAATTTTAAATTTAATTGTCGTTGAAAAAAAATGATTTTTTAAATCATTTAAGAGTGATTTAATACTTCGTAAATCGAATTTAAAACTAATCAAGTTAATTATTAATATTTCTAATAATGAAATTTGAACAAAACCATGCTTTTCGAATAATTTCTTAAGACTAAATCTGTTAAAACAATTTAAATGTTCTAGAGGTTGAATTGGACCCTTTACTATGCCAACAACTTTTTTTGTGTTAATAATTTTAGAACCATCAGGAACAGATACAAACAAAATACATTTTGGCCTAGATATGGTCTTAAGAATCAATAATACATCATTTATGTCATCTAAATGTTCCAGAACTTGATCTAAACGAGTGTAGTGAAAATATTCTTTATAATTTTGTATATCCTTTAAATCTAAAATTTTTAAACCATTATCATTTAAATATTTTTTTCTACTTAAAGAAATTTCAAACGCATAAGTGTCAACCTTTTCATTTGAACTAGATTTTAACCAATGTCCCCATCCAGCTCCAAAATCTAAAATTTTAACATTTTTTTTAAAATATTTAGAGATAAGGTCAATTTCTTTCTTATTTCTATTTCTTGATTTAAGAAATTTCTGACTACTTTTTTTTAGACTCTCAGATTTATCAATTATTCTTTCGTATAATTCATTACTAAAATCATTTATAGGTGAATATTTTTGCCAAACAAATTGACAATTATTACAATTAAGCAAAACATAATTTATATCCTTCAATTTTGAATTAAATTTTTCATATTTGTTTTGACCATAATATGAGCAAAAAAAAGATTTTAAAATTTCGTCATCATATTTTTTTGAAAAAAATTCAACTCCTTTTTGATCACAAATTTTACAGTTTTCATGAACTGAAAAATTTACCATTGAAGAAAATTTTTTAAGTTTTTTTGAATAAAGTTCAATTCATACCTAGATAAGCCATTTTTTGCTTTATAAACATTTTTTTTTGTAAACTCATAATCAAAATTTAAAACTGGTATATTTTTTATTTTCAAAAAATTATTTATTTTTTTTACTTCTGGCTTCATATTATTTACAAATTTTTCGAATTTCACTTCAAGAATTTTGTCCATGTTTTTTTTTATTAATTTAGATCTTTTCTGCATTATAATTTTATACCATTTGACAAATATATTTACATCATATCCTGGATAGGCATATGATCCTCGAGATTTCATACTATAGTAAATACTCCTTGGATCACGAGTTACGATTATTATTTTGGGATTTCTAAAATATTTGAAAGCTATTTCCGGTTTCCAGAAATTTGTTGCTTGATCTAAGATAATATTTTTTGTTCCGATAAAATTAATATTTGCACTAAATATCTTCGCTAAATATTTTCTAGTTTCAATTAAAAATATCTTATCATTAATTGGTAGTCTCATTTTGTAAAAACTATGATTATGATTTTTGTAGCCAAAAAATTTTTTTTTAAATTTAAATAAAAATTTATCTAATGATGCTAATGAGACACTTTTGAATTGTGGCAATCCTGTATAAGAAACATTTTCAATTTTTTTTATATAGTCAAGTGTCAATGAATAAAAACTATTTCCATAAATAAGTTTATTTGTTTTTGAAGATTTTAAAGTCGAAATATTAGAAAAATACTTTTTGAATTGATCAAAAGCTTCAGATGAATTATTTAGTGAAAAATCTTTTACAAAAGAATTATACAGGTTTTCAATACCATATGGGTCTATAATTAGTCTAAATTCTTCTCCTTGAAAAGGTGAAACAAAATCGTTTCTGGATAATAAAAAATCGTGGACTGCACCACCTCCACTATTACCAGGGCTGACTATTATTACTATTTTGTTCTGAGTAGACACTACTTCTTAAAGCTAATTATTTTTATTTTATTATTTAACATTAATTATTTTTTTATTGTTAGCACAACCACTGACCTTAAAGAGGTTTGTTGATTTTCTTTTTTTATAAACTTTGGATCATTTGGATGAAATTTAAAGTAAACTTCATTTAAATTTTCTCCAAAATAAGAAATTATTTCGTCTGAAGTTTTTAATGGAACTTTAGAAAGTTGAATATCAGGTTTGTGACTTATTCCTATGCATATTACCGATCCATTTTTTGAGACCCTTATAAATTCATCAATAGCTTCTTTGACCTTGTCTGTATAAGCTATAACCCATCCTGCAAATAACACATCAAAAGTGTTATCTTTATAAGGCATTTTTAGCATGTCACCTAAGTCGATTAAACTTGAGTAACTTTGTAAATCTATCGCCTTTATATTTTTTAAATTAAAACCATTAGACATAAGGGAGAAAATTTCAGATTCTAGTCTAGGACCTACTGAAAGAACTTTTGATTTTTGATAATGAATAAATCCCAGGGTTTTAAGTGGATGACATAAGAGATTTGTTCTGTCACCTGTAAATTTTCTAAAATATTTAAAAAAATTTAAAACAGGTTTTTTTATATGATAGACGTTGCTCTCTAGAGCAGTTTCATAAGAATTTTTTGACATTCCATGTTCACTACTGCTGATTGGGTATAAAGTTTTGAAACTTTTCCTTAAATAAAAGAGATAAATAAACCTAATATAAGCTACTATACCCCGAATTAAATTTATTTTAAAGATATGTCTTAGACACTTTTCAAACAAACTCATGTGAGTTATATACATATATTAATTAACATAAACAACAACATATATGTTAGGTAAAATTTTAACAAAACTTGATCAAATTTTTGGCAAAATAATGTTTAGAACATTACTGCCTCTTTCATATATTTTGCTTAATAAAAAATTATATAAGAAAATTCAACATCAAATAAGTTCAAAAAGTCATTATCAACTGTTTGAAGATGGATATGTAATTGTTGATAAAAATTTTAGTAAGATTGCTGATGAAATAAATGAAAAAATTACAATTGAAAAGAATAATAATTCAGAAATTAAATTTAAACCTGTTCATTACTTTAATATTGATGAAAGTTTAAAAAATACGATTAAAAATTTTACTAAATATGATTTGAAATTTATTATGGATGAAATTTCAATGTTTTATAAAATGCCAATATTTATTGCAAATGTTACATTAAGAAAAACAAATCATATAAATAATAATGAGGAGAAATTTAACAATTTTTTTCATAATGATATTTACTTAGGAAATCATTTAAAACTTTTTTTTAATCTTCATGATATGAATTCAAAAAATGGACCTACGGTCATTATACCCTCAAAAGAAACTAAAAGAATTTTAAATTTTAAGAATAGGTTTGCAAAAAGAGGTTTGTTCGTACAAAAAGATGAAATCAAAGAAAAATTTACAAATAATCTTAAAAAAGGAAATTTAGTGATTTGTAACACTTGTGAATGTTTGCATAAAGCATCTGTGCCAGAAATTAATGAGAGTAGAGATATATTAACTTTAACTTTAGTAGCTTATCCAGATAAAAATATAAATGATTTATTTTATCATGAAAAAAATTTTCATAATGAAATTTGGAATGGAAACAGCAATTTAGCAAAAAAATATTCCAAACCAGGAATTACTAAGATTTTCAAATTTTATAATGCTTTTAGTTAAATTTTTATAATACCATCTTAAAGGCTTTAAAAAAATTAATTGTGGTCAATATATTAAATATTAAAAAACTAGTATTAATTTGCCCTTTTCTGAAATTATTATAATGACTCAACACTTCTTTTTGGTTGAATATTGATGAATTTCGTAGCTCTGATGAATTAAAATTATCAAGAGTAAATTCAACAAGATCTTTTTTTAACCAATTTGACTGTGGGTCAACAATTGTTTTTTTTTGTCTTGTATAAAATTGTGAAACTTTTTCTCCTCTTAAACTTTTTTTAAAAATATATCTAGTTTGATTATTATAAAATTTCATTTTTGAATTAAGATTAAATAAATAGCTAAATAATTTATGGTCTAAAAATGGAACTCTTGCCTCAACTCCAAACATCATGGATAGCCTGTCAGAGTATTTCAATACCCTTGGTAATTTTATTTCTTTTATGTCTTTATATTGTGAATTTTTTAAAAACCCATGCTCTTTGATAATTTTATTAAAAATAACTTTATCTGTATTATAATTCAGTTCAGACTGATCGATAAAATCATCATTAAAAATTTTTTTAAAAAAATTTGGAATTCCATCAGTTGTTGATAATCCTTGAAAATTAATTGTTTTAAAAATTGCTTTATCTAATTTAATGTTTTCATTTTTAAATAGCTTTTCTTTTATTACATTGAAGCTTGAGTTAAATTTTATCTTATTCTTATCAAGAAGATAAGGTAAATAATTATATTTATAACCAGCGGTCATCTCATCGCCACCATGACCCTCAATAATAACTTTTATATTTTTTTCGTTTGCCTTTTTATATAATAAATAAGTTCCAAAAAGTCTTATTGAAGTAAAAGGACTTTCAAGCGTTTTACACAAATTCCCAATTTGATTTATTATATGCTTAGGTTTGACTATAATATTGTAATTAGAGGCAGATAAAGCTTTTGAGATCTCTTTTGCCTTTATAGATTCACTATTTAAATTATTTTCAAAATCATAAGTAAACGTTTTCAATTTAGTCTTTTGTTTGTTTGACATAATTTGAGCTATTGATGCACTATCAGTTCCTCCACTTAAAAATAATCCGACTTCTCTATCTGATATTAAATGTTTGCTAATTGTATCTTCTATTTTTTGTCTAACTTTTTTTTCAATTATAGATGGATCATCATCTTGTATTTTGTTAGAGAATAAACTCCAATAATTTTTTTTTACAAATTTATTTTTTTCATAAACTAAATAATTACCCGGTTCTAAAGATTTTATATTATTAAAAAATGTCTTACTACTATTATCAAGATTTCCTTTCAAAAAAAAATCTTTAAACGCAGACACATTAAGATTTATATTTTTAATATAATTTAAAATAGGTTTTATTTCAGATGAAAAAATAAGTTTATTTTCATCGTTATAAAAATATAAAGGTTTTATTCCAAATCTGTCTCTCACAATTATACATTTATTCATTATCTTGTCGTATATAACGAATGAAAACATCCCTTCCAAAAAATTTAAAGTTTTAATACCATATTTAGAAAATAAATTTACAAGAACTTCTGTATCTGAATATCCATTCAATTTTATATCATTTATTTTTTTTTTCAATTCATCAGAATTATAGATTTCACCATTGAAAACAATTAAATATCTTTTTGATCTATCCCACATTGGTTGTGAACCTTTTTTGGATAAATCTCTAATGCTAAGACGATAAAACATGGTTGAAATATTTTTATAATTTAAAAATTTTGCCTCATCTGGTCCTCTCTGTTTAATGTATGATGAGGCGTTTAAGAATTTTCTTTTGTTAAAAGAAGATTTTTTTTTTCTGTATTCAAATAGAAAACCACACATATTTATCTAAGATAAGCCTAACATGTAAATTCAAATATACCCGGATATATTTCCTTTATATTTGGTTTTTTTAAATTAGTAAGTTCTACAAATTGGTTCGATATGTAGTCTAATTCCTCTTTTAAAATTTTAGGATTTTTTTGTTCTTTTAAAGCTTTAGACGGATCATTAATTAATTTTTTTGGTATCAAATTTTCTCTTACAAATCTTTTTAAAAAATAGTATTTAGAAAATAAATTCGTGCTAAAAATATTTTTATCTTTTACTTTATATTCTCCTAATTTTTCAATTATTTTTTCCTCAGTATCAATATTAGCGATATTTTCTTCAATTTCTTTTTTATCAAGTTTATTTAGAAAGTCAGAATTTTTACTTTCATTAAAACCATCTAAAAAACTTATAAGTTCACTAGCATCATTTATATTTTTAGAAACAATTTTAGGAAATGAGTATTCAACATTTTCGTTCACAAATGGAATGAAATTAATTGGTACTTTCCCTAAATAGTAACTCTCTACCGAAGTAGTACAATTACAAGAGATATTACATTTTGTGGCCAAAAGCATACTTTCAGTAGAAAATTCTCCAGTTGATAGCTCTATGTTTTTATATTCTTTCAATATTTTTCTGTAAGTATCATAATTTTCTCCAGGATGAGGAAGAACAACTAATTTTTGATTTGGTAGCTTTTCAGAAAATAATTTAAAAAATTTAAAATAAAGTTCATAATTTGTCTTTTCATGCTCTTTGGCTTGTTTAGCAATATTTAATGTATGTTCATTAGTGACATATCCTTTGTCAACTTGACCTTTTACATATTCGCTATAACCCTCTCTAGGTAAAAAATTAATTTTTCCAAATTTTGTAGAAACTAAAAAAAATTCTCCAAATTTTTTTTTAATCGCAGAAACTTCTTCTTTATATAATTTCTCATATTTCTTGTTAAGAATATTTATTCTTGAATTTCCAGCTATAGAAATTTTATTTTCTAACTGTGGGAATTTACTTTTAATAAGTTTCATGTCTTTTGCTCCCCAGCAAAAAAAGTGATTATCTATTTCGTTTACGGTGTTTTCTCCATATCTTCTTAAATAATATTGGTCGTCATAATGCATCAAACCCTCTTCATCTATTGCACTTATCTTAAAATTTTTTTTTTTAAGACCTTTCACAAAATTTATTAGGTTATGTTGAACACTTTTAAGAATGTAATGACCAGGTCTTAATATATTTAACTTTGAGTATAACTCTACTTTTGTTCCAATCACTACAGAGAAACCCCTATTTGCAGCTTTTAAAGCAAATATTATTCTAGATAAAAACTCTCTTCTATAAATCTCGATTGGAAAGTAAATTCTTGTTTTCATATAAAAATTATAAATCTAAATCTAATTTTTCCGATAGTTTTTTACACTCTAAAAGATTTTTTTTAGTATCGATATTTACATATCTATAATCAATCTCATAATATAAACTTTTAGGTAGGTAAATTGAATTATGCTTCAAAAACTTCTTAATTAAAAAAAAATAAAATATTCCATTTCTAATAAATGTTTCTGATAATTGTTGCCTAGCAACAACTTTTTTTCCTTTTTCTAAATACGTCTTAAAATAATAAGAATTTTTTTGAGTCAATATTTTTAAAGGATGATATTTGGTTGATATTCTACTAACAGACCAAATAGAATCTGCTTTTTTTAATATTAATTTTTTTAATGCTTCTAAAAAATTTTTTCTGTATCTTATTGGAGACGTTGGTTGCAAGTATAAGAGATAATCGTAGTCTTTATATCTCTTATCAACTAAAACAGATTTAATTATTTCAGCATCTGAAGCAAAATCTCTTGAAAGATATTTGCTCCTTAAATGGACTTCGCACTTATTTTTTTTTGCAATATTAATAATTCTTTTATTTTCAGAACTAACTAAAATTTTATCAACAAAATTTAGTTTTTTTGCAAATTGAATAGATGCTTCTAACAAAGAATTTTTTTTTATTTTTTGTAGATTTTTTAATTTAATTCCTTTGCTCCCGCCTCTAGCTGGGATAAGACATATGATTTTTTTATTTTGGAACATCTAGAGTTAATTCGTGTGTTCCCCAACTTTTAATAAAAGTTTTTCTTTCTTCTCTAGCTAATTTATTTATTTTTGTATCCTGATAAATTGAGTCACTATTATAGTGAGTTGAGGAAACTTCTTCAAATATACATCCATTTTTATCTGTTTTAAACCTATGCCATACTCCAGGCATTACTACTTGGGTATCACCCGGATAAAGCACTTTTTCTTTTCCATCCAACTCTGAGTAAAGGACACCACTAAGTATTTGGAAAGTTTCCTCTTTAAGATTATGTTTGTGTAAAGGATGTTTTTGATTTGGAAATAAAACAATAATTTTTTTTGCATACCCCCTATTAACGCAATTAAATAAGAAACATCCATATTTTGGAAATTTTTTTATTCCATAATGGTGAGAAATTTCAAGATCAAATAAATTACCTAACTCAATTTTAGAATAATTAAGGATTGCTTTTACCTTGTGTATATAGCTTGTAATTAAATTTAATGACTCTGGCCTTTTTACTTTTATTGAGTTTAAATTTAATGGTTGGTCTTTTTTAATATTTTTGATTGTTAAATACGATTTAGATTTTAAACTAAAATCATTAGTTGAAATTTGATTTTTCTTTTTTGGAAAAGCAAAATAAATATTTTTTTTATTCAATTTTGTATTCTTTTTAATATCAGATTTTGCGTAAACTCCTCTTTCAAGTAAAGAAAGTGTACTAATTTCATTTTTATCTATAATTTTAGTATCAAATCCAAGTGAATTTTTTACTTTTTCTAAATTTTCCAAATAGCTAATAAACTGTGAAGGATTAGTTGAGTAATTATTCAGATTATATTTTTTTGTTTTTATGCCAATATGTTTTTCAAAAATTGTAGCTCCAAGGGACTTAGCAATAGTTGAAGGAAGATAATTATCTGGATCCTCGTGTGTTGACCAGCCAATTTTTACATCAGGATATCTTTTGATCAAATCTGAGATTACGTTCAATTGAAGTGTTTCATTTGGACTCGGATAAATTGATATACAATGCATCAATGCGAAGTTTTGCTTTTTATGACTAAAAAAACTGACAATTTTATCAATGCTATCAAGTGATTTACCTCCTGTAGAAATTAGCTTAGGAATATTATTTTCAGCACTTCTTTCAATTAAAGACCATTCGTTTGAAGATACACTAGCTATTTTCAAAATATCAAATTTCATTTTTTCAATCTGAAGAATAGAAGCCTCATCAAAAGGTGTACATGCTGATAATATTTTTTTCCTATCAAGATATTTCTTTAAATCAAAAAATTTTTCAAAGCTAAGCTTTGTTGACAAAAATCTTTGTACGTATTTATTCTCTTTATTTCCTATTTCAGATTTGTGTACAAAACTTTCTAAATCTCTAAATTGAAATTTAATTGCAGCTTTTATTTTGTATTTTTTGATAACCTTATCGAAATTATCAATTACATGCTTTGCGTGTTTAATGTCTCCAAAATGGTTATTTGCTAAGTCAAGCACGAATAAATTATCAAAAATAGATTTTGAATTTGGCATGGTAGTATCTAATTAAATTATTTAAAGTTTTCAAGTTAATAAATTGATCAAATTATCAATGCAATATATATTTGATGATAATTAAATGTATACAAAAAAAATTTACTTTCTTATAGAGACAAAGAAACGTGAGCTAAATTCTCAACTACCAGTTATTAATGAATTAATTCAAAAAAATATTGAGTGTTATATCATTTCAAAAAAGCAATTCTTATCAAAAATTGACATTATCAACCCAGGTGTAATTTTACTTAAAAGTATTGGATCAAGAAATATAGAAATCATTAGAAATTTAAAAAAAAAGGGACATAAGTTAATTTGCTTAGACTCAGAGGGAATTAGTTTTTTACACAAAAAACAAGTTAAAGATAGAGTAAATGAAAAAAATTTAAAAGAAATTGAATATTTTTTTTGTTGGGGAAATAAATCATTAAATATTCTTAAAAAATATTTTCCTAAATTTAGAAAAAAACTTGTGACAACAGGAAATCCAAAATTTGATTTAATTAAAAATTTTAAAAAAAATAAAATCTATAATTCTGAAATCGAGGAAATAAAAAAAAACTTTGGAAGCTACATATTATTTTTAACAATGTTTACAGTTTATAATCCTGTTAAAAGATATGGTTTTCAGAATAAAAAACAATCACTCGCAACA
>MDTG01044298.1_pt1 | contig 10541 bp, 6 predicted proteins | sample 811421 | NCBI WGS metagenome assembly MDTG01 (sample SAMN05326645, study PRJNA326480) | marine metagenome | isolation source: seawater | place: Pacific Ocean: South East | collected 2011
TAGGACTGTTTTTTCAGTCGTAAACAAAGGTGCGTCAGATTCAATGACGATTACTTGGACAGTAACAATTTCGTAAGGTAAATAGATGGCGCTAGTACTTAGAAGACTAGGTAGAGTAGAATTAGCAAGGACATTCCACAGAGATGTTCGTAACAGTAATGACTATTTCCACTTTGCCGTAGGAAGAACAACAGCATGGACTGATGATACAAGTCCAGAACTTCCTATCGATAATGATTCGTATGTTTCTAAGTTTAGGCGTAGCATGATGTTTACCCAAAGAATTGACTCGGCAGATGTTTGTTTACTAGCTAAACGAACAAATTGGCAAACCGGCACCGTATATGATGAGTATGATGATGCTTATACATCAACTAACCAATCATATTCTGGTGCCTCCAATTTAGCAGATGCTAACTTTTTTATTATGACGGATGAATTTAAAGTATATAAATGTATCAGTAATAATAACAATGGAGCTAGCACAGTTAAGCCTACAAGTACAGGTACATCTGTATTTGAATTGGCTGATAATTATAATTGGAAATTTATGTTCCAAATCTCAGCATCAGATCAAAATAGATTCTTAGATGCTGACTTTATACCTGTAAGAAAATTAACAGGTAATCCTACACATGATGTTACAGGAGAAGTAGATAGTATTACAATAGATGCAGGAGGCTCTGGTTATACAAGTGTTCCTACAGTAGTAATACAAGGAGACGGAGATGGCTTAGCATCTGGTACAGCTACTATATCAAGTGGCGCAGTAACAGGCGTAACAATTACAGCATCAGGTTCAGGTTATAGTTTTGCTTTTGTAACTTTTGTTGGTGGAGGAGGCTCTGGAGCAACAGGTACAGTTAATCTAGGAGATGCAGATTCACTCCCAGCATTACAAAGTGCTGTAGAAGGAGCATCTGTAAATGGAACATTAGACAGAGTTATTGTAACAACACCTGGCCAGGACTATGCAGAAAGTGATGTACAAGTTAATGTACAAGGAGATGGCACAGGAGCAGAAGCAAGTGCTTATGTTAACGCAGCAACAGGAGCTCTTACAAAGATAAGAGTAACAAATCCAGGCTCTGGTTATTCATACGCTAATATAGTTATTACAAATACATCAGCACCTGGAACAGGAGCTGTAGCAAGAGCTATTGTATCACCACAAGGTGGACATGGTTCAAACGCACCTAGAGAATTGTTTGCACACAATGTAGGTGTTACAGTATCATTCTCAGATAATGATAACAGAGATTCAATATTAGGCAACGACTTTAGACAGATTGCACTAATTAAAAATGTAAAAACACCAGCGGGTGTTACATATACAACGAACACAGCAACCACTTGCTTTATTATTACTGTAGCAAGTGTGACACCATACGCAGTAGATGATGTACTTACATCAGATGATGGAGGCTCATTTACTGTAATACAAGTAGATTCAACAAATAAAAATATTTACTTGACTTCCGAAATACCTCAAATAACTTCTAATTCAACTTTAACAAATACTACTCAAAACATTAGCAATTTGAGTATAAATAGTTTAACACAACCGGAAGTTGATAATGCTACCGGCGAAGTTATTTATTTAGATAATAGATCGCCAATCATTAGATCGGCAGACCAAGTAGAACAAATAAAGGCATTGATTAGGTTTTAACACATGGCATTAAATTTAAATACATCACCATACTACGACGACTTTTCAGACGATAAACGATTCCATCGTGTGTTATTTAAACCTGGTGTCGCCGTACAAGCAAGGGAGTTAACACAATTACAAACAATATTGCAAGATCAAATGGACAAAGGATTTGGTTTTGTAATACAAGAAGGTGCTGTTATAACAGGTTGTGCAGAATCAACCGAGAGTGTTAATTGGGTTAAGGTAAACGATACAGACGCAGCAGCAGCCTCAATAGATAACGATAAGCTTGTAAACTTCGTTGGTAAAGAAGTAATTGGTTCTTCAACAGGCCTTAAAGCAAGAATTATTGATTCAGAAACAGGTACAGTAAGTGGGGCGCCTAATCTTAAAACACTTTATATTAAATATTTAAATTCTAGTACTTCACATACTCACTTTAATGCCTCAGAAACTTTAACAGTTTATACACCTAACACAGGTGATGGAACAGGCGCAACAGATTTAGCAGGGTTTACTTTTGTTGTTAATAGTTTAACAGGAAATAACTATACTGCTAAATATTACGGAGCAACAAACAGAGTTACATTACAGCCAGGTATTATATTTGCCAGAGGCGCTTTTATAAAAACAGACAAAGTATCTTGTTTAGTAGACAAATACAACGAACTATTACCTAAGAAGGTAGGTTTTGTTGTAGAAGAAGCATTAGAACAAGCAGCAACAGATACAACATTACTTGATCCTGCACAAGGATCATTTAACTACAATGCACCTGGAGCAGATAGACTTAAATATACAGTAACACTAAAAGCATTTAGTCCTTCTACAACACTTCCAGAAAACTTCTACACATACGCACATTTTGAAGACGGTGCAATACAAAATGTAGGGCTTAAAAATAATCCACTACATGGTGTAGGACAAATATTAGCAAACAGAACATACGACGAATCAGGTAATTACCTGGTTAGAGGAAATACAGTTTCCTTAAGAGAACATTTAAACGAAAATAACAATGGTGGTATTTACGCATCATCAAATGGTGGTTCAAGAGATGCACTAATGATCCAAGTAGATCCTGGTGTATCATATGTAGGCGGACATCGTAGAGAATTATTAAGTTCCAAACGAATTCCTATAATGAAACCTTCAATGGATGTTACAAAAGAATCACAATCCATTTCAACATCATATGGTAACTATGTATTAGTAGATAACTTAACAGGAATATTTGATGTTGATGGTGGCAACTTAATAGATTTATATAACAACACAGCAGGAGCTGGAGGAGCAGGTTCCAAAGTAGGAGAGGCCAAAGTAAGGCAACTTGTATATGAAAGTGGAACTATTGGATCTACATCAGCACAATATAGATTATATCTATATGATATACAAATGCTAAGTGGAGATTTCACAGCAGTTAAAAGTGTAGATTATAATAACGGAGAAACTTGGGGAGGTGTAGCAAATACAGTTCTCGAAAGCAGTCTTGCTGTATTAAAAGAAAGTAAAGTAAACAAATTAGTTTATAGACTTCCTTATAAAAATATTAAAACATTAAAAGCAGAATCAGGAAACACATACGATTATTCCTTCCAATATCAGAAAGAATTTAATGTAGAGTTAGATGGTACAAATGGAAATGCAACATTAACAGTTACAGGTACTGAGACATTCCCATATTCAGGTACACTAACAGATACACAGAAAAGAGATTTCATAGTTATAGCAAAAGCAGGTTTCACACAAAACTCTGCTACTGTTGCAGCAGGCGGATTTATAGATTTAACATCAGCAAATAGTAATGCAAGTGTAACAGTTAACAGTTCAACATCAATTACAATAGACACGGGTGGCGCTATTACAGGCACCGGTACTGTAAGAGTGTATGTACCTGTACAAGTGGCTGACGCCACACCAATCGCCAAGGCTTTACAAACAAGTCAGTACATTAAAATAGATACAAGTACCCACCCAGCCGGCACAACAGGAGAATATAATTTAGGTGTAGTTGATTTATATAAAATAGAAAGTATAAGAGCTCATACATCAGCGCTAACATCAGACACAGATGGTATTGATGTAACATCAGATTTTAGAAGTGTTAATGGCCAACAGGATAGTTTTTACGGACAAGCAAAAATATTTAAAAAAGGTAGTAGTACTTTAAATCTTTCAACTTATGATCACTTATTAATTAAGTATTCAGTATTTACTTCAACTATTGCAGGACCATCATTTGCTTGTCTAGATAGTTATCCTGTAGATGATACTTCAAGTCCAGCAGCAAATACAATTAGAACAGAAAATGTTCCTTTATATAACTCACAAAAATACGGAGACTTTAATTTAAGAGACTGTGTAGACTTCCGTCCTTATGTAACTAATACAGCAACACTTACAGGAACAATAGGAAGTGCTACAACTAATCCAACAAATGATAAAGTTATTAATAGGCCTGGACAAGGTTTAACAAATCCTAAACCTACTAAAACATTTTCAACAGATTTAAAATATTACTTAGGTAAAAAACTTAGACTTGTATTAGACTTTGATGGAGAGTATAGAGTAGTAGAAGGTGTGTATTCAGAAGATCCACAAATGCCAGCAGAACCTTCTAAAGCAATGACAATGGCATTGATAGACTTACCACCGTATCCTAGTTTATCACCTCAATCAGGTAAACTAGCAGGTAGATTAGATTATACAGCGTCTATTAAAAACATATCTCAGAAACGATTCACAATGAAAGAGATAGGTGGATTAGAACAAAGAATTAAAAACTTAGAATACTATGCCTCATTAAACTTATTAGAAACATTTGCTAAAGATCAAACTATTGTAAACTCTACTGGAACAGATAGATTTAAAAATGGTATATTAGTAGATCCGTTTACAGGACACAATGTAGGTTCTGTATTAGATCCTAATTATAAAATATCCATTGATCCTAAAAAGAAACATGCTAGGCCTTTCTTTGTATTAGAAAATATTCCTGCTAATACAATGTGGAAAAATATTAGTAGAACAGCAGCAATTACAGGTACAGATTTAAGGTTAACAGGTACAACAGTTTCAGCACCTTACAATACAATGATTTTAACAGAACAACAACAGGCTTCGCAGACTGAGAATCTAGTTAAAGAATTAACATTCCATTGGAATGGAGACATGAAACTTACACCTGATGTAGATAACTTTGTTGACACATCGGTTCAACCAGCAGTTAATAGAAACTTTGATGGAAACTATGATGCATGGGAAAACATGTCAAATGCTTGGGGCACACAATGGGGCTCTTGGGAAGATTCGGGTGTTGCAAATGTAACTACTTCAACAGAAGCAATACAAGGTTTCGGCACAGGAGCAGGAAGTGGTGCACTTGCTACATTTACAACCACTACAACAGAACAAACACAGGTAAGACAGGGTATAGGTATTGATATTTCTCCAGCAACTGAAGAACAATCTTTAGGAGAAAAAGTAGTAGACATGGCTTTTGCTCCATTTATGAGAAGCCAATTAATACTTGTTGAAGCAAGTAGAATGAAACCAGAAACAAGAGTTTATCCTTTCTTTGATGGTGAAGATGTATCAGCAAATTGTACATTAGTAGATGGAACAACTACTTTAACAACAGACATAAACGGATCTATATTAGTTCAGTTTACACTACCAACAGGAAGATTTAAAACAGGACAAAGAGTATTCAAACTTACAGACAGTTCAAACAATCAAGACAAATTAGCTAAGACAACTGCTAATGCTGTATTTGAATCGGCAGGGTTCATACAACAGAAACAAGATACTATTTTAAGTTTTAAAACTGCCAACTTATCTTCTACAGCATTTACAGATAGTAGAACAATTACAGATGAGAGTATTAATTACACAATAGGAACAGGAGCACCTTTACCTCCAGCACCAGCACCGGTTATTATTAATAACCCACCGGTTGAGATTGTAACTATTGTTCCAAATCCTGTACCAGTACCAGAGATAATTATAGTGCCAGGACCTGCACCAGACTTGCCTAGTCCTTGGCCTCCAACTTCGTCTTTAACTACAACGACGATTACTACAACGACGGCAACAACGACGGCAACAACGACGGTAACAAGTACACCTACAATTACAACGGTGACACCAACACCAATTCCTGTTCCAGCAGAACCAGAACCTGTACCAGAACCACCGGTTGTTGCACAAGCGCCAGATGGAGAGGTTTCAGTCTGGGACCCAGCTTTCCCATTCGGTATTCAAGCAGTAGGAACAGGCGGATGGCCTAGCTTTGTTGTAGACATTGGAGCTAATGTGATGAACATTATTAATCCAATTATTGCAAATCCACCAGTTATACCACCACCAGAACCAGAACCAATTGTAGAAGATTGGGAGACTCCTGAATTAGACTTTGGTGAAAACTTTGCTTGGAATAGAGGAAGATTGGCAAGAGGTATTGGTAGGTTTGGTAGAGACCCATTAGCACAGACATTCACAGTTAGTGGTATGCCTGGAGGCGTCTTTATTACAGATATAGATTTATACTTTAAGAACAAACCATCATCTGGAGCTAACGGCGTAACATTAGAAATAAGAGAAGTTATTAACGGTGTGCCTGGACCTCGTATTCTACCTAATGGTGCTAAAAGAATGTTAAGAGGACATATTAATACATCGGCAGAATCAGGAGGCACGACATCATTTGTACCTACTAAGTTCTTATTTGACAATCCTGTATATTTACAAAACGATACAGAGTACTGTTTTGTTCCTAAACCGGACAATGATGAAGAAGGATATGACATTTATATATCTGAACTAGGACAAAACCAAATAGGAACAACAGAAAGAATTACTAAACAGCCTCATGGAGGCATGATGTTTAGTTCTGCTAATGACAGAACATGGTCTGCACAACAGAATCAAGACATAATGTTTAGAATAGCAAGAGCTAACTTTAAACTAGGAAAAACAACTGGTACATTATCTAATAATAATTTAGATTGGATTAATTTTAGTTCTACAAGTACAGGTGCTGCTATAGATTGGCAACCAGGTAAATTCATACATGGTTTCCATACAACTTCTATTACAGCAGGATCTAATTATACTGGAGCACCAACAGTTACAGTAAATAATACAGGAACAAACGGAACAGGATTAGCAGTAACAGCTGTTATGGCAGGATCAGGTTCAACACAAACATTAGCAAGTTTAACAATTACAAATCCTGGATCTGGATATACTAAGGCACCAACACTTTCATTTAGTGGCGCAGGTGGCTCAGGAGCAGCAGCCACATTACAATATAAGAGAGGGCTTATAACAGGTTATAATAGTTTAGACGAACAATTAACTGTAGATAGGCAAGCAGACATAGCGCCATTCCAAGTAGGAGATGTAATAGGTAATACAGATGGTTATGCTACAATTGGTTCATTTACAAATAAAGTAATTAACGAAGTGGCATTGAACGCAAGTAATATTGTTCCAGCAAATACAACATCTCTAATGGCAAGTGTAGCTATAAATGAAACAGGAGCAGCCAACGCAGTAGGTAAGTCTGGTGTTTCAGAAACATATATGGATATAGATTTCAATATTACTAAAAAATTAGAAAAAGAACATACGATCTACAGTAGATCAGTAGAACTAGAGGCAACAGCTTCTGGAGGTTATGCTAATAATAAAACAGCATTACTAAAATTAGATTTTACCACGCAACAGGCCAATGTAAGTCCCGTTGTAATGATGGATCAAATGGATCTATTATGTATCGCTAACAGCGTAAACAATGACGCTGCTAATGAAGATACAAGGTATCAAGGAAACGCTTCTTCTCGGTATATTACAAGAAGGGTAGTGTTGGAAGACGGACAAGATGCAGAAGATCTAGAAGTTTATTTAGATGCTGCCATTCCAACAGAAGGAAGTTTAAGAGTTTACGGAAAAATGATGAATTCCGCAGACGAAGGAGACTTCCAAGATGATTTGTCCTGGGTAGAATTATCATCAGTAACAAACCCATTCGAATCAACTGAAGATTTTGCAGAATACAAATTTAAAATACCAGCTAAAGGCTCTAACGCAGCAGGCCTAAATAGTAGTGTATTTGAGTATGATGTAAAACAAGTAGCAAGCATTGCTGTAGGTAACGCAGGTTCGGGATATTCAAGTGTTCCAACTGTTACAATTACAGGCGGTGGAGGTTATGGAGCTACAGCCACAGCATCAATTAATGGTAGTGGTCAAATATCAGCCATAACAGTTACAAATCCAGGCAGGGAATATACATCAACACCAACTGTTGCAATCACCGGAGGCGGTGGTTCTAATGGTGCAGGTACGCCAACAGTAGGTACAACTACACATAAAGGTTTTAAAACTTTTGCAGTTAAGGTTGTTCCATTAAGTTCAACAACATCTAAAGTTCCTTTCTTTAAGGACTTAAGAGCTATAGCGTTGCAGGCATAACATGAGAAATAATATACCTACTGGCATTATAAATATAGAGGGAGAGCGAGACTTAGTTAGGGATCGTAATTCCAAGGCCTTACTCAACACAAACAATGAGAGTCTTAAAGCATATAAAATCAAAAGAAATGCAAATATTAAGATTATAGAGTATGAAAATGATATAAATACATTAAAGACAGAAATTGTTGAGATAAGGAAAACATTAGAAGTTTTAGTCAACAAAATTAAATAGGAAGATAAATGGCAACTTTAACATTAAGATCAGCAAAAGGTAGTCCTCTTACAAATAATGAGGTTGACGCTAACTTTACCAATCTTAATACCGACAAGTACGAATAAGGAAACAATGTATCTTTAGGTACAATTTCTGGTACGACGGTATCTGTTACCAGTGTTACTACAACAGGAGCATTAAGTGTAGGAGGTACTTCAACACTTAGTACATCTGCTACAACAGCGGGAGCGGGAACAGATCAAGCGGGAGCTACAGCATTAACTAAGTCATATAACATTATTACTTCGGGTTCTGCAAATTCAGGAGTTAAACTTCCTGATTGTGCAACAGGCTTGGAAGCATTTTTGTTAAATGATACATCCGTAAATGTTAAAATCTATCCTGCAACAGGTGAAGCCATCGATGGTGGCTCAGCAAACGCAGCAGTAGATTTAGCACCAGGACATTCATTGAAATTGGTAGGAGTAAGCGCAACAAAATGGAATAGGTTAAGCCCTGTTATCATTTACAACTCATCAGGAACAAGAGTAAACTAGGAAACGAATAAATGAGACCACTTAGAATTAAAGCATCAGCATATCCGATAGATTCTAGTAACATTCAAGGGTTACAAGAAATGACGGATGCAGAGATTGAACAGTATTACGCAGCAATATTAACAAAAGACTTTGCAGATAATACTGATGGCTCCGGTACAGGAGAAATAAACATTGGTGGTTCAGGAACTACTATTGGTACTGCTACAGATACCAAAAGAGATGACGCGGTAGGAACACACCCAACAGATGGTGCAAGTTCTACAGTTACTACTTACACTGCTAAACAAATAGAATCAGCAGCATCAGAAAGTATTACTAACAGGCCTTTAGGATATGAATCCTCAGGTACAGTTGGAATGCACGAATTTACAGATAGTGAACTTGATTCAGACATTCTAGACAAAATCGCAGATGACTTGGTTGCACAAGGCGACTACACAATAGGTCAATATAAACTAGCTACAAGTTCACCTACAGGTGGAACATGGACTGCTCGTTATACACTAACAGATACAGAAGTAGACGGAGACTCTATAGCTTATTATATTTGGCAAAAGACAGCACCTACAACTGCTGCTAATGCTAATTATAAACCACTTAAAGTAACAGGTGGTGGAGCAGGTGTACAAGAAATGACTGTTGCTGAAATGGAACAGGTTGTTCCTAATTTAAGAAATTATATGATTTCTAGTGGTAAAGGAAAATATGTATTACAAGCAGCGGCACCAGGTTCAGGCACATGGGTTGATCAAGGGTCATTTACAGATACAAGAAAAGAAGTAACAGCACAAAACTATACAGGTGCTTACACAGGAACATATACAGGTAGTTATGTAGGTGGTTACACAGGAGCCAAAAACTACGGAGGCACATACACAGGAACCTCAGCATACGCAGGGGATTACACAGGTGCTAAAAACTATGCAGGCACATACACAGGAACATCTGGTTACTCAGGTGATAAAAACTATTCCGGTGCTTATTCAGGAACATACGCAGCAGACTATGGTGGGTACGCAGGTACATCATATGCAGGTTCATACACAGGAACATACCAAGGAACATCTGCTTACTCAGGTGCTAAAAACTACACAGGATATTATGCAGGTACATCAGCATACGCAGGCCAATATACAGGTGCTAAAAACTATGCAGGTACATACACAGGAACATCTGCTTACTCCGGTTCATATTCAGGTACATACACAGGCTATTATTCCGGTACATACGCTGGCGACACAATACAAAGTTCAAACGAAAATGTCAGTACGGTAAAACTATGGCTTAGAACTGCTTAACTAGCAGTATAAATAAACTTACATTATGGAGATATTATGGCAAACGAAAAGGTCGTTCTTGAGATTGATCCAAGTAATATAACAACAGTCTCAGAAGAAGAATCTAAAAAGAAAAACTTTGTTTATAAGTATCCTTATTGGTCTAATAAGGAAGCAAGACATATAATTGTTACATTAGAATATCCAGATGGTAGAAAATCTACTGCATCTATTCAGGATAAAGACGGCACCAATCCAGATTATATAGCAATACTAGAAGAGTTTGGAGAAGAAACTCTAGATAAAAATACTGCAGATGGTGTTAAGCGTCGTGATGAAAACATAAAGAA
>MDTG01197199.1_pt1 | contig 10541 bp, 14 predicted proteins | sample 811421 | NCBI WGS metagenome assembly MDTG01 (sample SAMN05326645, study PRJNA326480) | marine metagenome | isolation source: seawater | place: Pacific Ocean: South East | collected 2011
AGGTGGTTTGATGGAAAAAATAATTCACAGAAATACAACAATTCCAATTGTCAAAGAGCAAGAATTTACTACATATGAAGAGGGACAAACTGCAATTAAAATTCATATTCTTCAAGGAGAAAGAGAAATGGTTAAGTACAATAGGACATTAGGCGAGTTTGTACTTGATGGGATTCTTCCAAAGCCACCAGGTATTCCTAGAATAAATGTTCGTTTTATGGTCGATGCCAATGGGTTATTAAGTGTAAGTGCGACTGATAAATCAAGTGCAGTAAATAAAGAACTAGAAGTTAAGCCAACATTTAACTTAGAAATTGATCAAATGAGGATTATGATTGAGGATAGTATAAAAAACTCATCATTAGATATGCAAGAAAGATTATTAGAGGAATCAAAAATAGATGCTGTTAGATTTATAAATGAATTAAAGTCAATGGATGCAGAATTAAAAAGAATATGCTCACCTCAAGAATTGAACAAGATTTTTTCCTATATAAAATTATTAGAAAATGAAGTTGAAAACAGAAATAGAGAAGGTATTTTAGATTTTTTAAAAAAACTTGACGTTGCAACTCAGAGTTTTTCTGAAAAGAGAATAAAACAAAAAATAAAATCTGCTTTAGTTGGAAAAAATTATGATAAATTATAATTATGGAGATCAATTATGCCAAAAATAATTTTTGTTGAGCCAAATGGTAATGAAAAAGAAATTGAGTGTGAATCAGGACTATCTGTTCTGGAGATAGCTCATAAAAATCATATTGATCTTGAAGGAGCCTGCGAAGGTTCTCTTGCATGTTCAACTTGTCATGTGATTGTTGATAAAAATGATTTTGATAAATTAGAGGATCCAACTGAAGAAGAGGAGGATATGCTAGATTTGGCTCATGGACTCACTCACACCTCAAGATTAGGTTGCCAAATAATCATGACTGAAGAATTAGACGGTTTGAAAGTTAATTTGCCAAGTGGAACAAGAAATATAAATGTCGAATAAAATATGAAATTAAAATGGACTGACACTATCGATATTGCAATCGCCTTAGAAGAGAAGTATCCAGATGTTGATAATATCAATTTAAGATTTACTGATTTACATAAATGGATAACCGCTTTAGAGGAATTTGAGGACGATAAAAATTCTTCAAATGAAAAAATTTTAGAATCTATTCAAATGGCTTGGATTGATGAAAGACAATAATTTATATATCAATTATAACAATTTTATAAAAAAAAATAATTTGCCTCCCGTAGGTGAAAAAATTGTTGTCGCAATGTCTGGTGGAGTTGATTCTTCAGTAGTTGCAGTATTACTCAAACATGCTGGTTACAACGTTATCGGAGTAACAATGCAACTTCACCAATCCAAAAAAGTCGTTCATAAAACAAAAACTTGCTGTTCGGGTGCAGATATAGCTGATGCACGTAATGTTGCTAAAAAATTTGGTTTCAAACATTTTATCATTGATTTACAAAAAGAATTTAAAAAATCAGTAATTGATAATTTCACGAATAGCTATTTATCGGGTGAAACACCTATACCATGTATTAGATGTAATGAATCCGTAAAGTTTACGGATTTAATCGATTTTGCAAAAAAAGTTGGTGCAAAGGTTCTTGTAACGGGTCACTATGTAAAAACAGTTTTTAACGGAAATTCAATTCAAATGCATCAAGCAAATGATTTTAAAAAAGACCAAAGTTATTTTTTATTCGCTACTACAACTTCACAATTAGAATTTTTAAGATTTCCACTGGGTTTTTTTAAAAAAAACGAGGTCAGAAAATTAGCCAATTTCTATGAATTGGGAAATGCTGATAAACCAGATAGTCAGGATATATGTTTCGTTCCCGAAGGCAATTATAGAGATTTTATTAATAATCAAAGAAAAACAAAAATTAGTAATAGTAAAGGAGAAATTATCGACTTAGAAGGTAATATTCTTGGAAAACATAATGGTGTCAGAAATTATACAGTTGGACAGAGAAAAGGAATTGGAATTGGTGGCATAAAAGGTAATTTAGAACATAATCCAAAATATGTTATTAAGATAGATGCCAGAAATAATAAATTGATTGTTGGTACAAGAGATAATCTTAAAAAATATAAAATTTATTTAAAAAACATTAATATGATTAATAAGAATACCAGTGATTTATTTAAAGCAGATGTAAAAATTAGGTCTGGAGAAAAAAAAATTAACGCTATTATTAAGATAATATCAAATAAAAATGGAGTTGTTGAACTTAAAAAACCTGAATTCGGTGTTGCACCAGGTCAGGCTTGTGTATTCTATAACAACGATCAATTACTAGGTGGTGGATGGATTACAGCATCAGAGCTAGAAATCTGTTAAAAAAAATAAAAAAAAATCATTTTTTTAGTTTTTTTTAAATATTGTTAATAATTCAGGATATTTGCAATTTAATTGTGTTACTAATGCTTGACAATTAATTAAAGATTACCATAATAATATCTACTTTAATAATAAATTTGTTATTAATTCAAACGAAAGTTTGATCTTATAGCTTATGAAATTTCGTGGAGGAAATTTGAAAAAATATATTTTTATATTTGTATACATTTCATTCTTCACGTTTTCTAATACTGCTTATTCGGGAGATATTAAAGCTGGTGAAGCTAGATACTCTCAAAACTGCGGTAATTGTCATGGTCCGGGAGGAATGGGATTAGCTAGTTATCCTAAAATTTCTGGAAAAGAAGTTGAGTATTTAAAGGATCGTTTAAATACATATAGGGCTGGAACAAAAATAGGTCCTAATTCATCTCTCATGATAATGATGGCTATGCCACTTTCAGATGATGAAATAGCAAATTTAGCGGCGTATTTAAACGCTCAAACTAAATAATAAATAATAACCATAAGGGAGATTATATGTTAAATAAATCAAAACTTTTATCAGCAGCTATAGTGTCTGTTGCAGCATTTGCAGCCGCACCAAGTCATGCTGATACTATGGGTACTCCAAACATTAGTGCTATGTCAGTAATGAATGGTCTTGAAAACCCATGGGACATGGCATTCACAAGTAATGGGGACATGTTTGTTACTGAAAAATGTAAGGGTCTATCAGTAAAGACATCTTCAGGTGCCGTGAATAAGCTTGTAGGTATGAAAGACGCCAAAGGCTATGCAAGTGGCAACAGCGATCTTTTCTGCGCAGGTCAAGCTGGAATGATGGGGGTTGCATTAGACCCTAACTTCAACAAAAATAGAAGAGTTTATGTTGCCTCTACTTCTGATAAGTATCATGGTAAAGGTTGTGAAACTAACTTCGGAAAATGTGACGGTAACATTATTATGAGATTTGAAGTCAGTAAAGATTTCAAAAGCGTCTCTAACCGTGTTGATATCGTAAAAGACATTCAGTATAAGCCATTTGAATCTGATCATCCATTTGGTGGTCCAGGTGCTCATAATGGTAATAGATTACGTTTCGGTCCTGATGGTTTCCTATGGGCAACTACTGGTGATCGTCACAGAGGTGTAGTACCACAATCTCCAACATTACTTGGTGGTAATGTACTAAGAATCGACACTGATGGTAAAGCTCATCCGGGCAACAAACCTCCTAAGGGATTTGACAAGCGTATGTACACGTATGGTCATAGAAATGTTCAGGGAATTGATTTCCGTCCAAGTGACGGTCGTGCATTTACTGCTGAGCACGGTCCATGGCAAAATGACGAAATTACTGCATTAGTTAACGGTGGTAATGGCGGTTGGGATCCACGACCAAATGTTGGTGGACGTGGGGATTGTCCAGATAAATACTGTGGATATATGCCAAATCAAAAAGAAGGTATGTTACCAGCTGCTAGAGCATCTTTTATGCCTATGAGTGATACTCGTTTTAAGGATTTGATGCCACCAGCTTGGAATAATAACGGCTTATCACAAGGAACTGGTTCTGCTGCTTTCTTAAAAGGTAGTAACTGGGGATATTGGGAAGGTCGTATGGCCGTAGGAATCATGGGAATTGGTTTCGGTGGAACACCTTCGGGCATGAGAATAGATGTTGTAGACATCGCAAAGGATGGTCAATCCATCAAAAGCGTACTTCACATGCCAACTGGTTTAACAAAGAGATTCAGAGGTTTAAGATTAGGCCCTGACAATGCTCTTTATGCTGCAGTTGACGAAGGTGAAATCTACAAAATTACTGCTGTAAAGCCGTAATAATTCACTGCCTTTTATACTCACACTACAAATGTAGTGTGAGTATCCTTTTAGTGTATAAATTTATATATCTTTAAATCTTTATCTTTTCTAATTTTTGTTTCCTTTTTTTCCTTTTTTTATTATAGTTTACGCTCGTCAGTCTTTTATTTGACTATTGGCGGAGTAGCTCAGGTGGTTAGAGCAGCGGAATCATAATCCGCGTGTCGGGGGTTCAAGTCCCTCCTCCGCTACCATAAAAAATGATGTTGGGTAGGGGTTAAAATTGAGATTTATAGACAAATATCTTATAGCTTACAAGCTGATAGTATTTTTTATTTTATCCATCTTCTCTTCACATCATACTCAAGCATTTGAAATTTCTGGAAAAACAATAAGATGTGATGCTAATAAATTTCCAACAAGAGGTTATCCTTTTTATTTTTATTTTGCAGATAAAAATAAATTTCTTAGTTACTATATTTTAGATAAAAAAATTAAATACCATAACTTTGATTATAAACAAATAAATGAAAATATTTATGAGTTATCTAATATCGGTTTTTTTAATAAAAAAGATTTAATTTTAACTCATTCAAAATATAACACTAAATGTTTGTGTAATCTCTTGGACACAAAAAAACAAATTAGTGTCAAACTCAAGAGTTTTATTGGCAAATAAGAATAAAAGAAAATAAAATTTAAATAAAAATTGTTATATAATAACTAGAATAGGGTCGAAAATTGTCAAACAATAAATGTTTAGTCTTAATTTTATTTTTTTTTGTGAGTTGTTCAAATGTTAACCTATTTCAAAAATTTGACGAACAAGATAATTTTTTGAAATATGATGAATTATCTTTTATAACTTGTCATATATATGAAGAGTTAGAAAATAATAAAATAGCAAATGTAAAATTTAAAGGAAAAAAATTAAAAATTTTTGTGGACGAAGATAAAAAATGGATCAATGATATCTCAAAACGAGATTGGTTAATCGAAAATGAAGAATTAAAAAAAAATACTAAAATTTATTATAAGAAAAAAAATAATGTTATTAGTTTTATTTTAGAAAAGTACTATACTGATGAAAAATATAAGCTTGAATCAAAAGATTATGTAAGCATAGATTTACAAACAGAACTTCTTATTTTCAGCAAAAAATACTATAATGATAATCAAAAAGTCTTTTTTGAGTCAACACTGTATGGAAAATGTGTTAGCTAATCGATTTATTAAAAGCAACCACTAACATATGTTGGTAGTGGTTGCTTATAAAATTAATTTTTTTCTGTTGTTTTTTCTTTTTCTTTAGATGAATCTTTCGTGGAAGTTTCTTTTGCCTTGTCGTGTCCACCTGCACAATGAGCAGCGTTTGCACTCTGAATAGAAAGACCTAACAAAAAAGATAAACTAAGTACAAATATAATTTTTTTCATAAAATCTCCAAATTTATTATTACAATAACTATTATAAGATATTATAAAATTTTAAAATATAAAGGTTTTTTTCAACTTCTTTAAATTTTTTTTGTTGGTTCTTATTTAAAAAAAACATATTATTGAATAATGCCGCATCTCCAATTTGACATAAATTTTAAAGTTGAAAATAAAACCAAACAAAAATTTTTAAAAACAGTTGAAACAATTTTTTGTAACATTATGGAAACCGGGAGATTTCATATAGCGATTTCTTTGAAAGAGTTAAATAACGATTCAATTAGTCTGGGGAGATCGAAAAAAAATGAAAATATTTGTTTGATGAATTTAGACATTAGAAAAGGAAGAACACAAAAACAAAAAAGAGTTTTAGTTGTCGAATATATAAATTTGGTAAATTCCACTTTTGGAGTAAAAAAAGAAAATCAATATGTTACCCTCACAGAACATAATGGAGAAGATTTTAATTTAAGTGAGTCCTGTTTAGATAATTGGTTTAAAAATGATGATCCGCTAAACTAATATTTTAAATTATTCTGCTTTTGAAGTATAAACTTAGTAAATTTTGTCAAATTGTGAACGCATACATTATTTGTTAAATTAGTTATGTATAAGATGCATAGAATTATCGAAAATTTAATGTTTAAATTTTTAAACTTTCAGATTAATTATTTATATAAAAAAAATTTTAGGAAATATGGTGAATCGCATAAGAGTGTTTTTTGGAATTCGCAATTTAATCAGTTCAAGAGATATGAAGAAATTTTAGAGCTTATAATTAAAAAAGAAGGAATTGAGAATAAAACCGAAATTTCAGACGTTGGTTGTGGATACGGAGCACTTTACAAACTTCTTAATAAAGAAAATAAATTTAAAACTATTATTTATTCAGGAATTGACATAAATAAAGAATTTATTAATTTCTGCAAAAATAAATTTAACAAAAAAATTTTTTTTTGCACCCCTTTTCCTCCTAAGATGGTTGATTATTGTGTAATGTCAGGTACATACAATCTTACAAAAACTAAAAATATAAAATTATGGGAAAATTATATATACAATAACCTAATACAATGTTCAAAAAAAGTCAAAAAAGGTTTGGTATTTAACCTACAATTTTCAAAAACTGCAAAAATACACAACAATATTTTTTATTGCGAACCCATAAAAATAAGAAAGCTTTTTGCTGATGACTTTAATGTATTTTTTAAAATATCAGGAGCGTTAAAAAATGATGTAATTTTTGTTCTCTATAAAAAAGATATAATTAAAAATTGAATTTATTCTGTTTAAGTGCTTCATAGATACAGACAGAAACGGCGTTACTTAAATTTAGACTTCTATTATTACTAGCCATTGGTATGAAGATTTTTTCTTTGTAATATTTTTTTGATAAAACAAGATCTTTTATTCCATTTGACTCAGAACCAAATAAAAAACTATCTCCTTTTTGAAAATTAAAATCGCTATATTTTTTTTTTCCAAATTTAGTGATCAAATAAAGATTAGTTTTTCCAATTTTTTGCAAACAGGATTTTACATCAATAAATTTTTCAATATTTACTTGATCATGATAATCTAATCCTGCTCTAATTAGCGACTTGTGATCTAGTTTAAAATTTATTGGTTCAATTATGTACAAGTTGCTGTTTGTATTAGAACATAATCTTATTATATTTCCAGTATTTGAGGGTATTTTTGGTCTAAAAAGAATAATATTAAAGTTTTTACTCATAAGGTTTAAACAAAGTTTGTTAAATTTAAATCATAATTAAGATCAGAATTTTTTATGTAAAGAGCAGTGTTGAGTAACCTCAAAGGATAATTATTAATAAAGTATTTAAATGTAAAAACATTTAAATTGTAATTATTTCTTCAATGTTTTTATCTTGAATTTGGTTGTTTTTAAGAATTTTTTCTGATTCCCTATTGCTTTTTAATGCATTTATTTCTTTTGTTATGTTCGGTTCTTTTTCACTAAAAATGGAAATAATTTTTTGATCTTCTTTCATATCATTGTTCTCTGTTGTTAACAAATTTTCTCCATAAAATATTGAATTTGCTCCTGCTATTAAGCAGATAATTTGAGTTTCTCTAGAAAAATTTTTTCTTCCTGCCGATAATCTAATCCTAGCTTTTGGTAATAAGATTCTAGCAGCTGCTATTACCCTAATAATTTCAAAAGCATCTATTATCTTACTATTTTCTAATGGTGTACCTTTGACTGGGACTAGAGCATTTATTGGAACACTCTCAGGTTGAGGTTTAATTTCTGATAATATTTTAAGCATTTTTGCTCTATCCTCCCAAGATTCACCCATACCTAAAATTCCTCCTGTACAAACTTTAATTCCAGCTTCAGAAATAATGTTAATTGTATTTAATCTTTCATCAAAAGTTCGAGTTGAAATGATTTTTTGGTAAAAATCAGGAGAAGTATCTATGTTGTGATTATAAGCATCAAGGCCTGCTTTTTTTAATTTTAAAGCTTGATCTTTAGTTATGCCACCTAAAGTAACGCAAGCTTCGAGACTATGAGACTTAACTATTTTTATCATTTCGATGACTGTATTTAAATCTTGACCATCTCTTAACTTTTTCCATGCTGCTCCCATACAGAATCTTTGAGCTCCATTGTTTTTTGCTTTGATAACTGCATTTTCAACTGAAACAAGATCAATTAACTTTTCTTTCTTTAATTCAACATTATAATGAGCAGATTGTGGACAATATTTACAATCTTCAGGACATGCACCTGTTTTTATTGATAGCAAAGATGCAAGTTGAATTTGATTTTTTCTAAAATTTTTTTGATGGACTTTTTGTGCTTTAAAAATTAAATCGCTTAGAGGTAGTGCTAAAAGTTCCATTATGTCTTCAATTCTGTATTTACTCATAATCATTTTATATATTTTGGATGAAACATTTCACCCGTACAAAAAAGATACTCCAATCTAACTTTAGAATCAATTGGGCCATTAATTTTATAAACAAAATCATTAATAATCAGTTCTCCGCCAAAAATTAAAAATTCTTGAAAAAATCGTCCCATTTGATTTTCTTTGTATTCATCTTCAAATAATATGAATTTTGGTTTTTTTTGAATCAGATTATTTATAACAAGATTTAAATTAATTGAAGCTGTTTTAATATTAGCATTATTTAATTCAGATGATTTAGAAACAATTGAAAAACTTCCGATTGTAATGGTTGATCCATTTTTAAAATTTTTTTTAATACTAATATCAGTTACAAAATCTTCATTTACTAAGATTTTCATACCGCAAGTTTTAGGTATATTTTTATCAAGTTCTAAAATAGACTGAAATTTTAATTCATTAGAAAAAATATTTTCAAAATTAAATAGAGAAAATATTATAAAAGTATAATAAATTTTTTTAAAATATGTCACGTAATTATATATTAACAAAAAAACAAATAATTCAATCAGAGAATAAATTTATTTTTAGAAACCCTCATAAAAACATAATGACCCTAGCAGGAGAAAGAATATGGAAAAAATTATCTCCTTTTTTAAAAGAAAAAAAAGCTTTATTCTTATGTGGTTCAGGAAATAATGGAGAAGATGGAAAGATCTTATTTAGTTTAGCAAAAAAGAAATTTGATGTTGAATTTTTACAATTTAAAAAAGGTTCAAATTTTAAGTTAAATTTAGAAAAATTAAAAAAAAATATAAATAATTACGACATTGTAATAGATGCATTATTTGGTATTGGAATAAATAGGCATATTGAGAAGGTTTATAAAAAATTATTTGATTTGTTAAATAATTCAGGAACTAAAATAATTTCAATAGATATACCTAGTGGCATTAACCCAGATACCGGAGAAGTTATGGGTTGTTGTATTAATGCAGATATTACAATGGCAATAAATTTTTTAAAACCGGCTTATTACCTTCATCCAGGTAAAGCAAAATGTGGAAAAGTCATAATGGTTAATTTGGGGATTCAAGCAATAAAAAAAAGAAACCCTAATATAAAATTAATTAATAAAAGTATGATTAAAGAAAAAAGAAAAAAAATTTCTTTGGACATACATAAATACAATAAAGGAAGTTTATTGGTTTTTTCAGGGGTTATGTTAGGTGCTGCTAGATTAGTTGCTTTATCTGCTAGAAAAATAGGAGGTGGATTATCAACAATAAAAATACTAAAGAGGTTTAAAAAATTTTCTTTTGCAATTGAGCCTGGTACAATTACAAATTATGGCAAAAATCTGAACGTGGATAAATATAATGCACTTGTTATTGGCCCAGGGTTAGGGCTTGAATATCCCCAAAAAAAAATTTTAAAAAATTTAAACAATAAAATTCCTTCAGTAGTTGACGCTGATGCCTTGAGCTTATTTGAACATAAAAAAAAAAAGTTTTATAAGATACTTAAAAAAAGAAATAACCAGATTCTTACCCCACATCATGGAGAATTCAATAGAATATTTAATACAAAAACTTTTGACAAAATTTCTAACTCCATGAGTGCAGCTAAATTAACTAATTCTGTGATAGTTTATAAAGGAAATGATACTGTGATAGCTGATAATAAAAACAATGTTTACTTGAATAATAATGCACAAATTTCGCTAGCAACCGCTGGTACCGGTGATATTCTTGCCGGAATAATTGGTGGTTTATTATCTCAAAATTACTCTTTAGTTGATGCATCAGTTTTAGGTGTATGGGTTCATGGAAAACTATCATGCAAAAAAAAAAATATAATTGCTGAGGATTTTGTGAATTCTATTAAGCCTATTCAATAATCTTCAAATAATAATTGATTTGCATTTATAAATGTTGTTTTTTAATGTAGTTTATATATCATGCGGGCGTGGCGGAATTGGTAGACGCGCTAGATTTAGGTTCTAGTGACTTCGGTTGTGTGGGTTCAAGTCCCTCCGCCCG
>MDTG01324440.1_pt1 | contig 10541 bp, 11 predicted proteins | sample 811421 | NCBI WGS metagenome assembly MDTG01 (sample SAMN05326645, study PRJNA326480) | marine metagenome | isolation source: seawater | place: Pacific Ocean: South East | collected 2011
AAAAGCTACGGATCATATAAAAGAGATGATCGAAATGTCTTCATCATTAATTTCTAAAGGATTTGCTTATGAAAAACAGGGACATGTGTATTTTGCGGTAAATTCGTTTAAAAATTATGGAAGATTATCAAATAAAAATTTAGATGACTTGAAGGCAGGTAGCAGAGTAGAAATTTCAGATTTAAAAATGAATCCAATGGATTTTGTTTTATGGAAACCATCTCTAGATACAGATCCAGGTTGGGATTCTCCCTGGGGACGAGGTAGACCAGGGTGGCATTTAGAGTGCTCAGTTATGAGTGAAAAATATTTAGGAAAAAATTTTGACATTCATGGAGGAGGATTGGATTTAATTTTTCCTCATCATGAAAATGAAATAGCACAGTCTTGTTCAAATAATGATACTAAAAATTTCGCCAATTATTGGGTTCATAACGGTTTTGTCACAATTAACAAAGAAAAGATGTCTAAGTCTTTAGGGAATGTAATTTCTATTTCAGACGCGGTTAATAAATATTCAGGTCAAGTAGTTAGATTAGCTCTTTTGAGCGCTCATTATAGCCAACCACTTGACTGGAATGATGAATTATTATCCAATCAAAAAATTATACTTAATAAATGGTATAATCTTTATTTAGAAGAAGAAAAGAGTGTTTATGAAATAGATGAAATTCTATTAGATGATTTAAACACTCCTGGATTTATTGCGAAGATACACGAACTATATAATGCTGCCAGCAAAGGTGATAGTGAAAAAAAGATTAAATTTAATCAGGCATGCAGACTTTTAGGGTTATTTAATATAAATAAAAATGATTGGGAAGGGTTAAAAAAAAATAAAATTGGTGTGTCTGAAAACTATATAGTAGAAAAAATTGAAGAGAGAAAAAAAGCCAAAAATGAAGGAGACTTTATTCTTGCAGATAAAATAAGAAAAGAATTACTTACCAAAGGCATTTTAATTGAAGATCAAAAAGGAAAAACAATCTGGAAAATTAAATGAGCAAAGATAAGATTTATATTTTTGATACAACTTTACGAGATGGAGCACAAACAGAGGGAGTTGACTTCACGATTGAAGATAAGACCAAGTTAGCTAAAGTGCTATCTGATATTGGTGTTGATTATCTTGAAGGTGGTTGGCCAGGAGCTAATCCAGTAGACACAAAATTTTTCTCAAGCCCCCCAAAAATGAATAAAACACTATTCACAGCCTTTGGTATGACAAAAAAAACAGGAAGAAGTGCAGAGAATGACCCAGGCCTAGCATCTTTAGTTAATGCAAACACAAGAGCAGTGTGTGTTGTTGGTAAATCTTGGGATTTCCATGTTAAAGTTGCTTTAGGCATAAAAAATGAAGAAAATTTGGAAAATATAAGAGAGACAACAAAACACTTTGTAAAAAACAAAAAAGAATTTTTATTTGATGCTGAGCATTTTTTTGATGGGTACAAAGCTAACCCACAGTACGCACTTAGTTGTTTAAAACAAGCTTATGACAATGGAGCTAGATGGATAGTTTTGTGTGATACTAATGGAGGAACTCTACCAAACGAAGTAAGAGAAATTGTATATAAAGTTTCAAAAGTAGTTCCAGGAAAAAATCTTGGAATACATGCTCACAACGATACAGAAAATGCTGTAGCAAATTCCCTAGCAGCAGTAGAGTCTGGAGCAAGGCAAATTCAAGGAACAATTAATGGTTTAGGAGAAAGATGCGGCAATGCAAATTTAATATCAATTATTCCTACTTTATGTTTAAAAAAATCATTTAGTGATAAGTTTGAAATTAATATCAAAAAAGAAAAATTGTCATCTTTGACCGAATGTTCAAGACTTTTAGATGAAATACTCAATAGAAAACCAAATAAAAATATGGCATATGTAGGAGCTTCTGCTTTTTCGCATAAAGGTGGCTTACATGTATCAGCAGTTAAAAAAGACCCCAAAACCTATGAGCACATAGATCCTAAGTTGATAGGAAACCATAGAAATATTATTATTTCAAATCAAGCTGGAAGATCAAACATTTTATCTCGTTTAGAAAAATATGGTGTAAAAATAGATTCGCAAGATCCAAAAGTTCAAAAAATTTTAGATGAGGTTAAAGATAGAGAATTTAGCGGTTATTCGTACGATGGAGCAGATGCATCTTTTGAGCTGTTAGCAAACAGGTTATTAGGTAAGGTCCCAGAATATTTAAAAGTTAAAAGTTATAACGTAAATGTTTCAAAATCAGAAAAAATTTTGACAAAAGCAAATGTTGTTTTTTTAATCGATGGAAATGAAATTAGCTGTGATGGAGAAGGTAACGGTCCTGTTAATGCATTAGATAACGCAATAAGGTCAAATTTTGAAAAAGTAGAAAAATATTACAATTTTTTTTCTGATTTAAAGTTGTTGGATTACAAAGTCAGAATTTTAAACACAGGTACTGAAGCAACAACGAGAGTTTTAATTGAAAGCACAGATAAATCAGGTATTAGTTGGTTTACTGTAGGCGTATCTCCAAATATTATAGAAGCTTCTTTTAGAGCTTTAATTGATAGCTTGGACTATAAACTGTATAAAGAAAAAGCTCCCGCTAATTTTAATGAAAAATAATTTCGGTTTTATTTTAATAAAACCTCAGCTAGGAGAAAATATCGGAGCTTGCGCCAGATCCTTAAAAAATTTTGATTTTTCAAATTTATTAATAGTATCACCTAAACAATCTTTTCCAAATCCAAAAACAAAAGCAACTTCAGTTGGAGCATACAATATCATTAAAAAAGCGAAAGTTTTTGATAATACTCAAAAAGCTATAGATCAATTTAATATAATAATATCTTTAAGTGCTCGCAAAAGAGATATTAATAAAAAACACATTTCTATGAACCGACTAGATAGTTTGATTAGATTAAATAAAGAAAAAAAAATAGGATTTATGTTCGGACCCGAAGCGTCTGGTTTATCAAATGAAGATTTGTCTTTTTCAAATTATATACTACAAATTCCAACTTCTAAAAAATTTAAATCTCTTAACCTGTCTCATTCAGTGACTTTAATTTGCTATGAAGTATTTAAGACTTTAAATTTGAATAAATTTAATAAATACACAAAAACTATAAAAATTTCTTCGAAAGCCAAAATCTCAGCTCTTTTATCTCATCTCATAAAATTGCTTGAAAACAAAGAATTCTTTTTACCAGCAGAAAAAAAACATTCTATGTTGATAAATATAAAGAATTTAGTTTACAGATTAGAGCCTAATGATAAGGAACTAAGGATATTTGCTAGTATTATTAGTGCTTTAAGTGAAAAAAAATATTAACCTTAATTGACAATAGCCCACTAAATCTTATAAACAATCATCATTAAAATATGACTAAAAGATTAAAATCTAAGCATAAAGTCGACAGGAGATTAAAAGTTAACCTTTGGGGTAGACCAAAGAGTCCATTTAATTCTAGAGCTTACCCTCCAGGACAACATGGCCAAAACAAAAAAGGTAAACCCACAGATTATGGAACTCAATTACAAGCAAAACAAAAACTCAAAGCTTATTATGGAAATATCAACGAAAGACAATTTAGAAATATCTACCGAAAAGCTCTTGCCAAAAAAGGTGATACAACAGAAAATTTAATTGCACTACTTGAAAGTAGACTAGATACAGTTATCTATAGAGCTAAATTCGCAACAACCGTTTTCTCCGCGAGACAAATGATAAGTCATGGTCACATAAGAGTTAATAAAAAAAGAGTTAACATTTCTAGCTATTTGGTCAAAGACTCTGATTTAGTTGAAATTAGAGATAAATCAAAAAAGTTAACATTCATAGAAGGCTCTTTACAAAGTAAGGAGAGAGATGTGCCAGAATATATTCAACTAGACGATAAAAATAAAACAGCAAAATTAATTAGAACACCAAAATTTTCAGAGGTTCCGTATCCAGTAATAATGGAACCTAGTCTTGTAATTGAATATTACTCTCGATAATTGAACTTTTTTAGTTTATTCAAAAGAAAAATTTTATACAAATTCAAAAGTAAAATAGATATTGACAAGGATGGTTTTGATGCGTCCAGTCTAGATGAGCTGTTACATCATTATGGAAGTGATAAAGCAAATATCTTTAACAAAACTAAAGGGCATGGGTTTTCAGATTTTTACTCGAACAAATTAGAATTTTTAAAGGATAAAAAAATCAATATTTTGGAAATTGGTTCTTATGCTGGCGCATCTGCAGCAGCTTTCAAAAAGTATTTTAAAAATTCTCAAATTTATTGTTTAGATATAAATATTTCAAATTTTAAATATTGCTCTAAAGATATTTCTGTATTTGGTTTGGACATATGTAACGAAAAAAAATTAAACAAAACATTGGATAGAATCAAATCCAAAAAAGGAATTGAGACTTTCGATCTTATTATTGATGACGGTTCTCACAATCTTAGTGACATTCTATTTGGGTTTAAAATACTTTTTAAACAATTAACAAAAAAAGGAATCTATATATTAGAGGATTTCAAGCATCCAAATTATTATGAGTATAACAGAAATATTGATCATATTTTTATTGATCAAATGTTAAATAACTTTAAAAGTAAAAAAACTTTTAATTCAAATATAATTTCTAAGGATGATCAAATCTATTTTTTTGAAAATATTAAGAAAATTGAGACTTTTAAAGGAAATTTAGATGACTCAGATATTTCTTTTATAGAAAAAAATTAAATTACCTTTTTTTCTTCTAAAAAAGATTTTAACTCACCTTTTTCAAACATTTCTTTCACTATATCGCATCCCCCAACAAATTCACTTTTAACATATAGTTGAGGAATAGTTGGCCAGTCGCTGAATTCTTTTATTCCTTGTCTTAAATTTTCATCCTCTAAAACATTTATATCTTTAAAATTGACTTTCAAATGTTTTAGAACATTAGCTACAGCAGTGGAAAACCCACATTGTGGCGAATTTGCTGTACCCTTCATAAATAAACAAACATCATTATTTTCTATAATACTTTTAATTTTATCTTTAGTGTCCATTATTTCCCTTCAGTAGTAATTGATAATGCATGAAGCTCATTTCCCATTTTGCCTTTTAATGATTTATAGACAAGTTTATGTTGTTCAATCTTATTTAGCCCATTGAACATTTTAGATCTAATAGTTGCAGAATAATGGTTATTATCTCCCATTAAATCTTTTATCTCGATAGAAGCATCTGGTATTGATGAAGTAATTAATTCTTTTATTTCCTTAATTGGTAATGGCATCAGAATGTATTGTACCACTGATTATTGATTTTATACAGTTTTTTTATATCAATCTTAAATTCATTTTCAATTTCAAAAAAATCTTTTTGTGTACTGCCTATGAATTCATAAAAGATATTGTTATTTTTCAATATATTTTCTACTTTAACCATTTTTTCTTTATCAACTTCTAAAATGTATCTACCCTGATCTTCTCCAAAAAAGTATTTTATCAAATTAGTTAACTTTTCAGGTCTTTTTATTTTTATGCTAAAATTAGATCCGATAGACATTTCTGCTAATGCGACAATTAATCCACCACTAGAAATATCATGGACTGAGTTTACTAAATCTTTATTAATAATTTCTAAAACAGACTCCCCATTATTTTTTTCATTAATTAAATTTATTTCTGGAGGTTGACCGTCGAAAATTGAGTAAATTTCCTCAAAAAAAACACTTTGTTCTAAATGGCCAAATGTTTTTCCTATGACGATAATCTCACTATTTTCTTTTTTTAAGTTATGACTCATTGTTTTTCTTAACTTCGGAATTATTCCAACCCCACCAATTACAGGTGTAGGTGAAATATTCTTTTTGTTGGTGCCGTTATAAAAAGATACATTTCCAGAAACTACAGGGTAATCCAAAAATTTACATGACTCTTTTATACCAATTAAACACTCGGCAAATTCACCCATTACTTTAGAGTCCTCAGGGTTACCAAAATTTAAACAATTTGTAATTGCTACTGGCTTTGCTCCTACTGAAATCAAATTTCGCCAACTTTCACAAACAATCTGTTTACCTCCGGTTAATGGGTGTGCTTTACAATAATTTGCTGAAGAGTCTACTGATACAGCTATAGCTTTGTCTTTTCCATGTATCCTTATTATAGCAGCATCTGATCCAGATCTTTGAGCAGTATCACACATAACCATTTGATCAAACTGATCTGTAACCCATCTTTTGTTTGAATGATTTGCTGAAGATAAAATCTTAATTAAGGCATCTTCTATCTTAACTTTTTTTAATTTTTTAAGATCAATTTTCTTTTTGGGTAATTTCTTTTTATCCCATTTTCTATTGTATAGTGGTGCGCTCGAGGCTAATGCATTTATTGGTATTTCTCCCTCTATCTTATCTTTATATTTTAAAACTAATTTTTTTGTATTAGTAGTTTTGCCAATCACTACAAAATCAAGATCCCATTTTTCAAATATTTTTCTTGCCATTTCCTCTTTTCCATCCTCTAGTATTATGAGCATTCTTTCTTGGCTTTCTGAGAGCATCATTTCATATGGACTCATATTTTCTTCTCTGCAAGGAACTTTTTCCAAATTTAATTCAATACCTAGTTCACCTTTGGATGCCATTTCCACACTAGAAGAAGTAAGTCCCGCTGCACCCATATCCTGGATCGATATAATAGACTCGTCTTTCATTAATTCTAGACAAGCTTCCATTAATAATTTTTCTGTAAAAGGATCTCCAACTTGTACTGTGGGTTTTTTTTCTTCAGAATTTTCATCAAACTCAGCTGATGCCATAGAGGCTCCATGAATCCCGTCTCTTCCAGTTTTAGATCCAACGTAAACAACTGATTTATTTAATCCTTTGGCCTTTGAGTAAAAAATCTTATTTTTTTTTGCATGTCCAACTGCCATAGCATTAACCAAAATGTTCTCATTATAAGTTTTGTTAAACTTAGTTTCTCCTGCGACAGTAGGGATGCCAATAGAATTGCCATAACCTCCTATTCCAGAAACAACTCCATTTAATAAATTTTTTGTCTTATAATGATCTGGTGAACCAAAGTGTATTGAATTTAAAAGTGCAATTGGTCTGGCGCCCATAGTAAATACATCTCTCAGTATACCACCAACTCCAGTTGCAGCACCTTGGTAAGGCTCAATAAAAGATGGATGATTATGACTTTCAATCTTAAAAATAATAGCATCATCATCGCCAATATCTATAACCCCAGCATTTTCTCCTGGTCCCTGAATAACCTTATCACCCTTTGTATGTAAATCTTTTAAATGTATTCGAGATGATTTATAAGAGCAGTGTTCGTTCCACATTGCTGAAAAAATTCCTAATTCTAATAAGTTAGGTTCTCTTTTCAAAAGTTTTTTTATTACCGAAAATTCTTCAAGTTTTAACCCATGTTTTTCCACAACTTCTTTTGTAATTTTCATTTTAATTTATTAAGCTTGCAAAAAGATTTATGCCGGCATTATTTGAAATCATTTTATCCATCATACGTTCTGGGTGAGGCATCATACCTAAAATATTTTTTTGGGAGTTGTAAATACCGGCTATATTTTCTAAAGATCCATTAGGATTACTTTCTTCATTTATATCGCCTTTTTCATTACAGTATTTAAAAGCAACTAAATTTTCATCATTTAATCTTTTTAAATGATCAGAATTTGTAAAATAATTTCCTTCATTATGCGCAATATTAATCTTTAAAACCTCATCTTTTTTATATTTGCTTGTAAATTTAGTCTCCTTATTTATTACTTTGATATTAATATCTCTATTAATAAACTTGAGATTTTTATTCCTCAATAGAGCTCCCTTAAGCAAACCGGTTTCTGTTAGTATTTGAAAGCCATTACAAATCCCAAGAACTAGACAACCTCTATTAGCTGCTTTGATTACCTCATTAATTATCAATGATTTTCCTGCAATTGCTCCCGATCTTAAATAGTCCCCATATGAAAACCCGCCTGGTATTATTATCAAATCTGATTTAGGCAAAACAGTTTCTTTATGCCAAACCATTTTATTTTTAAATTGCATTTTTTCTAATGCAACTTTTACGTCTCTATCACAATTTGATCCTGGGAATACAATAACTGATGAATTCATTAAATCTTATTAACTTTGTAATCTTCTATGACAAGGTTGGCTAGAAGTTTTTTACACATATCATCAACTTTTTTTTCTGCTTTTTCTTGATCTTTGTCACTCACCTCAATTTCAAAATATTTTCCTTGCCTCACACTTTTTAAAGTATCAATTCCAATATTATGCAAGGTATTTTCTACAACTTTACCTTGTGGATCTAAAACATCTTTTTTAAGTGTAACTGTAACTGAAAATTTCAATTTACTTTTTTTTAAATTTTATGGGGATTGTTTTACCAAAATTCACTTCACTTATATTGGTTTCTTCTGGCATAATACCTAATCTTCTGGCTACCTCTTGGTAAGCTTGAATTACATTTCCTAAATCTTTTCTAAATCTATCTTTATCTAATTTTTTTTCAGTTTGAATATCCCACAATCTACATGTATCTGGACTTATCTCATCTACTAAAATTATTTCTTTTTCTTTCGTTTCTTTATTCCATGCTTTTCCATATTCAATTTTAAAATCGACTAGTTTGATACCAATACCTCTGAATATTCCTGTTACCAAATCATTAATTCTAAGAGTCATTGTATCGATAAACTTAATTTCATCTTCAGTCGCCCATCTAAAAGAAAAAATATGTTCTTTTGAGACTAGTGGATCTTGTAGTTCATCTTTTTTATAACAATATTCCAATAATGGCTTGTCCAAGACTGTACCTTCAGGAATATTTAATCTTTTTGTTAAAGATCCTGTAGCTATGTTTCTCACTATAAATTCAATGGGTAAAATCTCAGCTTTTCTAATTAACTGTTCACGCATATTTAGTCTTTTTACTAAATGGTTTTTTATTCCACATTGATTAAGATTAGAAAGGATGTATTCAGAAATTCTATTATTAAGAACACCTTTGCCTTCTACTTTAGCTTTCTTTAGATTATTGAAGGCTGTAGCATCATCCTTAAAGTGTTGTATAACTAAATCTTTATCATTTGTTTCGTAAATAATTTTTGCCTTACCCTCGTACAATTTATTACCTTTATTCATAAATTTATTTTTTTAAAGCTCTTTTAAAAATTATATTAATTTTTTTAGTATGATAACTATAATTAAATAATTTTTTAAGTTTATTAACAGGTATTTTATCGGTAATTTTTTTTTCGGCAATAATATTACTGTAAAAAGAAGAATTTCCCTTCCAAGACTTCATGGCATTTATTTGAACAATTTTATATGCTTCTTCTCTTGTAAATCCTACGTTAGTTAGTTCAAGCAGTACTCTCTGTGAAAAAAATATTCCCTTAGTCAGATTAAGATTTTTTTTCATTTGTTCAGGATAAATACTAAGGTTTTTAACTATATTACTTAATCTCACTAAAGCGAAGTCTAGTGTTATTGTTGCATCTGGACCTATATTTCTTTCAACAGCTGAGTGCGAAATATCTCTCTCGTGCCACAATGCAACATTTTCGAGGGCAGGTATTACACTTGACCTTACCAATCTTGATAGACCTGTTAAATTTTCACTAAGTATTGGATTTTTTTTATGAGGCATAGCAGATGATCCTTTTTGTTTTTTTCCAAAAAATTCTTCAACTTCTAAAACCTCAGTTCTTTGTAAATGTCTTATCTCAATAGCAAATCTTTCAATTGAGCTTGCAATAATTCCCAAAGTTGAAAAAAATTGGGCATGTCTATCTCTTGGAATTACTTGAGTAGATATAGGCTCGATACTAAGTTTAAGTTTTTTGGCAACGTAGTGTTCAACTCGTGGATCAATATTGGCAAACGTTCCTACAGCACCAGAGATAGCGCATGTTGAAATTTCTTTTATAGAGTTTTCCAATCTTTTTTTATTCCTTAAAAATTCTTGGTAAAAAGATAACATCTTCAGACCAAAAGTAATTGGCTCAGCATGAATACCATGACTTCTTCCTATACATAAGGTATGTTTATGTTTTAGGGCTTGTCGTTTTATGGAAATTAATAATTGATCAATATCTTTCAGTAATATTATACCTGATTGTTTAAGCTGAAGATTAAAACACGTATCTAAAACATCCGAAGATGTCATTCCTTTATGGAGATATCTAGCTTCTTTACCAACTCTCTCACTAATTGAAGTTAAAAAAGCTATGACATCATGTTTAACTTTATTTTCAATTTGCAAGATTCTTTTTACATTAATTTTAGCTTTGGATCTTACTTTTTTAGCAACACCTTTTGGAATAATCTTAAATTTTTCCATTGCCTCTGCTGAAGCTAGTTCAATATCTAACCAAATAGAATATTTATTTAAATCATCCCAAATCTTTTTGAGCTCTTTTCTAGAATATCTTTCTATCATATAAATAGATTATTTAATCAATTTAGACTGAGTAAATATTTCGTACCCATCTTTTGTTATACCAACAGTATGTTCAAATTGTGCAGA
>MDTG01387491.1_pt1 | contig 10541 bp, 9 predicted proteins | sample 811421 | NCBI WGS metagenome assembly MDTG01 (sample SAMN05326645, study PRJNA326480) | marine metagenome | isolation source: seawater | place: Pacific Ocean: South East | collected 2011
ATTGATAAAGAATTACAAGACTATTTAAGAGACTTTTTAATACATGGAAGTATCTCTACAGCAGATTATTCAATAGGATGGAGTGATTTTGATACTTTTGTAATTTTGAAGAGTCAAACTTTTGAAAATTATAAAACTTTAACAGAATTTAGAGCAAAGATAATAAAGGCTCATACTTTTCTCCTTGAAATCGATATTCTTCAGCATCATGGTTTTATATTTTGTACAGAATATGGTTTAGATCAATATTTTTCGCATTTTATACCTGAGCAGGTACTAAGGAAGAGTAAATCTCTTATGGGAAATAATGAGATCAAAATTCAGTATTTCAGAGATCAAAATTCTTCAATTGCTGCTTTTTCTAATAAAAACGACCTCTTGAAATCAGCTTTTGAAAATAAAATTCTATATCATCATAAGTATCAAAACGAATATCTTCAAGAAGATTTTAAAAATATAAACACAATGTATCAGTTGAAATACTTTTTGTCTTTAATGATGATCCTCCCAGCATTATATCTTGACGCAAAAGGCGAACCCTGTTATAAAAAATATTCATTTTCAAAGGTAAAAGGTAAGTTTATAAATGAGTGGGAAATAATTGAGAAGGCTTCAAAAATTAGATCTCTTTGGCAAATTAAAGAAGATTTTCCATATGCTTCAAATAGGATTCCTGAGTGGGTTATAGAATTGCTTGGTGGTAATTATTTTTCTAGGGCCTATAAGTTGAGTAGTAAAATGTTTGATGATATAAATAAATGAAAAAAAGAAGTTTAGCTATTTTATCTGAGGTCTTTTTCACCGAGAGAGATTGTCAACGTTTTGGATTAAATATTCTTTCAAAATATTTTGACTTTTATTTAATTGAATTTTCTTACCCTATTTTAAAAAATCACTCAATTAATAAGACGAATAATAAAGAAAAAATATATAATGTAGTTTCTATTGAAAACTACAATGACTTTTATGATTTTATAAGCAACAATCCGTTAAGTTTCTATCTTGATAAAATGAATTCTAGTTTTCTTTCTTTTAGAATTAGATTATTGTTAAAAAAAAGAAACACAATTAGAATTAAGGAAAACCTTGGATTACTTCCTTGGGTATCTTATAAAATTAATCTCTTTGAAAAAATCATCACACTAAATAAAAGAGGGAATTTACCATCTAAAATTTTAAAGGCTATTCTTAATAAATTTTTTTCATTGTTTGAACCTCGGGTTGATATTTTCTTATACTCAGCTAGTATGTCAAAATCAACACAGAGTTACAAAGTAATTGAAATATGGACACACTCTTTTAACTATCAAAATTATTTAGAATTTGAGAATGATGACGAGTTAGAAAATATTGGAAGTTTTGCCTTATTTATTGATCAATATGCTCCTTCTCATCCAGATTATGAAACTCATAACAACAAGCCTCCAGTTACAGAAAAAAATTATTATAAATCCATGAATAGTTTTTTTGATTTTTTTGAAAAAAAAACCGAACTGGATATTATAATTGCAGGACATCCAAGGAGAAATCAAAAGACCAAAAATGATTGGAATGGACGAAGACAGATTATTGGAAAGACCCATGAACTAATTAGAAAATCTACAATAGTTCTATCTCACTATTCTACAGCTTTAAGTTTTGCTGTAATTTATAGAAAACCTATTTTACTGGTTACCACTAACGAGTATTTCAACAGTTATCGTAAGTATCAGTTTTTGGCATTTTCTGAGGCTCTAAAAACAGATATAATAAATGTTGATAAGTATGATGAAAATGAAATTACTAATAACATATATGACATTGATGAAGAAACAATGAAAGATTATGAAGAAAAATATATTAGGTCCAGATATTCTTCATCTAATGATATATGGAATCATTTTTCAAAAAAGTTACTTAAAGTAAAACTTAATGAATAATTAATTATTATCAAAAATTGATTAAATTTTAATATAATAAAAAACTAAAAATAGATTATGAAAATTTTAGATTGTACTTTAAGAGATGGAGGATATTATACTAATTGGGATTTTGACTCAATAACAGTAGATAATTACATAAAGTATACTAATAATCTTCCACTTGAATTTATAGAAATTGGGTATAGAAATCCAAAGAATATAAATAATTATAATGGTGAGTTTTACTATACACCAATTAAAACACTAAAATTATTCAAAGCAAAATCGAATCATAAAATTTCAATAATGATCGATTTTAAAAATTTTAAATTAAATGATGTTGAAAGTCTCATAAAAGAATGTAAAGGCTATGTTGACCTAGTAAGAATTGCTATACATCCTGATAGCCTTGATAAGAGTCAAGGCATTATAAATGGGATTAAAGGATACGGATTCGAGGTAGGTCTTAATATAATGTACTTGAGTAAATGGGATATTGAAAATATCAAAAATGAAATCAAAAAAATTGAAAATTTAGACTATTTATACTTAGCTGATTCCTATGGTGCAGTTTTTCCTGAAGAACTAGAAAAAATATTAAATGAAATAAAAAAAGTAGTTAATTGTTCTATCGGATTTCATTCCCACGATAATCTTGAACTTGCGTTTGCTAATACATTGACTGCGATTAAATGTGGTATTGATATAGTAGATTCATCAATCTTGGGAATGGGAAGAGGAGCTGGAAACTTAAAAACCGAATTGCTATTGTTAAAATTAATACATAACGATAAAAACAGATTTCAACAATATGATTCTTTGTCCAGTTTGATAGATCTCTTCAAACCATTAAAATTGAAATACAATTGGGGGTCTGACATCAGTTACAAGTTTGCAGGGGTAAATTCTTTTCCGCAAAAAGAGATAATGTCACTTAAACTCTCCAAAAATTATAAATTTTCTCAAATTATTAGGCACTTTGATAATAAAGAAAAAGAAAAAATAAGTTTAATTGATATTAAAAGTCTCATTGAATCAAATGAACTTGATTCAATAATAATTGGAGGTGGAAATTCTATTTTAGAACATAAAGAGGCAATTGAGTTTTTTCTTAAAAAAAATAGAGACCGATTCAACATAATTTTATCAAGCTCTAAATTCTCTGAGCTTATTCCTAATAAAAATAATAATGTGTTTCAAATTGTTTTAGGATCTGACATAGTTGAGTATGAGTCACTAAATAATAAAACTATTAAATATATCTTTCCATCATCAGAAGGTCTTGAAGAAAAAGACTTAAAAGAAAATTTTTATACAATTAAATTTGAAGATAATGATGAAGAAAAAGTAAATCATTTTGAAGGATCAATTTATCTTGTTTCAGATATTTTGAAATCAAAAAAAGTCTTTCTTATTGGCTTTGATGGATTTAATCCCTCTGATAGGTATTATGATGTATTTAAAGAAAATCAAAAAGTAATTGATAAATATTCTAAAAATATATCAATTGTAAGTCTAACCAAAACTAAGTATTCTGTAAACTTAGACTCAATATACTCATACCTATGAAGTTTCTAGTAGTTATTCCAGCTCGATTTAAATCATCAAGGTTCCCCGGTAAACCATTAGCAATGATAAATGGTAAGCCAATGATTCATAGAGTTTATGACCAATGTGCTAAAGGTTTTGAAGGAGAAATTATTATTGCTACAGACAGTATTAAAATTCAAGATTATTGTAGTAAAAATAATTTGCCATGCGAATTAACTTCCGAAAGTTGTATGACAGGAACAGACAGGGTTGCGGAAATTTCCAATAAATATGAAGTAGATTATTATATTAACGTTCAAGGAGATGAACCTATCTTTAATCCCGATGATTTAACGATCTTCATAAATGAAATTAGATCCCAAAAAAACAATTATTCAATATTTGCTGGCTATACATCTATTAAAAGTGATGATGAATTTTTTTCATCTCAAATACCAAAAATGGTTTTTAACAAAAAAGAGGAATTAATATATACCTCTCGAGCACCAATTCCATCAAATAAAGAGAACAAACACATTAAATCATTTAAACAAGTATGTGTGTATGGATTTAAAAAGGAGGCTCTAAAGAAGTATAGTGAAGCCATTAACAAAACTCCCTTAGAAGAAATAGAAGATTTAGAATTATTAAGATTTGTTGAAACAGGAGAAAAAGTAAAAATGGTTAGTTTGTCAGATACTGCAGTATCTGTAGATAATCCTGAAGACATATTAAAGGTTGAAAAAATATTAAAAAAATGAAACAAATTAAATTTAGTAATCCCAAAAAAGGAGTACCATCATATTGTGAAATGGAAGGCTTTATTTCTAAAGAAAAAGCAACTATTTTATTAAACGATCTAATTGATTTTAATAATAAAGTCTTATTAAAAGATTCAATAATATCTGATAAGGGTACAAGGCTTAATATTTTTAATGGTGATAAAAATTATAGTAAACTACTAAAATTTAGCGATGAGTGGAGACATCTTAATAAATTACTTTTTGATGGACAATTTTTTAAAAATGTTTTTGAAAATAATATTGAGATATTTAAATCAAAAGGTATTAAAACAGTTGATTATAAATATGATAAATATCATTCTGATTATTTTAAATTCTCAACAGAATTAATGCATAGATTGCAAAAGAAGTTAATGAGAGTTTTCAAATTAAAATCTATTAAAAGTTTATTCTCTGCCTTTATTCCAAAAAGAATGGTTGTTTATCCAATAATTAATATTGCTACATCTAAGACGGGATATAATGTGCCTATTCATACAGATAATAGATATAAAATATTTGTTGGATTAATTTACCTTAATACTTTAGAACAAAGTGCAGGAGGCAAAACACTTCTTTTTGAGTCATCAAAGAAACAAGAAGAGGAAAATTATAAGAGATCTCCAGATGGTGAAACTAAAGTGGTAAAAGAAGTGGCACCAATAGCAGGTAACTCTCTAGTATTCATCAATTCAAATGATTCTTATCATGCAGCATCATTACTGAAAAACGATGTAAAAAGATATTTTATTTATTTTTCATTTGGAGTTAGGTGGTATGAGAGTATATGGAAAACTAGTTATAATGTAATTGATGGATCTGTTTAAAAAAACCAAATTATTTTTAAAAAAAAATCTTAATAAAGATTTACTGGCTTTTTTAAAAGCTTTTCATTCTTTCTTTAATGGCTTATTACATAAACCATATCATGAGTTGATAGGTCTATTTTATAGATTTACTTTTAATCCCGTAAACTATAATAATCAGTTTAAAATTTTTTATCCATTTAATATTCCCAATAGTATGATAGGAGAACTTTATTTGGATGAGTATGAAAAATCAGAAAGAATACTTGTGAATAAATATGTTTCTCCAAAAGATAATGTTTTGGAGCTTGGAGGAAGTCTAGGAGTAGTTGCATGTTCAATTAACTCTTTAATATCTAATCAAAAAAATCATATAGTATTAGAACCTAATAAATTTATTATTAGATATCTAGAAAAAAATAAATTAAAAAATAATTTTCATTTTCAGATTGAGGATAAAATTTTATCGGATGAATCAAAAATAAGCTTTTACTGTGATAATAATTTTTTAATCTCTACAGTAAAGAAAAAACCTAACAGCACAGTTCTAGGAGTTAAAATAAATGATCTTGAGAAAAAATATAATTTAAAATTTAATTTTTTAGTTATGGATGTTGAGGGTAGTGAAGTAGAAGTTTTAAACCACTTAGTAAATAATAAAAATAACATAAATAAAATCATCATGGAAACTCATTTTACTCATGGATTTATTAGCGAGGAAGATAGACTGACTATGAATTCAAATCTAAGTAGCCTTGGATTTAGATTAATAGAGAAGATTGAAAATGTTGAATACTGGGAAAAGTGAATTTAAAAGTTTATGAAAAATTTTTCAGATTATAAAAATATTATATGGGACTTTGACGGAGTAATAATTGATTCATCAGAGATAAGAATATTTGCTTTCAGAGAAATGCTAAAGGATTATCCGCTAGATAAGGTTAATAAGCTAATTGATTTTCACAAAACAAACGATGGTTTATCAAGGTATGTTAAAATTGATTATTTTTTTTCTGATATTATTAATCAAAATATAGATAATAAAAAAAGATCTAGTCTATTAAGGGAGTTTGGCAATATTTGCTCAGAAAAACTAAATAATAGGAAGTTGTTAATTAAAGAGACATTAAAGTTTATCAATATTAATTATTCTCAAAAAAAATTTCATATAGCTTCTGGATCTGATAATGAGGAGTTAAATAGACTCTGCCAATCACTTGGTTTAAATAACTTTTTTAATTCTATAAATGGATCTCCAGAAGCCAAAAAAAATATAGTTGGAAGAATAATATTAGAAAACAATTATGTTCCAGAGGAAACATGCTTAATAGGTGACTCAGTAAATGACTATGATGCAGCAGTTTTCAATAAAATACAGTTTTTTGCATATAATAACATAAAACTTAAAAAAGAAAAAAAAGGTATTTACTTAGAGCAATTAGTATGAAAGTATTAGTAACAGGAATTGCAGGATTTATTGGTTCTACATTGGCAAAATCGTTAATTGGTAATGGTTATGAGGTTGTCGGTATAGACGACTACTCTACCGGATTTAAAAAAAATGTACCAAAGGAATCTATAATGATCGAGGGAGATATATCAGATTCATCAACAATAAATAAACTTAACAAGTTTAGCATTGATTACATTTTTCATTTTGCTGGTCAAAGTTCTGGTGAAATCAGCTTTGAGAACCCTGTTAGAGACCTAGAGATAAATACCAAATCTACACTACTTCTTCTTGATTTTGCTGTTAAAAATAGAGTAAAAAGATTTTTTTATGCTTCCTCAATGTCTGTGTACGGAGATAATAATGAATATGTTGATGAGCAATGTGAAACAAACCCTAGATCATTTTATGGTGTAGGTAAACTAGCTAGTGAAAAATATTTATCAATTTACTCTAACTCAATTTTAAAGTGTACATCTTTACGATTATTCAATGTTTATGGAGACAATCAAAACCTCTCTAATTTAAAGCAGGGAATGATAAGTATCTACTTATCTATGGCTCTAAAAAACAAAGAGATTATAGTAAAAGGTTCAAAAGATAGATTCAGGGATTTTATCGAAATCAATGATGTAATAAGTGCAATATTATTTCTTCTAAGCAATTCACAGGATAACAATTATGAAGTATATAATATTTCAACAAATGTAAAGACTAATGTTGAAGAAGTAATTACATTAATATTAAAATATCTAAACTCTGATATAGATGTAGCTTATTTAGGTTCAACTCCAGGAGATCAATTTGGAATATTTGGTGATAACAACAAAATTAAAAATCTAGGATGGAGACCAACTATTCAGTTTAATAAAGGCTTGAAAAATTTAATTTTAAAACTTAAGAATGAGTAATACCTTAATTTTAAATTTTGATTCCAAAATTCATTTTGATAATAATGATATTAATCTATACTGGAATCATAATTTCAATGCCAAAAAAAATTGTATTTCTATACCTAATGAAATAAATAACAATACTATTATATTCAGAGACCTATACCTTTCTTACCTTGATAAATTAAATGATCATTTTAAGAATATTAGAGTAGATAATCTTCCTTACTGGCTTTTATCGTCTATAACATGTAAGCAGGGCTCATTTGCCAACCCATTTGAGATAAAAAACGTTATAAAATTTATTTATTTAGAATCTTTTTTAAAACAAAATTCATTCAAAAAATTAACATTAATAGGTAATGTAGATACTAGAATTATTAAAGTTTTAAGACAGCTACTAAACAATTATAACATTGATTTCATAGACAATAGTAATAAACTAAGAGTTAATAGATTTAGAAAATATTTTTCAATTTTAAAAACACTTTTAAAAATACTATTGAGATCAAGAAAAAAAAGAGAAAAAAGCCTAAATATTAATACACTTGTAATTGATTATTCTTCTTCAAATAAGCAAATTAGTTATTGGAATGAGCTTCTAAAAAATTTTAAGGGTAAAAATGTTGTGAAATTAAACATTGATATTGATTCCAAAACTAACTCGTACATCAATAATGATGAATTTAAATCAATTTTCCTTTACAATAATTTCTCTCTGAAAGATTCAATAATTAAATATTTTAAAATTAACTCACTATATAAAAACTTTAAAAATTTACAATTCTTTGATTATAATAATAAATTAAACCTATGGCCTTTATACTCAGAATTAATATTTAAAGATTTTATAGGCTCAAATGCTTTATTTAATGCTATTTCTATTTCATCGTTGAATAACGTCTTTAATGATCATCCTAATTTATCACTTATAATCTATCCAAGAGAAAATCAATCCTGGGAGAGAATACTTCTATTCTACAATAACAACAGATCTACTTCAATTGGAAATTTACATGCTGGATTTAAATTCTGGGACTTAAGTAATTACCTTAATGAGTCAAAGTATTTAAAACAAAATACTATGATACCTTCAATATTTTCTGTTTACTCAAAAAAATTAATTGATATTTTAAAAAATGATAAGATTTTTTCAAATGAAAATTTTCAATTTGTTGAATCATTAAGATTAAAAAAATTTAAAAAAACCAACAATAACATAAATTCATTTAGGGGATTGCTTGTAATTCTAGACTATGATTTAGAAGCCTCGATTAAACAAATTAATTTAGTATTATCATTTATGAAAATGACTAATGTTTCAAGGGTAACATTTAAGCCACATTTAAATAATTATGAATATCTATGTAATAAGTATAGATCAATTGAATTTGAAAAAAGAAAAATGGAAGATATTATTAATTTGAATTCCCATTTTTTCTGCAGTAATAATACTACACTTAGTCTTGAGCTAATTTCATCTGGTTTCAACACATCAATAATGGATCCTGGAAGTAATTTAGATATGGATCCATCAAAAATTTATGGTATACAATCAAAAAAAATTAAATCGGAAGATGACCTTATTGATTTTATTAATTCTGAAGAAACTAACCTAACTTTAGACTTATTTAAATTAGATAATGATTTTAAATTATGGAAAAGCTTATTAAAGTCAGTAAATAAGAAAATTCTAATTCAATAATAATTTTCTCAATGGAAAAGTTTTTTAAAAATAAAAAAGTACTAATAACTGGACACACAGGTTTTAAAGGCTCTTGGCTTTCACTATGGATGTCGTTGCTTGGTGCAAGGTTATATGGGATCTCATTATCTATTCCGACCTCACCTTCTCATTTTGATTTTTTAAATTTAAAATTTGAAAAAGATATTAGAGTTGATATATCAAAATCTAACGATATTCAAAAAATTATCTGCGATATTGAGCCTGATTACATATTCCATCTTGCGGCACAGCCTTTAGTCAGTAAATCTTATGATGATCCACTATTTACATTTAGGACGAATGTGATGGGGACTACTAATATTTTAGATTCACTAAGACTTATAAAAAATGAATGTGTAGTAGTTCTTATAACCAGTGATAAATCTTATGATAACCTAGAAATTAGTAGAGGGTACCATGAGGAAGATCGATTAGGTGGCTCTGATCCTTACAGTGGATCAAAGGGAGCTGCTGAGCTTGTAATTAGATCATATGTAAAATCTTTTTTTTCAAAGAGTAACGTGAAAATTGGAGTAGGAAGAGCTGGTAACGTAATTGGAGGAGGTGATTGGGCTGAAAATAGAATCATACCTGATGCAATAAGGTCAATCGAGAATAAAAAAACATTAATTATTCGTAGTCCAAATTCAACTAGACCATGGCAACATGTTTTAGAACCATTATCTGGTTATATATCATTGGCAATTGACCTAAAAACTTCAATTGAAAATAATGGACAAGCTTTTAATTTTGGACCTTCTTTTGAAGAGGATTATACAGTACAAGATGTATTGTTAAAATTGAAAAGAAAACTATTAAAACTAGATTGGAAAATTGAAGATAAAGAAAAATTCAAGGAATCTAAGCTACTCAAGTTAGATTGTACAAAAGCTTATAGAGATCTTAACTGGAAGTCTACAATGGGCTTTCAAGAAACTATTGATTTTACATCTGAATGGTATCTTAAATATTTAAATAATAATAAAATTTTAAATATGTCAGTTAAACAGATTATGGATTTTTATGAATTAGCAAAATCAAAAAAAATAAAATGGGCTCTTCTGTAGATAAAATAAAGTTTATAACACAACCTATTATTAAAGTTGAAGGTGGAGATGTAATGAAGGTTATAAAAAAATCAGACTATAAAGAGTTTGAATTTGGTGAAGCATATTTTTCAACAATTGATCATAACTATATAAAAGGCTGGAAAATGCAAATAAAAATGCACTCTAACATTTGCGTTCCTCTTGGTAAAGTTAAATTTACATTTGTTTCAGAAGATTTTAAATCCCATAAAACTTTTATTCTTGGAGATGATAATTATGGAGTTCTTAGCATACCTCCAAAAATTTGGTACTGTTTTAAAGGATTAAGTGAAAAAACAAGTCTTATACTAAACATATCAGATTCTGAACATAATGAAGAATATATTAAAAAAATTAATCTGGAA
>MDTG01393826.1_pt1 | contig 10541 bp, 14 predicted proteins | sample 811421 | NCBI WGS metagenome assembly MDTG01 (sample SAMN05326645, study PRJNA326480) | marine metagenome | isolation source: seawater | place: Pacific Ocean: South East | collected 2011
GCGATGGCAATTCAAGTAAATCCATTTCTATAAAATTGATATTTTTCAATCCATATTCATCGACCTTCCTCTTTGCATATGAGATACTTGAATTGCTTAAATCGATTGCTGTTATTTTACAATTATTGTAGCGAGAAGCTTCAATTATTTGAATCCCGGTTCCACAACCAGCTATAAGTATATTTATTCTTTGATTGTTTAATTTAGTTGAATTTGATTTAATAGAATTTGGATAAATCTCAGAATTAATAACTGATAAAAAGTTTAATTTATTTTCTCTAGCATATGAATTATATCTCCATCTAGGATATGGATTTAATTCATACTGATTTTTTACTTCTTTAGATATAGAATCTTTTATAGTTCCTATATTTTTAATTCCTTTTGAAATCTGTTTTTCATAATTTAACTCTTTAAATTGTAAATTAAGTAGATTATTGAATGCCTGATTATTTGAGCTATAAGCATTTAAATTAATTATTTCGCCATTTATTGATGATAGAGATTTGTAGCATGAGATTATTGCTAATTTATAGTCTTGATTCTTATTACTCTTTATTGTTTTCGTAAGTTCTTTTAGCTTCTCCTTTTCTTCTGAGGATATATAATAGACATACTCATTTAAGAAGCATTGAGATCCAAGACCTATAGTAAATTCAAGAATAGTACTACTTATTTTATCTTTATCTGAATAATTTATAAGAATATTCTTACGTATATTCCCTAAAACCTTTTCCCATAATGGAGAGCAAAATATTAGTAGTGAAAGTGCTTTCACCAATTCCTTGTCCTTAATAAGAATATTAAATTCATTATTCTCATACAATTCTGATCCTAAAATAGATAATTTCTCTAATATTTCTTTGGAGATAAGACTATTTATATTCCCAAATAGTTCTCGATGAGAAATATCTTTTCTATCTAATATCTTTTTAAGTAATTCCCTATTATCTTTTTCTGATATGTTTTGTAATTCACCTTTTTTCATCAATTCACTTATAAGTTGATAACTTAACTCATTATCTTTATTTAAAAGAATTTCTTTCTTTGCAAGTAAGAGTGATTTTTTATAATCACCTATTTGGTTGTATATTGAAGCAAGATTTAAATAACAGTTCTTTAGTGTATTATCTAGATCTATTGCCATGCTTGTATGGAATATTGCCTTTTCCAGCTCATTTTTCTCTCTGTAACACGCACCTAGATTCAAATGAGCGACAGCTGATTTTTTTTCTATTTCTAATGCTTTCAAATAATATTCTTCTGCTTCATTATATTTATTAGAATCTTTATGTAATAATCCAAGATTGATATATGCATCAATGTAATTATTAACTAGTTCTATTGCTTTCTCAAGAGATAATTTAGACTCGACATATTTATTTATACTTTTAAATATTAACCCTCTAATACAATATCCATTTGGTAGGTTTGGTTTTAAATTAATTGCATCATTAACCACTGATTCTGCTTTCTCGAAATCATTCAACTTATAAAATAAAAAAGATAAATTTAATTTCGAGAAGATATGATTTGGAAAATATTCTATGCATCTTTCATATAATTTAATCGCTTTTTTGTCTTCTCTTTTTCCCTCACATATTAGTGCATAATTGGAAAATATATCAGCATCATAATATCCATTTTTTATAAAAGTTAAGTATCCTTTTTCTGCCTCATCTAAATCGCCTTTTATATGACTTCTAATCGATTTTTCTTTGAGTTCTTTTTCTGAAAGCCTTTGGAGCTTTTTAGAAAATGCTTTAGTCTCCTTTTTCTTTTGCCCGAATCCACCCAATTTTTTTTGCTTAATTAACTCTATTATACTTAAATAGAAATTCTTATTATTTCACCGTAATAAATGTACAATTTTTAATTTATAGTGGGTTAGTATTAATACTAGTATTTTACTTTAAAACCTTTTTAAAAGTTTTTTTCTACAATAAGACCTTTTTTTTTATATAATATTTAGATATTCTTTTACTAACCAATGCCTTTAAAGTTGGGTGATCAAATACCTGATTTTTCCCTGTCTGATCAACTAGGTGTTAAAAGGACAAATAAGCAAGCAAAAGGTAGGCCACTAGTTTTATTTTTTTATCCCAAAGATGATACGCCAGGATGCACCGCTGAGAATTGTGGCTTTAGAGATAAATATGACCTTTTTAAATTATTTGGAGCCGAAGTCTGGGGAGTAAGTGGTGATGATGAAGCAAGCCATCGATCTTTTGCAGATAAAAATAAACTTCCATTCCCTTTGCTCTGCGATACAGATAATTCTTTGAGAAGAGCTTTTGGAGTTCCTAAAGTACTTGGTTTACTTGATGGTCGAGTTACTTATATTGTTGATGCAGGTGGTGTAATTAGGCATATATTTAATGACCTTTTAAATGGACCTGCTCATGTTAATGAAGCATTAAGAGTATTAGGCGAGATAAGAAAGTAACTTTTTTATTATCATAAAAGAATAAATTTCAAGTTTTAATCAAGACTGTAATTTCTCCACGACTGTTTTTGATGAAATTTTTGGAAGATCATTCAACCCATATGCATCAAACCAAGAGGCAGTCGCCCAATCAAATCCTTTCCCAAAAGTATTATCAGGTGAAACAATATACCAATGGCAAGCTGTATCAGGAACATCTACAGAGCATTTTGACCAATTATCGCTCCATTGAGGTACTTGAACCCAGAGGAGTGTCGAGAAAACCAGGGAAAAAAGTGAGGGGATCATTTTCTTAAGGTTTTATATATATTAGTGCTTTTTTGTTTTGAACGAGGATTTGGTTAAAAATATAAGCTAATCCAATCAATAAATATAAGTTGTACTAATTTTTACCTTTCATTTTTTAGATACCTTAAGCACAAAACTTCTTGGTTCTGATCTTGTTCTTGAGAATGTACAATCCATTCTTTAAATTCTTGATAAAGAACCGATCTATCTGTTCTATTTATTTCGGTCATCCTAATAAGGACGCAATTAATAGTGACTAGTATAATTTCTTCAACTGAAGGTTCATTTTTCAATTTTAACAAATAAATAACTACCCCAAATTAGTTATTTATTTTCACCTCCGAGACTTTTAAGGGTATAATTTTATATTCAATTTATTAATCTAAATTAAATATAGATAATCTTTAAGATTTTAATCTTTTTTATTAAATATTATTTGCAGAACTTTTATTATTCAATAATATTAATCTCTTTTTCTATGAAAAAAGAAAGTAGTAATAAATCAATTCATGCTTGGGTTGAAGATATTTGGGAGGAGATTGAGACTCAATTTTACGGAATAATAGGAGCAATATTTTTCTTTTTTATATTTTATTTATTTTTTCAACCTGATTGGATGAAGCCATTAATTGAATTTTTTTCAAATAATAAAAATTCTCTAATAGCGTTAGCTGAATAACTGAAAAGACTGAGGGCGAAAATACAGTTTTAAGTTTGTTAGTTAAGCTCTAAACTTTTTTCTTTAGCCACTAACTCTATAAATTTCCATACCAGCGCATGTTTATAGTCGTCCTTGTTAGGACAAGCCGAGACTACATCTTCCCATGAGAATTCATCTTGTTCTAGAATGCCTTTTATCGGGGATCCAAAATCTCTTGCAAGATTAGAAAGAAACGAATATCCAAGTTTTTCTGAAATGTATTTAATAATCTCATCAGAATAACTCATATAGAGTAAAAGAGTGTCAGCTTGATGGTTATGTCTAGTGCACGCTCCATTGGAACATCCACTATTCGCAATCTCTTGGCAAGCTTTTTGGTCATAAGTTTCTTTGATTATTTCAACTAATGTTTCCATTAGATTATCCCAATACTCCAATGTTATAGCTAATAAAAATGTGATTCACGTAATTTAGCCAAAGAAAAGCAAGATAGATCAAATAACCAGTTAGTGTCTTCTTTTAGTAGATATAGAAAAGTGTTATTATTGTTTTACAATATTTTTTGTGTTTTGTTGGAAGATGAAAAATATATAATAATTATATTCCTCTTTTAACAATAAGAGAATCTCCCTTAATTTAGCTTAAAATTTAATCACCTTTTTTTTAATCTTGATTTAATTGTTTGATGAAAATAATTTTTAGTCAACAAACATTGAATATAACCATTTTACTAAACCTCCTATTACTGGAAGATTTCCAAATGTACCTGAACAAAAATCAAAATAATCTCTATGCTCTTTAACCTTCCCTTCTTTATCGAATATTAATCTTGTTGTACCGTCGTATAAAAATTCTAGACCTTTTATTTTTAATCCCATAGTCCATTCAATAAAAGCAATATTCCCATTTATTGCAATTGAATGTGATTCTAAATAAATATCATCACATCTCTTTATTAATCCGTCTTGGGCTTTGATATAAGCATCAATTCCATTCTTTTCTTGGGTAGGATCTATGAACTTAACTGTTTTATTGTACAAGACTTCCCATTCTTCTCTATTAGGAGCTTTCTCTCCATAGGATAAATTGAAAAACTTTTTTAATTCGTCCTCTTTGATGAGCATGTGATTTGTTATTGGTTTTTTTAATCTAGATTATTTAAATAGACATCGTGTTTTGACCATTTGGTGTTGAAAGCAAAGAAATGGCTTAGATTTAAGTTCTATTTATATAGAACCTATGAACATCAAAAACATTCTTATATCTATTGGTGTTATTGGCATAGGAATAATTCTCTATAAATTCCTGATGGGATTTGTCCTTCCAATTGCTTTGTTTGTTTCTCTTGGGTATATTCTGAAATTTTTGCTCAAGGGTTCTGAATCAGATTCTGGAGAGGAGATTTCTCAAATTCTAAAAAACAGAGGCAAGCCCAATTCATTGGAAAATATTGTAGAGATTAAACCTATTCAAGTAGAGAAAATTACAGAAGAAGAAAAAGCTACAGAAGAAGAAAAAGCTACAGAAGAAGAAAAAGCTACAGAAGAAGAAAAAACTACAGAAGAAGAGAAAACTTTGAATTAATAAAATATTGTAGAAAAAGAGAAATCTAATAAAGAAGAAAAATTTTTCTTATAGAGTAAAATTGTTTATATTTAATTATTTCTAATATCAATTAAATGGATTCAAATTCTAAAAACAGTTTTTGGGACAATAAGCCATATTGGTGCCAACCTTGGTCAATCATTAGTTTTGGGGTATTGGTGATAATTTTTAGTTTTATGTTATTTAATAATTTAATTTTTACCTCAATCGTTAGTTTTTTTGTTATTATCTGGTGGATAGTATTTTTAATACTTGCTCCGAACTTGTATAAAGGAATATCGAAAAAAGAACAATCTTAATTAAGATTTTTTTTAGTTTTCGTGAAAATTGTTTTAATATTAATAATTCAAATTATAAGTATTAAAAACTAAAATATTTTACATAAAACTTTAGTTTTCTTCTCCTTTAAACATTTTTTAAATAAAAGAGTATCCCTATATATTGCATTATCAGATAACGCTAATTTTAATACTAGATTCTTTGAAAGAAACTTTTTTAATCTACCTTAAATGGAAACCCCACAATATCCTCCTGAAATCCGCTTTCTTGTTGTCCAATAAAACTCAACTAACTCTCTTGTTGAGCTTGTTATGAGAACTTCTCCTCCTAAAACTTGTCTTTTTGAAAGCTTTTGGCTCATGGCCGATTCCCAACTTGATGTACTAGAAGAATTCATTAGATAATAAAGAAATTTATCGAGTTCAATATGTGAAGAATTTGCTTTGGAAATCTTGCTAATCAAGAATGAGCGGCGAATTCATTTTTTGATAGAGCAAAATAAGTCGGTAAAAAACACTCTCACCAAGGAACCTCCTTGATAGTACATTTGTATTGCAAAAATGTCAATTAATTTTTCGAGTAAGATTATAATAAAAAATACTAATAAATCATAATACTTTTAATATTAGATCTAATTAGTTTATTATTTTAATAGATTCAGCCTTGATTGGCTAAATAAATAGAATTAATTCAAAATTTATTTTTAAATGTATATTTATCAATTACTAATATTTCTTGTTCTGAAAAATCACTTGCAGTTATACAATTAATCCATTCTCTATATTCTTGTGCAATTGCTAATTGATCTCCTGAGTTAACTTCTATTGTCCTTCTTAAGATATGAGAGAGACCTTTTACTAATATATCTTCAATAATTAGTTTATCCTCGTTCATTAAATCTATTCATTTAATTTAAACTAACGTTTATTTATCATTTGTACAGTACCAAGTTATTTAATTACGATATAATAAATTTATAATATTCAGTGCAGTATATATAAAAAGAAATTACTTAATTATTAAAAATGATTTAGATACTATACTTTTACAAATATTCTTCTTTTTGATATATATTTCATTATATTTATTTGTTATATCTCAAATTTCTTTCCTATTTTGTATGAGTTAAAAAAATTTTAATTGTACATCTTATATATATTCTATTGAAAATACCTTTTAAATACCTAATTTTATTTAAAATTTTATTATTTTATTTAGTATTTTGTTCTTCATCATTCTCTATAGAAGGTATAAAACCTAATTCTTCGACTTGCTCCACTAAACTGAGTTTTCTAATCTTATTTTTTGATTTAGATACGCTATCTTTCGTTCTTATTGATCTATCTATCTCAATTATTTTTTTATTTACCTGTTTGTTTTCTTTTGATTTAATAAATAGATATCTGGAATTATCATTTATTATAGATAGTGAAAGCAAAATCCCGAGAAATACTAAAATTATTTTATGAAATATAAAATATGAAATAACTAGCGTGAAAGATAAATATTTTATAGTATTTTCTATTTTATAATTATTCATTTTTATGCAGCATCTTTATGTTCATATTTTTGTTGTCTATCTAGTAATATTAGATCATATGAAGATTGAATTTGATTGTTATAGTCAAGTCTATCTATTATTTTTGATATTATATCTTTTCTTTTCTTCCATTTTATACTAGATCTTTTAGGTAAAGTAAGTAATGAAACTTCTCTTTCATTCTCTACTCTTTTAAATTGTAGCTGCTTGTCCTTAACTTCTTTTATGCTATTAATGTCTTTTGTTGCAGCACCTTTATTTGTAGTATCTCTTGATTTGGTTATTGCCATTAATTCTGGATGACATCTGATGACCTGGATCATGCTGCAGACCTCTCTTTATCGTTATCTACTTCTCTAGATCTTATTCTTATTGTTTTTTTATATGCATTTATATAGTGAACATCATAAGAACCTAATCCCTCTACCTCTCGATTGTATAAATGGTTGAAACCATTTCTAGATGTTGAATTCTTGCTCATGATTATTTAGGGTATTTGACTAAAGATTGGTTTTTGCTTAAATATTCAATTGGTAAATACTCTTTCTTGGGCTTGTATTTTTCCAGTAATTCTTTTATTATCCCGTGATTGTGACCTTTATTATTCTCTTTTGACTTGTTTTTTTGCTTTAAGGTCTCTGGAATTAAATTGGTTTTCGTCATTTTAATTAATTTGAAATAAATAATTTGTTTAATCTATTTATGCCTATTATGTAACTATGTTTTCTCTATTGGCTAGTAATTTGCTTAGTTTTTTATTTTCATCCTGCAGATTATTGATTATTTTCTTATACATTTCAATCTTTTCTTTCAAAGAATTGATTTTCTCGTTTTCATTCTTTAGGGAGTATGCTTTCGACTTCTTTTTTGTACCCCTTACAAGATCTCTTACCGCGGCTTCTGTCATCCTTTCGCCACTTTCTACAGCTTGAAAAACCTTTTGGCGCTCTTTGTCGGTAACACCTTTGCTCCCCATTAATGCTAGAGACCTAGGCGTTAATGACGCAAGAAGATTATCGTTAATGTCGGATCCTCCCAGCCAGTTTGTGTAAGCGCTAACGAGATCTACCGCGAATCTCTCGGAACAGTTTATTGCCCCCGATTTCAAGAAGGCTCTCCAGTTCCCTGGCTTGATATTGCTTTTTATATCAGAAAGATTTGCGGCGACAGCTCTTAGCGACTGCCCCACGCAGCTTAGCTCCTCGTTTATCTCAACCACTGATTCTTTTACGTAGTCGACCTGAGCAGGCACTAGCCCCTTGGTTACTTCGTAGTCAAGGCTAATACTTGCTAGATCGACTACCTCGGTCGGAGACAGGTCCATAGGGTTTGCAAATACTTGCTAAATATACGCCTTGTGACGATTCGGAACAAGTGATACAGGAATACTAGCATTTGGTATATTCGTTAAGTTAGAATTATTTTGATTATTTGCCTTAATGCAAGACAGATAACATGATAAATTTATATCATATTAAATATAATTGGCAATTTATATCGCATCTTAATGTTTTACAGAATATATCGATACCACTACATTCAATATTTCTAGAATGACGTATTATTATTGCAAACTAATAGATAAATGGTTTAATTTGAGCAAATAATTCTTTTTTAAACTATTTTTTTTTAGCATTCAATCTATATTGCCTTATAAGTATTTTTGCTTATTTTGGTCGGTTTGATTAGATCGGTAGGCTTGGTATCTCATTAAGGGTTGTATTGGCTAAGACTATTCGGTTTTGGTGGATTTGGATCAGTATTTACTATATTCAATCTCTTGCCCTGTTAGGTCAATAATAGCAATTGTTATTAATGGTTGTATTGCATAAATGTAAGATATTTAGGCAAAATTTTGGCGGAAGGTTTATTTTATTATTATATATTCTTTTCAATCGTTCTAATTTAAAATGGAAGTCCGAAATATCTCTCCTCCTGTTCATGGCTTCTTATTTGTAAAGTTGGAGCAAAATATTATCAATCATCTTTGGAAGATTATTGATATTGCAAAAAACAATAACATAAGTTTTAAGAATAAATTAGCAGGCAATATTTCACAGAGTCTTTTGCTTGAGGATTTAGATTCTGTTTTCTACAATTCTGTTTGTGCACCCTTAGTTCAAACATATCGTGAAAATAATTTTAATAAACGCGATCCTGTACATCAAAATGCATTATTGGGAGCTAATACTACATTAGTGTTAAATGAATTCTGGGTTAACTATCAATATAAGACAGAATTTAATCCTTATCATGATCATGCTGGAGTATACTCTTTTGCTATTTGGTTGAAGATTCCTTACGACTGGGAGGAACAATGTAAGTTAACCCAATTTAGTGAAATAGATAAGGGCAATATAAAAGCTGGCCAATTTCAGTTTGAATACACTGATTCATTAGGTGGAATTAGTACATATGGCTTCCGATTGTCACCCAAGCTTGAGGGAACTATGCTTTTTTTTCCAGCAAAGTTAAGACATTGTGTATATCCTTTTTATGAGATAGATGATCCAAGAATTTCAATTGCCGGGAACTTAACCTATCAACCTAATTAAGATTACTTTAATTTTTATGTATATTTAAACAGGGGTCATCTTCAAGTCTATATTACAGTTAAATAAGATTTTTATACACTATTTATAATAATGATCAATTGTCTATTCAGAATGAATAACAATAATTTTCCTTAATTATAGATGAATATAATAACCAGAAAACCACATGTAACACCTTACTTGGAAACAAAACTAGATCAGGAGATTATTGATTATCTTTGGAGGCTAATCAAAATCGCAGGAATGGATATAATCAATAATAAAAAAAAATTAGCTGGCAATATATCAAAAAGTTATTTGCTAAAAGATATTGATAACTTTTTTCTTAAAAATGTTTGCTTTCCTTTAATTAAACATTTTCGTGATAACAATTTTGGTAATGATCCTGATTCTTTGAAATTATCGTTAGATGATGGAATTAGGACAAGTTTTGTTTTGAATAGCTTATGGGTTAATTATCAATATAAGAATGAATTTAATCCCTATCATGACCATGGTGCTATATATTCTTTTGCTATATGGTTAAAGATTCCATATAACAGTTTGGAACAGCAAAAACTTCCAGTATTTAATGATATGGATGATAAAAATAAGAAAGCCGGGGACTTTGAATTTGAGTATCATGATTCACTGGGAGGTATTAAGAATATTTCATATAAATTATCTAGTAATTTTGAGGGTACAATGCTTTTTTTTCCAGCAAAATTAAGACATTGTGTATATCCTTTTTATTTAACTGAAGAACCAAGAATTTCAATAGCTGGTAATTTAAATTTTGTCCTACTTGATTGAACTTTAAAATGTTTGAATAAGACAGTTTTTGTTTCCTGCTTTTTCAATTAAGTGTATATTCAATAGATGCATTTTTTTTTAATTCAATCTTGCGTAAAGCGAGAATAATCTAATTCTATGTATTTTCAGGACATAATTTCAAGCCTAAATAATTTTTGGAGTAAAAAAGGTTGCTTACTGCTTCAGCCATACGATATAGAAAAAGGTGCTGGAACAATGAGTCCTCACTCTTTCTTGAGAGCAATAGGTCCTGAACCTTGGGCTGTTGCTTATCCAGAGCCCTGCAGAAGACCAACTGATGGAAGGTATGGAGACAATCCAAATAGAGCACAGCATTATTTTCAATATCAAGTTCTTATCAAGCCCTCTTTAGAC
>MDTG01025951.1_pt1 | contig 10540 bp, 8 predicted proteins | sample 811421 | NCBI WGS metagenome assembly MDTG01 (sample SAMN05326645, study PRJNA326480) | marine metagenome | isolation source: seawater | place: Pacific Ocean: South East | collected 2011
TCAACCGCGTAGCAAATTTTGTAATTACAAATTTAACCAACAGTTTAACTAATATTAATTTTTCTGATGTAGAAACTGGATACAAGGCTATAAAAACTAATTACCTCAGAGAAATTAATCTAAAAGAAGACTCTTTTACAATAGAAATTGAAATGACTATGAAATTATCAAAGATAAAAGGAATAAAAATTTACGAAGTTGGGATATCTTATTCCGGAAGAACATATGAAGAGGGAAAAAAAATAAAAATGAGTGACGGCTTTAAAGCTATTTTTGCTATTTTTAAATATAAATTTTTTTCTTAATTTAATTATTAATTATCAACTTATTTTGAATTTATGTTTAAACAATCCGGGAATGTATTGGTTTTTAGCTTATATATTTCAGCATTATATTTGAGATTACTATCTTTAAATGGATTTCTTCCAGTGTAGCTTCCAATTTGGTCACCTTTTGCAACTACTTTGTCTAGACAGTTTTTTACAAAAAATTTTTTTTCTTTATCTGTTGGATCAACCAATAATATATGGGTAGGTTGTTTTTTAGCTACTTCTGACAAATATTTCATACTTCTGGCATCATTTAAATCTAAATAATTTAAAAAAAATAAAGATATATTTTTATTTTTCAAATATGCATTTTTTGAGTCAAATGTTAATAAAACCTCTTCTGATTTTAGTTTTTTATTTGTCCAATTAATTAATTCATAGTTATAGCCATATTTTTTTAAAACTTTTTTACGTAAGTCTTCGTTTATTGAACCAACTGATATAGTAAATATTCCAAAAATTACCATTATAAATGATACTAAAGACTGGGTATATATTGGGTATCTAATGATTTTATATTTCCCAAAAATTTTTAAGCTATCTAAGTTTTTTGAAATTACAATTAATGACCAAAAAAATGGATCAATAAAAAATCGAGCATTATGCTGTCCAAAAGAAATAAAAATAGTTATATACAAAATTATTATTATTTTAATTTTAAAATCTATTTTTTTTAAAAATAAAGAAAAGAAAATTAATATTGAGGATATTCCTAAAGTTTGAGTGGCTTGAGAAAGACTTAGTGGAAAAAAGAACCATATGGGAAATCCACAGTAATAACCACAAGATGAAACTGACTCCCATAGATTTGTATAACCATACAAATTTACAGGAAGTGCATAAAATAAATTTTGAAAATAATTTCCACCTAAATGATAATACTTCCAATGTAAATGCGGTAATAATAATGAAATACCTAAAATAATTAATAATAAAGAAATAATTTTTGGATTTAATCTAGATTTGTACACTTCAAACATCAAATAGATCCAAATTAAAAACATACTTACAGCTGAGCTAAACTTTATTTGGTAAGCTAGAATTAAAAGAATATTAATTATTAAAAATGCAATATATTTGTCTTTTTTATTTTTCAGACTTCTAAATTCAAAAAACACAATATAGAAAGCCAGAGCAATTAATCCTGAGGACATTAATTGTGGTTTGTTTGTTGATAGTAAAAAAATTAAAATAGGGCTAGATAGTAAAGCATATAATAATAAATTTTTTTTATTTATTTTAAATTTATTACCTGTTTGTTTTTTTAATATACCAAATATAAGAAATATACCTGTAAATTGAATAAGTGAACCATATTGCTCAGCACCGTTTGCTAATCCGAGAGAAATTAGTATTTCTCCAAAGCCTGCTTGTCTACTGTGAAACCAAAAATAGTCAGTTGGAAAAGATCCATAGTTTAAAATATGAATTGCTACTTCTGTATGATAATCTAAGGAATCACCACTTGTTATTGGGGCAAAGCATAAAATGAAATAACTCAACAAAAAAATATTAGGTACAGAAAAATATTTGATATTTTTAAATTTTATAAATATATCTTTTATAATAAGTGTTGATAGTAAACATAATAATAGACCGACTATTTTAAAAAAAGTAATTTCAGTAAGTCCTAATAATGTAATAGGAGAAATAAAAATAATTAAAATTGACGATCCTAAAATTGGAGCAAGAAAATTATCGTCTGCTACATTTTTAAATATTGCTCTCAAGTACTTTATCTTGCAAATGTAAAATCCAACTTGAATAGTTCCAAAAAATAAAACTAATGAAAAAAATAATGAAAAAGGGGCAATAAATGAATAATTTTCTATTCCAAATTTCATTTTTTAATAAATAAATATTTTCCTTCCTTGGCTATATTTAAATTTTCACTTAAATTATAAATACAAATTTTTTTAAAAAAAGCACAATCACCAGAGTTAGTTTTGTATATTTCGTAATTATCAATTTTTTTATAGAGATATATGTTAGAATAATTAAATGTTCTATTCTTAATATATATATCATCATCAAATTGATATTTAAAATTTTTAAAACAAATTAAAACTAAAAAAATAGATATTATAAAATACTTAGAAATATTTATTTCATTTATTTTATCTATATAAAAATATAAGCTAATCGAAAATACGAGCAAAGTTATGCATAAAAATAATGCATAACCAAACCTTATATCAGGTGCAATTAACCAATATACAATTCCAATTACAAAAAAAATAGAAACAAATATTACTTCTGTTTTTATTTTTCTTAAATGAAGCCACTTGAATTTAAAAAAAATAATTATAGAGGATAAGAGAATTATAACTAATGAAATTTTTATAAAAGCTATAGTTAAAAAGAAGTTTTTTACCCAGGGCAGAAACCATTCAAAAGAGTTTAAATAGTATTCATAATTTGTATAATTTGTATAAGGATTATTTTTGGACCTGGCAAAAGCACTGGTTTCCCTGGCAAATTCTTTAACCACATCTTTAGAGAGAGACCATTCAAAATTAATACACGTGAAATCTAATGGAAAAATTAAGCAACCAGTTGAAATTAAATATTTTGAAACCCATAAAACATTTATAATTCCTATAAAAATCATAAATTTTAAATGTTTTAAAATATTTAATTTTAAATAAAAAACTAAAAAAATTGGAAGTAGTATAGAAGGTAAATATGATAATTTTGTAATATAAGATAAAATAGAAAAAACTATAGTTAACTCTAAATCATTAATATTTTTTGTATTGAGAGTTTTCAGAAAAAAATAGAAAGACAATATATAAAAATACATTCCAGGACTATCTGGGTCAGCAGAACCTATTGAGTTAAAAATTGTTCCATTTAAAGAAGGATGTATAAAGCTATAAATAAGCAAAAAAGATATAATGGATATAAGAAATATCTGATGAATTTTATTAATTTTCGTTAAGGACTCTTCATAAGTTAACTTAATTAATATAATTAATGGAATTGCATTTAAAAAATACAACAAATTTAGTTTATAAATCTCAAAATTAAAAATTGATAATAAATGATGCCACCCAGATACTATGCCAAATCTATTTTCAAGATTAGCAATTCCAAATACTAAACTATTGTTAGAGTACCATTTTATTAATTGTAAGTGATAAAATGGTGTATCACCTGCTAGTGGGTTAACTTCTATTAAAAGTGCTAATGTTATTATAATTAGAAAAAATTCAAATTTAAAATGATTTTTGTAATAAGAAAAATTATATATGAATAAAAAAAAACTAATTAAAATTAATGGAAAAATTAATAAGTTTAATGGTATCAAAATATTTGTTAAAAAAGAAATAAGTATTAGAAATAAAAATCCATAACCTAAATCGGAGGCATATACTTTATTTTCAGAACTATTAAATAAATGTTTTTTTATAGGCAATGAAAATGAAATTAAACAAATATAAATAATAGATATTAATAAAAATTTTAACATTATTAATTATCTTTATATTTAAGATAAAATACAAAAAAAATTAAAACACAAAATAAATATCCTCCATTAAAATATCCGGAAGATCTAAGAAATGTTTGCACTACTAATAAAGGGATAACGAAAGATTTTATTTCAAAAGGTATTTTTTTTGAAAAACATAAAATAAAAATACATAAATACAATATTAAAGCAAAAAAACCAAACTCAGCAACAGCTTTAAATAAATTATTTGTTCCATCCATGAAATTTAATTTTTGCCCCTGTTCCAAATTGATGTGGGTTTTTCTCGATTGAGATACAAATTTGTCAAATGAAATTTGATAGTTATTTATTCCAAAACCAAAGGGTCTTTCAATTAAAGCTTTTAGTGCAATATCAAAATTCTGCAAATAAACTGCAAAAGAAAGATTATATTTGTATTTACTATGATCAGTGTCTTGAACCAAAATTTTTTGATCTTTAATAATAAATTTATTAATATCGCTTATTTTTTGATTACATGCTTCATCTTTATTTAGAACAAAAAAATAAGAAAACAACAATATTAAAATAATAATAAAGTAACGTATTAAAAACTTAATTTTAAAATTTAAGATAATAAGACTTATTAATGATAAAGTTAATCCGACAAAAAACACAAGCGAGAAATTGTGTAACGATATTGCAATAAAAAGAAATATAAATATTATTCTTAAAACACCAATTGAATCTATGTTGCTAATATTAATTTTAAAAACATAGTAACAAATCAAAGCTGGTGAAATCATGGCCAAATGTGAATTTTCTAAATAAAATCTTTTTACTCCTTTTAAGAAAGATAATTTTTCACTAAACATTCCACTAATATATGAACAGCCTATGGATAATGAATTTATAAAAATATCAAAATAAAAAACATAATAGAAAAAAGTAGTTAAAACAAAAATATATAAAAAACTGTCTAATACAAATTTAAAATTTCTTCTTAAATTTTCAAAATTTTCCCAAATTATAAATATTGTCAAAACTAAAACAATTGAAGATAAGTAGTTTTTTATATTATAAATATTATCAATTTTGTAATTAATATAAAGATGTATAAAAAAAAATAAAATTAAAATTATATAAATAAAAAATTTTTTTTTTATTTTATTAATATCCTTAATATTAATTATTAAAGGAATTAAAAGTAGTAGATAAAAAAATCTTAGTTGGATTAATCCAAAATGAATATCCCAAAAAAAAATATTTAATGAGAATAAAATTAAAACTAAATTATGATATTTAAATAATTTTGTTAAATACATAAACAATCATTTTTTGCTTAAAAATTTAACAAAAATAAAGTATATACATAAAGTTAAAAATAAAGATCCAAATAATAAATAGCTGTCTTTTGGCACATAACCAAAATGAATAAGCCTATAGACAATGATATTTGTTGCTATTGAAACTAATATTAAATTACCGTTAGATATTTTTATTATAATTTTCTCTAATGAGACCAGAAAAAATATAATTATAAATATGCTTAAAAATAAAAAAATATAACTTCCAGGATAATAAAGAAAAGCAATTATTCCAGGTAGAATAATTCCAAAAGTTCCTTCTACTAAATTTCTAGTAGATGTTTCTTTTATAAATTTTTTCTCGTAAAAAGAAAAATCATTAATTTTTTTTTCCTTAAATGAATCTTTTAAAAGATCATAATTAAGCAAATGTTTATTTTTTGTCATTAGCACAATCGCTTCAAGACCAACCCATCTATTTAAAACTACATAAACAAATTGTCTAACTCTACTATCCATATCAGTTTTTTTTTTATATTGAACGTTAATCAAAGATTTATTTCCTTGATTAAAGCTAATATTTTTGAACAAAATTTTATTTTTAGTTGTATGATTATAAATGTTATAATTTAAATCCAAATTATTAGTTTTATTTTGAAAACTTTGTTTTAAATATAAATTTTTTCTTAAATCCTCAGTTATTAATATTGAAAATACAGATAAAATTAAACCACAAAAAGCAGTAAATATAAAAATTCTATTTAAAATTAATTTATTGTTAGAAATTAAAAATATACCTATTAAAATAGATATTACCTCAAAAATCATTGCTCTACTTAGAAGACTAACATACAAGGTAAATGATAGAATTAATATTAAGATTGTTGTTAAATACAAACGCGGATTTGTTGATTTTATCTCTAAAAATAAAATTATACCGAACGCGAAGGGGAAACCTATTAGATAACTCCATTTTAAAAATGCGCTTATTATGAATAAATTAAATTCGCTTATCAAACCTTTTTGATAAATAGATAGAAGATAATTATTTGATGCGATTGTTAATACACATAAAATTAACAAAATAATTATTATATTTCTATATTTATTATAATATTCATTTGGTTGAAAATTATATGAAAATTTTAAATTAATAAATTTTTTAAAAATAAATTTAATTGAATAAAAAGAAAGCAAAATAGAAAAAAAAGCAAAAATAGATAAAACTAAACTTTCATCTAAAACGCTTTGAAATTCTTTATAATTAGTAATCCCCTCACTTCTGCTGAAAACCACATCATTACTTGTATTTTCAAATGAAAATGATCTATTCCAAAAAAGTACATTTCTAATGGTAAGTGAAAACCAAAAACCGAACCATAAATAAAAAGAGAGAAGAAACTCACTTATAAAAAAATTAGTAAAAAAATTTTTTATGAAAAAATAATTTACTATTAGTGAAAAAATTAAATAAATGAATTTATTTTGGTTATAATCTTTTAAAAATAATATAGACGATGATAAAGAAAACAAAATTAGAAAATATCCTACAAATAATTTAAGTTTTTTCATTCAATAAAAATTTTGAAAATAATATTAAACTAAAAAAAGCAGCTAAAAAATATGAAAATATTATCAAATTCATATTTATATAAAATAATATTACTGGAATAAAAGCAATTACTAAACTATTTATTATGTCTAATATATAAATTTTGTTTCTATATTTTTTTAAGTTATAAAAATTTATTCTTCTAATAATTGCAAATAACATTATTGCTGAACCTAAAATTGAAAGTAGTGAACAATTAATAAATAAAAAACTGTTTTTTGATAATTCAATATTAAAATTTACAAAATTGCCAGATAAATAAAATACAAAAAAACAAAAAAATAATACTAGTATAAAATAAATATCTAAGTAGGCTTTATATTTAGCTTTTTTTTTTATTATAGATGGTGCTATTGACGTAGAAAATATAGTTCCAATAAACGATCCTATAGCAAATGAAGAGAATAAAATACCAGCTACTTCTTTACTAAAATTAAAAAAAATAAAGACCCTCCAAAATAAAACACTTAGAATAACAGATATAGATGACGTTAAGGCAAAAACTTTTGATATTTTATTAAATAATTTTAAAAAATTATATTTAATAAGTTTATGATTTAGATTATTTTTAATAATAATAAAAGAATTTAAAATTATTATATAAAATAGTATTTCAAGTAAAAATTTATTTTGAAAAATATGTAAATTAATTATTAAAATTAAAAAATTTATAAGGTTATAAATATTATAATATTTGAAAAATTTATATTTTTTTTCTACTTCATATAATATAAGCAATATTTCAATAAGCCAATTTTGAAATATTATTATTGAAGTAGATATAATCAATATTTCAGAAAAAAAATTTAAATTATAATTTTCTAAAATTAAAAATAAAATAATAAAAACTACTAAACTTAAAAATATTCTAAAGCTATAAACCTGACTTGCTAAAGACCTGTTGCCATCTAACAAAATTTGGTTCTTTAAATTGTATGAAAATATAAGATTAACACTCGCAATTAAAGAATATGTTAATCCTATTTCGGCTGCCAAAGAGCTATAACCAAAAATAGTTAGTATCACCATTAAACCATTAAAAAACATCAAGTTACTTGCATATGAAAAAGATGTTAAAATTATTTTGTTCATAATTTAATTTTTAAAATATTAATTTGAATGTATATAGTTATTATTTAAAATTATATTAATTTTATTGAAATTTATGTTTCAACTAAAAGACTTTAAAAAAAAAAAAATTTCTAAACTGCATTTTTTAAAAATTTGTACATGGTATTTGATAAACAATCTAATAATTTATAGTTTTATTCCATCATCTAAATTAAGGATTTTTTTGTTAAAACTATTTGGAGCATCAATTGGCACAAATGTGATAATTCACCCATACACCAATGTTAAATATCCTTGGAAGTTTAAAATTGGGGATAACTCATGGATTGGAGCCAGAGTATGGGTAGATAATATTGAAAATGTTGAAATAGGTAAAAATTGCTGCATTTCACAAGAAGTTTATTTTTGTACAGGTAACCATAATCATAAAAAACAGAATTTTGATTTATCAGCAGAAAAAATAGTTGTTGGAAACAATTCATGGATAGGTGCAAAAAGTATAATATCTCCAGGTGTAGAAATAAAAGAAAACACTATAGTGAAATTAAATTCTATGATTTCAAAGAGAAACTAATTTTTTTTTTTCTTTTATGAAATTACCATTAAGTTTACTGTTATTAACTTTAAAACCAGATATTTTTAATGAAATTTTATATATGTAATATACCAAGAATAGTAAGTTAAATTCTTTATATAAAATAATTAAATCCTCTTTTATTTTTTTAAATAAATATTTCATTGAAGTGCTTAATCCACCTGTTCTCATATATATAAAAAATGTATTAATATATTTGCCTTTAAAGTTTTTACATAAATTTAATAAATATTCGGTATCTGCGGAAATTTTAAGTTTGTCATTATATGTGATTTTTTTTGAAATAATTCTTTTTAAACATACAGATGTATGGGCAATTTTAAAAGATGAAATTTTATGATTGTTTAATTGGGGCATTTTCCATACTCTAGTAATGCTATCATTATCGTTATTATAATAAATTAAATTGGAAAAAAAAAAATCGAAAGACTTATTTTTATTAATAATTTTGCTAAATTTCCTAAGTACTGAATTTGAATAAAAGAAATCACCAGAATGTAAATTTATCAAATAATCTCCTTTTGCATGTTTGATAGCCCTATTAAGACCATCATACATGCCTTTATCTTTTTTTCTGTAGTACTTTATTTTTTTTTTGTATTTTTTTTTAATTAATTCCGAAGTTCCGTCCTCTGAATATCCATCGAATATAATATATTCAAAATTTTTATAATTTTGCTTAAATACACTTTTAATTGTAAGTTCGATCTCGGGAAAACCATTTTTTACAATAGTTATTATGCTGAATTTCATTTATAAATTATTTATTTAAATCAGTTATGGTGAGTGAAATTCCTTTTTTTAATGATATTTTGGGGAACCAACCGTAATTATTTGCAATTTTACAATCTAATAATTTTCTAGGAGTCCCTATAGGTTTAGATTTATCATAAATAATTTTAGGTTTTACTTTCAATTGATTCAACACAAAAGATGCATAATAATTAATATTAAAATCTTTTCCCGATCCTATATTTATAACAGCATGAGAGGTTTTTTTATTCATAAAGTAAACACACGCATTGGCTAAATCATCAACAAATAAAACTTCTCTTTTAGCCTTGCCGTCGCCCCATAAAATTAATTTTTTATTTTTTTTCTTTTTAATATTTATAGCTTTTTTGATTATAGCGGGAAGAAAGTGTGATGTTTGTAAATTATAATTGTCATTAGGACCATATAAATTTGATGGCATTAGGCATTTATAATTAGTTTTATATTGCAAATTATAATTTTCACATAATTTTATACCTGCTATTTTTGCTATAGCATAAGGCTCATTCGTGTATTCTAAAAAGCTATTTAGTAAATATTTTTCTTTAATTGGTTGAGGACAATTTTTTGGATAAACACAATTTGAACCTAAAAAAATTAAATCTTTAATTCCTGATTGAAAAGATCCATCTATTAAATTATTTTGTATTGCAAGATTCTCAAATATAAATTGTCCCCTTAATGAATTATTTGTTAATATCCCTCCAACTTTAGCAGCAGCAATAAAAACAAACTTGGGCTTTTCTCTTTTCAAAAATTTATATACTCTATTTTGATTGATTAGATTTAGCTGAAATTTAGATTTATAAATAATATTTTTGTAACCTTGTTTTTTTAACTCTCTAATTATTGATGACCCGACCAATCCATTGTGTCCAGCAACATATATTTTATCGCTTTTTTTTATCATCTAATCTATCTAATTCATAAGTAATCATTTCTTTTGCTAATTTACCAATATTATAAGTTGTTTTCCATCCCAATTTTTTTCTAGCTTTATTGCTGTTACCTAAAAGTGAGTCAACCTCTGTGGGTCTAAAATATTTTTTATCACATCTAATTATTGTTTTTTTTGAATTTCTATCAATGCCTACTTCATTTAAACCTTGTCCTCTCCAAGAAATATCTATTTTTAGAATTTTGCATACTAAGTTAATAAAATATTTTACTGAGTATTGTTTTCCTGTCGCTATAACATAATCATCGGGTTTTCTTTGTTGTAGCATTAACCACATAGCCTTAACATAATCCTTTGCATGCCCCCAATCTCTTTTGGAATATAAGTTACCAACGTACAAAGTCTTTTGTTTTCCATATTTTATTTTACATAATGCCTCACAAATTTTTTTAGTTACAAAAGTTTCACCTCTTTGTGGGCTTTCGTGATTAAATAAAATCCCGTTGCATGCAAATATTCCA
>MDTG01054720.1_pt1 | contig 10540 bp, 6 predicted proteins | sample 811421 | NCBI WGS metagenome assembly MDTG01 (sample SAMN05326645, study PRJNA326480) | marine metagenome | isolation source: seawater | place: Pacific Ocean: South East | collected 2011
AACTGCAGACGCGTCAATTGTAACCGTCTCACCAGTGTCCGCTGTCGCACCGGCATCTGTGTAGGTGGATCCCTGTTCAACCGACACAGTCGCATCACCAATCAACGTGATCACTGGCGCAGTTGTGTCTGCTGGAGCAGGACTCGCAACAATCAACACATCCTTAATGATAACCGATTTATCACGCTCCTTAAGCTTCATCAAAATCGAACTATACGTCTGATCCGCAGGTCGCTCTCCTATCGTGATCGTATACGTCTGCTCCGCCTCCCCGCTTACCGTCACATTGTCCGAATTGAACTGCGGATCAACATCAGGATATGCCAAACGCTCAAACGTAAATCCTACCGGTACATCCGAACCTCCTGAGGGAACAGCTCCCGTAAACGTGATCGTACCTCCATGCTGGAAGTTATAGGGGACAAGCGCCGTATTTGTGTTTTGAAATCCAGCCCAATCCTGCGCACCCGTGGGCCATGCATACGTGTCACCACTTTTCGTAGCACCATCAAAGGCACTCCATGCAGCGTATGGCGAAGAGCTTGTATTCTCTTCATCAGAGTCTGTACTACTATCCCCATTAGTACCGACGTCGCTAGTTCCAGAATCAGTGCCTCCTAATGGATCAGAGCCAGCAACAATTAGTACATCTTTCACAATGACCGACTTATCACGCTCCTTAAGCTTCATCAAAATCGAACTATATGTCTGATCCGCAGGTCGCGCTCCTATCGTGATCGTATATGTCTGCTCCGCCTCCCCACTTACCGTCACATTGTCCGAATCAAATAACGGCTCATGCTCCGGGTACTTCGAACGCTCAAACGTAAACCCTACCGGTACATCCGAACCTCCTGAAGGAACAGCTCCCGTGAACGTGATCGTACCTCCATGCTGGAAGTTATAGGGGACAAGCGCAGCGTTCGTATTCTCAAATCCAGCCCAATCCTGCGAACCCGTAGGCCATGTGTACGTATCACCATCCTTCGCCGCACCATCAAAGGCACTCCATGCAGCGTATGGCGAGGAACCAGTATCTCCATCAGGGCCTGGACCTGCATTAGACCCACCAACATCTGGCACGGTCGAACCAACTTTTACGTATTTGTATTGCCACCAACCAGATCCAGACTCGATCTGCACAGTCAGATTTTTCCCATCTTCGGATAACAGTGCAATATCATAAGTTATACTATCAGGCGCATCTGCCGGTGCCGATAAGTCAATACCATTTGCTATCCTCGGTAACCCCAGATGAGCGCCCACCCCAGAGATAGTCAGAGTACCTGAAGTATCGCCGGAACCCCGAACCTCTCTCCAAGTGGCCAGTGCGGTGCCATCATGCGGGGCAACCGCTGCCCCACAATTTTCGGAGCCCCCCTGAAATGCCTCCAAGAATGTATCGTCTCCGAGGTCCTGTGAAAAGGTGCCGTCAATACCAAAAGTGACCACATCGTCGAACATACACGCTCGGGCCCCCGCTACGTCAGCTTCTCCGTTTGACCACCACTCCGTGCTGCCTGCCGTTGGGCCTATCGCGAGTGCGGCGGCGGTTGGAGAGAGACTCCAGTCGCCTACCAATAGCGATGGCTGATGTCTAACGAACTTAAACTGCCACCATCCTGAACCAGACTCAATTTGTAATGTAAGATTGTTTCCGTCTTCCGACAGCAGCGCCACATCATAAGTAACCGATGCCGGCGCATCCACCGGAGCCAGGAGATCTATACCATTCGCTATCCTTGCCAGCCCCATGTGGGCTCCCATGCCCTCAATAGTGACCGTGCCCGGGGTATCTCCCGAGGCCGCGACCTCACTCCACGTTGAGGATGCAGAGCCATTATGCGGAGCGATGGGTGTGCCGCATCCCTCAGAGGCAGCTCCCTGCCAAGGCTCCAAAAATGTTTCATGTCCCACGGACTGTGTGAAGGTCCCATCAGCCCCAAAGGTGTATACATCATCAAAGATGCATGCCCTTGCACCCGACACATCAGCCTCTCCATTTGACCACCACTCGGTACTGCCAGCAACAGGGCCAATCGCCATAGCACCAGCCGTTGGGGCCAGCTTCCAATGTCCAACAATAGGTGACATCGGCTGTTTTACGTAGACGAATTGCCACCAGCCACTCCCCGACTCAATAGTTACAACCATCCTGCTGCCGTCCTCAGCAAGTAAGCTAACATTGTAAGTGATGGAAGCTGGCGCATCGCTCGGCGCGGCAAGATCAATACCATTGGCTATTCTTGGTAGCCCGAGGTGGGCGCCAACGCCTTGAAGTGTGATGGTTTGGGTGGCTCCTGATGATGATTTCTCAGCTGTATAGGTCGCAGAAGAGCTGCCATCGTGAGGATACACGGGAGCACCACAGTTCTCAGTTCCTCCCTGAAAAGCCTCAAGGAATGTCTCATCTCCCAACGTTTGACTGAATGATCCATCCGCGCCAAAATACACCAAGTCATCAAACATACAAGCGCGAGCTCCGACCACGTCAGCCTCACCGTTTGACCACCACTCCGTACTACCCTGACTGGGACCGATTGCCATCGCAGCGGCCTCGGGAGCAAGTTTCCAATACCCGATGAGGGGATCCACCTCACTCACAATGGGACACCCATCGGCACAATATCTAACACTGCTCCCATCGGTGGTATTATCCACTGGCACACCAATCTCTCCACTAGGATCCGAAAAGGAGATTGAAAAAGGTATAGCATCAACGTCAGCGTCGGTTGCACCCATCGTCCTATCAAATATCCAGTTCCGTGCATTTCCGGTAGCGAGCGTCGCCTCAACTCCTCCTATCGTAACAGAGGGGGTCATCAGTGACTCATTGGCCTCGAACTCTAGCCTCACGCGTTGACCGACACTGGCCTTTGAGCCAAGGGTTTGTGCGTTGAAAATAGTTACCTCAATCAACCGAGGGGCGACACCATCAGCACCAGGTTCGCTCGGCACATTATCTAGAACACTATCACCACTGCAAGCTGCCAAAACGGCAAGAGCGGAGATAATAATAAAAATATGTCCCCACCAAAGTGCAGATTTCACCCTGCTAAATATGTAAGTAACTGCTGCTTGATGCATGATTCCCCCCCAACTTGTTTTTTTAAGTTCTGCTCGGTCATGTGCACAGATATAACCAGCACAGAATAGATTTAACATCAGTTTAAGTGTCTGTAAGCGCTACGTAAAGCACCAGAGTAAATCGTTGAAGCGGAGAATTATCACGATGAAATGTTTGACAAAGAACCAAATCTTAGTTGCTGGTTGTTTTCTGTGAGCTTCCGCCCATGCACTTGGGGGATTCCACTATTTCCCTACTAGCGCGATTCCATTCATCTAAAGTTAGAGTGGTCATTGACAGCGCATGGACGGGACCTGATAGTTGATCAGACAAAAGGCTAAAGACCAGCTGATGTCTCTGAACATGCCTTTTCTGTTCGAAAACATCACTAACAATTGTAAGCTTAAAATGAGTCTCTGAATGTTTCGGTACAGAGTGTAAAAAACTTTCATTGCGTAAATCCAAAAAATGAGGCTTTAAGACTGCAAGTGCACTTAGGATACTTTGCTCGATCGGCCCCATCGGTTATGAACCTGAGACCAAGTTAATCATCACTCCAGCTGCCACAGCAGAACCAATTACGCCTGCCACATTAGGACCCATCGCGTGCATCAAAAGATAATTATTGGGGTTTGCCTCAAGACCGACTCGATTAGAAACCCTCGCCGCCATAGGAACAGCGGACACTCCAGCAGCCCCAATTAAAGGATTAATTTTATGTCGCGAAAAAGCATTCATTAATTTAGCCATTAACACACCAGCCGCGGTGCCAATACAAAAAGCAACCGCACCTAGGGCTAAAATTCCTAGTGTTTCTATGTTTAAAAACTTATCAGAACTCATTTTTGAACCAACACCCAATCCCAAGAAAATGGTAACCGTGTTAATAAGTGCGTTCTGAGTGGTATCACTCAGCCGATCAACAACGCCGCATTCCCGCATTAAATTCCCGAAACAGAACATCCCAAGCAATGGGGCCGCATCCGGCAACAACATGCCAACCATCATCAGTAGCATCAATGGGAAGGTAATTAGTTCAATTCGCGAGACCTTCCTTAACTGTTGCATCACGATTCCTCGTTCCTCCCCAGTCGTCAAAGCTCTCATAATGGGGGGTTGAATGATAGGAACGAGTGCCATATATGAGTATGCAGCAACTGCTACGGCACCAAGAAGATCTGGTGAAAGTTTGCTTGCCACAAAAATTGCCGTGGGGCCATCCGCGCCTCCAATTATTCCTATAGACGCGGCGTCTCGTAAGCTGAAGTCGAGTAAGCCATAATGTCCGAGAGCAACAGCACCAAGTACCGTAGAAAAAATCCCTACTTGGGCAGCAGCTCCGAGCAAAAGTGTCTTTGGATTTGAGAGGAGTGGTGCAAAGTCAGTCATAGCACCTACGCCCATGAAAATAATTAAAGGAAATAACCCGGTTGCAATTCCACCTTCATAAACATAAAAAAGCAAGCCTCCTGGACTTACAATTTGTCCCAGGGCATCCACGATTGGGGGTGCACCGAATCCAGCTCCCGGAATATTTATGAGGACGGTACCGAATCCTATCGGTAAAAGTAGAAGGGGTTCGAATTTATGGCTAATAGCGAGGTAGAGGAGCAGAACACCAACGCAAATCATGACCAGCATACCGGCCTCTATTTGCATAAAGCCGGAACTAGCGAGCAGATTTGTCAAATTGTTCATAGTATGGCCCTAGATTAAACTGACCAAAGAATCACCAACCGATATGCTGTCCCCTGATCGCACATGGATCTCGGCAACATTACCATTACGCGGGGCGCTAACTTGAGTTTCCATTTTCATAGCTTCAAGAATTAGCACCGGATCACCCTTTTTAATGACAGTTCCAGAGCTCACAAGAACTTTTACTACAGTCCCTGCCAGCGGTGCTTTAATCACTTCGCCTTTGTGCGGATCTCTAGGCAAGGATAGTGATTTTTCCCCTGAGCCTTCGCAGACAGGTGCTATTGCAGAAATATCTCCTCCTGGCGCCACTCTCACTACGTATGATTGATTCTCCACTTCGACAGTATAAATTTCCTCTTCGTTTGCGTTAGTAAAAGTAGCTCCTCCCATCGGCACAGGCTCAAAAAAACTAGCATCACCGCGATTTTTTAGGAAATTCAAGCCGACTTGAGGAAACAGGGCATAAGTCAAAACGTCATCAATACCCCCCTCTTCAGGCGTCAAACTGAATTGATGCATTTTAGATAACTGAAAAAGTTCCTCACTCAACTCCGCGAGTTCTGATTCAATTAGGTCTGCTGGCCTGCAAGTTATTGGTTGTTCATCTATATCAAGTACTCTTTCCTGTAATTCTTTATCGACTTGCGCAGGAGTAGCGCCGTATTCACCCCTCAAGACACCGCTCGTTTCTTTACTTATAGACTTGTAGCGTTCACCTGTGAGCACATTCAAAACCGCCTGAGTGCCAACGATCTGCGAGGTGGGTGTAACGAGCGGGATAAATCCCAGCTCCTTTCTAACTGAGGGAATTTCGGCGAGAACCTCATCTAATCGATCAACTGCACCTTGCTCCCTCAGTTGGCTTTCCATGTTGGTCAACATGCCACCGGGCACCTGTGCAACAAGTATTCTTGAGTCAACTCCCCTTAAAGAGCCTTCAAACTGGACATATTTTTTTCGCACATCTCTAAAATACGCCGCTATGTTTTCCAACTGATCAATATCTAGACCTGTGTCACGATCCTGACCACTAAAAATAGACACTACAGACTCAGTTGGTGAGTGCCCATAGGTCATAGACATAGATGAAATTGCAGTATCAACATTGTCGATACCCGCCTCCACACATTTCATAATTGTGCTTGTTGAAAGCCCAGTAGTTGCATGTGCATGCAATTGCAGAGGAATAGCCACGGAACTCCTTATCCGCGTTACTAGTTCGTGTCCCACATATGGGGTTAATAATCCGGCCATATCTTTTATGCATATTGAATCCGCACCCATGTCCTCAAGAGATTTGGCAAGATCAACCCAAAGATCTAGAGTATGCACCGGGCTAACAGTATAAGAAATAGTCCCTTGTGCATGCTTGCCCACTTTTTTTACCGCGCCCAGGGCAGTTCTAAGGTTACGCATGTCATTCATCGCATCAAAAACGCGAAATACATCAATCCCATTTGTGGCTGCCCGCTCCACGAACCTCTCGACGACGTCGTCAGCATAATGGCGATACCCCAAAATATTCTGCCCACGAAATAGCATTTGCTGCGGAGTTTTGGGCATTGCCCTTTTTATTTCCCTAATTCGATCCCAGGGGTCCTCCCCCAAATAGCGAATACATGCATCGAATGTGGCCCCACCCCACGATTCGACAGACCAGTATCCTATTTGATCTAATTTCTCGGCAATGGGCAACATATCGTCGATGCGCATTCGAGTCGCAAACAAAGACTGATGAGCATCCCTCAGTACTACTTCAGTAATCCCCAAGGGCTTTAAATTCCCAGACATATTATTTTCCCTCATTATATTGGGTTAGTTTGAGGCCAAAACTAAAGACTGATTCACCTCGCACGATAACGATCAATCGCGACCTGAATCACCGAAGCGATATGAGGATCTATGGGAGATTGCTCCGCGACTATTTCAACAAAAGTCTCCTCTTCTGGATACCAATGATTAACCATTTTTGACATGCAAACGGTCACTGCAACTAGCAAAAACAGAAAAACAAACACCGTGCCCATGCCGAACAGCATTAGGTCGAAGCCTTCCTCGATTAGGGTTGATTGCATAAACCTTCCTGTCAAACAGATACATCGATGCTTTACTGAATAAAAGCATATTAAACGAAGACAAAAACTTTTAGTACTGGCACAAAAACTACACTAATAATAGCAAAGTAGCTTTTATCATGGCAATCATGCTCACGGCGTAATTAAATTATTTATCACTTGACGGTTTTTCCTTTGCTTTAATTGTCTCTGAATTTACAATTTGTGAGAATTTCTCAAAACGACTTTTTTATGTCAATCAAAAATATTTTCGAACAGCGGCTTTCAACCACGATGATAGGACTCGGTCTTCCGCCCGAAACCTCTCCGTTAATAAGGCTAAGTGTCAGACCAGAATTTGGAGACTATCAAGCAAACGGAGTAATGAGGGCTGCAAAATTAGCTGGTGAAAATCCAAGACAACTAGCGAAAAAAATATTGGCCACTGCCGACCTTTCAGATTTGGTGGACTTAGCCGAAGTCGCTGGACCTGGCTTTATAAACTTTCATCTAAACAAGGTCTTTATCGCTAGACAACTTTCAGAGAACGATGTAAAGAAGCCATCAAAGGGAGTGCCTAAAACAGTCGTGATTGATTACTCAGGGCCAAACCTAGCAAAAGAGATGCATGTCGGACACCTGCGCTCTACTATTATAGGTGACTGCATAGCAAGGATACATGAGCACCTCGGAAACAAGGTTATTCGGCAAAATCATATGGGAGATTGGGGTACTCAATTCGGTATGTTGATTGCAGAATTAGAGTTCCACACGATCAGCGGCAAAACTGACGAGTTTTTATTGGACGATCTTGAAAAATTTTACCAACGTGCCAAAACTAGATTTGATTCTGACAACGCTTTCGCTGATCAAGCACGAAAATATGTTGTTCGTCTGCAAGCAGGAGACCAGCATTGTCTTCGCTTATGGCAACATTTTATCGACGTATCTGTCCAACATAACCTTAATATTTATCAACGACTAAATGTTAGCTTAAAAAAAGAGGATATCAAGGCAGAGAGTTCTTATAATCATCAACTTGAAGAACTAGTTTCAAGACTAAGTCGATCGGGGATCGCAGTGGATGATCAGGGAGCAAAAGTCATATTCCTTGATGACCTATCCGACAAAAATGGTCGTGCGTCGGCAATGATAATCCGCAAGTCAGATGGCGGCTATCTTTATGCAACCACTGATTTAGCTGCTCTTGAACATCGTGCAAAAGTACTGAAGGCTGACCGAATACTATACTTTGTTGATGCACGACAAGCGCTTCACATGAAGCAATTGTTTAGCGCCGGGAAACTTGCCGACCTTGTTTCAGATGAAGTAAGCTTAGAGCATCATTCTTTTGGAACAATGATGGCGGAGGATGGTAAACCATTTAAAACGCGTGCCGGTGGCACTGTTAAATTAGAAAATTTAATCGACGAGGCAATTGAACGCGCGGCAGATTTAATCGCAATAAAAAATCCCAAACTCGATGAAAATGAAATCTTAAAAATCTCAAAAAAAGTGGGGATCGGCGCAATAAAATATGCAGATCTGAGCAAGCATCGATCAACAGACTATGTATTCAACTGGGACGTAATGTTGTCCCTCAACGGAAATACAGGTCCTTATCTTCAATACGCTTACACCAGAATTTGTAGCATTTTTAAACGTGCCAAAGTTGATATGACTGACTACTCTGAGGAAGTAATTATCAATAATGATGAAGAGAAAAATTTGTGCCTAAAAATCCTCCAGTTCAATGAAGTCTTAGAACAGGTGGCGCAAGACTCGCTACCGCATTTGCTTTGCAGCTACCTTTATGAACTAGCTGGCGCATTTATGTCTTTTTATGAAAAGTGCCCCGTTTTAAAATCTACTGTAGCGGTCGAGACATGTAAAAGTAGGCTCACGCTTTGTTCAAAAACCGGGGAGACTATTTGTACCGGACTTGACTTACTGGGTATCGAGACAACAGAACAAATGTAACTTCATAGCGGGTGTGAATAGACATGAAGATTACCTTAAAACTCCTCGCGAATTTCCGCGTAACGATCAACCACCGTGGTTGGTAGTTTTCTTTGAGTTAGTGCGCTCCCCACACATATAGCTATTAATGACAAAAAGAATCCGGGCAACAATGAATAAAAATCAAATATGCCTCCGGACAATCGAGACCAGATAATTACTGTTAGTCCACCCACTACCACTCCAAAAATTGCACCAGTCGATGTCATCTGACTCCAATATAAACTTACAAGCACAGCTGGTCCTAATGAGGCTCCGAGTCCAGCCCAAGCATAAGAAACGACATCTAACACCTTACTTTCTGGATTCATGGCAATACCAGTCCCCATTAATGCTAGAACGACCACCGCAATTCTAGCGATTTTCAACCGGTCATCGCCACCTAACTCCCGGTCGCTAATAAGAGGATAAAGATCCTCCGCCAAAGACGCGGAGCACACTAATAACTGTGAGTCCACTGTGCTCATGATTGCAGCAAGAATTGTGGCTAGTAGGGCTCCTGCAACCAGCGGATCAAACATGAATTTCGTTAGGGTAATAAACACTTTTTCTGAATCTTCTAGGGGTTGTTCTATGATAAAAATACCACTTAACCCAACTGCAATAGCCAAAAAATAGCACAAAAATGCCCATAAAACGCCTATAAAAGCAGCTCTGCGCACATACCTCGGAGACTCAATCGCTTTAAAACGCGCTAATATATGAGGCTGTCCAAAATAGCCCAAACCCCATGCCATTGCGCTTGCAATAGCTATGAAACTCAACTGCTCGCCATCAGTAGAAATAAAAATATCAAGCAGATAAATGTTCTTATCGGAAATGCCATCAACAAAAGATTCATAGCTGCCCGCTTTATTAAAAATGAGCATCGGTACTAAAAACAAAGCCACTAATATCAATATCCCCTGAAAAACGTCGGTCCATGATACTGCTAAAAATCCCCCAAAAAGTGTGTAGACAAGAATAATTGCGACACTGGCGACTACGGCAATTTTATAGTCAATACCAAATACTTCGGTGAAAAGTTTGCCGCCCGCGATTAATCCAGCAGCCACATAAAATAGGAAAAAAAGTAAAATGCTCATTGATGAAATCACCCTTAACCAAGGTTTAGGGTCTGCAAAGCGCCGCTGTAAATATGTAGGAATTGTAACTGTATCATGGAGTTGAAAACTAATGATCCGTAGAGGTTTTGCAACCAGAAACCAGTTTGCTGCCAACCCCATAACTAGACCGATAGAAATCCAAAATGCCTCTAACCCCGCAATGTAAGCGTAACCTGGCAATCCCAGTAGCACCCAACCACTCATATCAGAAGCAGCAGCACTAATAGCAGATACTGATGGTCCAAGTTGCCTGCCCCCAAGCAGGAAATCACCAGCAGTGCGCGTCTTTAGGTATGCATAGAACCCAATACCCAACACTATGCTAAGATAAATCAGAAAAGCTAAAAATGTTGATAAAACAAACTGTGGCATTTATTAATCCTTTTTTAAAAATAAACTAACCAAATCCTCTTCCTAAATTAATTGCACGAATCAAATCTATATCCTCTTAGTCTGTGTCTCCTCCATTGCAACCGCTACATTTTATTTCATCGCAACTAAAAAGCTATAAATCTAAAAGTTGTGAGGGTGAGATATTCTTTGGTTCTCTAAATATTTTCAGTCCTAATAGAACGCATCTTCTCCCAATAAAG
>MDTG01163053.1_pt1 | contig 10540 bp, 17 predicted proteins | sample 811421 | NCBI WGS metagenome assembly MDTG01 (sample SAMN05326645, study PRJNA326480) | marine metagenome | isolation source: seawater | place: Pacific Ocean: South East | collected 2011
ATGCCAGAACTCGTCCAGTTCGCTCAGCTCTTCGTCTTTCCCGCGCCGTTTACCTCGCTCATCACGCGCAGCAGCTCCATGACCAGTTCACGGCTCATTTGGCCGCGCTCAGGGTCCGTCTCGCCGGTAATGTCGCCAACAGCGAAAACCGGCTTACCCTCGGCATCACATATGCTTGAGGAAATGCGCCCGGCAATAGGGTCTGACTTGCTGACCGATGCGGTGATGTCTGACACAGCGGCGGCATAGCCAATGCGGCGAACATAGACGGTTGCCTTGGATTCGCCATCAGGCAGCGTGATTTCTTTCGCCACAGGGGCGCCCGTGAAGGCGCCCGCTGTTTTGAGATTGTCGATTGTCAGGTTCATGGCTGTACCTTGCGAATCCAGACGGCAGGACCAGAGCGTTGAATTGCGACAGCTGTTTTGACGGTTGTGTTGGCGGCGAAGTCAAACGGGAAGTCGGCTACGTTTCCGTTATACATGAACCAGGTTCGGCTGGTGGGCACCACGAAGTCGCCGTTACTGTCGAGCGTTGGCGGAATATCTTTGCCGTCCGACCACCCGAGTGCGAACTCAATGTTGTCGTATGCCTCATCATCGTCTTCTGCCATCTGATGAAGACGAATATGAGATTCATTGCGCGGGTCAGCGTCGATGGTAAAGGTAGCCTGGCCCGGCGTGCGCATGCCGCGCAAATACTCGCGCGTGGTTTTATCAAGGCACTCTACAACGATCTGATCAGCAGGGTTGCCGCCGCCGTTGAAGTTATTCATGCACTCAATATTGATGATCTCCATTACTGCCGGATCAGCGATTGAAGGAACGCGTGCATAAAGCTGCGTACCTTGGGTCTTCATAGCCATGGTGTTTCTCCTAGCGGGTTTTCAGACATTAAAAAACCCGCTCGAGGCGGGTTGGTGGTGGTGCTCTTTTAGCGCTCTACAAACCATTCAAGGTCGAATGAAAATCGGTAACGCTTTGTTTCTGGATCTCGGCGCTCACCTCGCCAGCTGGTGATGTGCGCGTTAGGCTCTATTGCATCGCGCAGCGCCTCGGCAACATTACGGGCTGATGAAGCGGTATCTGCGTAGACATCGACCTGCAAGTCAAAGCTATCGATATCCGGCCGCTGATTTATGTAGTTTTCTGGGTTGCCGCCAATCCCTTGCCAGACGGCATAGGGTGTTGGCGTGCCCTCCGGTGCCTCGCCGAATGGCCATAGGCGCACTGGCGAGGTGCCGAGCAGAGAGGTAACCGCCGATGATGCAGCGCATACCGTGAATATGGGGGCGTACATGCTCATAGAGTGCCGGCCTTCTTCTTCGCGGCCTTAATGGCCCGGTCCATCTTCTTTTCGTATTGATCGCCAAACTCACTGATAGCGGCAGCGATGTTGTCGGAAAGTGATCGGCGCATAAATGGCGTTGCTGCGGTATTGGCTGAGCCGAATTCAAGATGGCGCCAGTGCCGGGTATCCTTGCCTGGCAAACCCTGCAGCGAGTCAGACGTTGCGCTGCCGCCCGCGCCACCCATTACACCAACCCGAAACATGAGGTCGCCGGTCGCCTTGAATCGTCGATTCGACCAGCGCTCTACTATGTTTTTCTGGATATCTTCGGCGGTTGCTGGATCGTCCAGCCCTGCAGCGTTCTGCTTGGCCTTATTGCGCACAAGCTGGGCAGCCTTGCGCAAAGCAAAGCGCCCGCCCTTGTATTTGAGGTCTTGCTCGACCGCCTCGAACTTGCCCAGCACCTCGGCAAGGCCGCCTATATCCCATTGAGTGGTATCAACCATTGTTGAGGCCTTCGGATACGGCAAGTGTCAGGTATTCCCGACCGCTCTTGGGGTCAGGTAGTGGCGGGCCTTGAATGTTGTATATCTTGTCTCGGTAAAGTATGCGCATAGTTGGAAGAACGCCGGGGCGATACCGGATGACAATCCGGGCCGAAAGCTCCGACTGGTTCGCTTGAGCAGCTATCAAGTCCTTCACTGACAGCGGCTCAATGCGTGCAGCCACGCCGCGCCAAACATCCGCCCAGCCTTCAACCATTTCGCCGCTGTCAGGATCCTGAACCAGTCCTGGCAATTGGAAGGTAATTCGGTGGCGCAGCGGCCCGGATCTCATACGCCAAGCCCCACCCGGTAAAAGTGCAACATGCGAATGACGGCCGGATTCTCTTCCAGAGTCATGCCGGCAACCTGCCCTTCTCGGTTCTCGTAAAGGTCGCCAATAATGAGCAGGATGGCAGCCCGCACACTTGGGGGAAATACTAATTCAGGCTCAGATGATGAGGCGCTTCCTTCGGCGGCCTCCCAGGGAATCGGCCGACCGATTAGCTGGCTCGCATGGTCGACTGCGGCGTCAAGCATGCTCTCGAGCTCTGGATCTGTTTCGGAGTCGGGCAACGGATCAAGCCGAAGGTGACGCTTAATGTCTTGAAGCTCGATCAGCATGACGGTATCCATGATTGGTTGGCGCTCCACGGCCGGGGCTGGCCGTGAAAGCAGACTACTTGCGCGCCAGCAGGAACGCCGGCCTTGCAATGAACCTTGAATGAAACGACAGCGCCCGGCATCAGGTCCTGCCAGCGCTTGCATGGCAAAAGGTCTCGTAGAAAACCTTGGTCACCCCAGTGCTGAGTGGTGCGGCAGCGCTGCATATGCGTTTCGGGGTTTTTCATCCAAGCTTCCCAGACGGGCTGCTTATCCTGCTGCGCGATATACATCAGCCCGCTAGCTGGTTGGTTCAACCGGTAAAAGTCGCTCAGCATGGTTGTCTGGCCTACCGCTTCGAGCGCTTCAACATCGCCCAGCACCACGGTGTCCAGATCGAAATACAACAAGTCGCCGGGTATTGCGTTGCTAAATAGCTCTATCTTTGACCACCAGCCAGGGAAGTCATGCTGCATGGGCACCACCGGCACGCCCGGCACCTCTACATCAGACAGGCATACTAACCCCGGCACCTGGCGGGCCAGCCACTGAACGTGGGCTGGCTTGTATTCTCCGCCGGACCGCAATACGCAAACGCGCGTGACAGGTTTACTTGATGGCAAGCGCCTTCTCCAGTTCAATGCGGGGCCAAAAATCCAGAATGCTGTGACGGCTAGCGTTAAGCACTTCGCAGGCGGATAGCTGTGAAACGATCCTGGCGAACTGGGTCGGGAACTTCCCAATACTCACGCAATTTCCCAGCGCCTTTGGGTGGTCTCCGTGCCAATGGCGCTTACCGTCCGGAGCGTATTCGCAGTCATAGCCGACCATGATCACCCGGCGCGCGCCCCACTCTGCGGCCAGGCACATAGCGCCAGCACCAGAGTTTCCGCCAAACTCGCCAATCACCCGCTCGGTTCTTTTTCCCCAGTCACTTACCGTAAGTAAGCGACCCTTAAATAACCGCAGCACCTCGCTGTAGTGCTGCTTCCACCAAGGACGATCCATGGCATAAAGCACGTCAGCCCACGGCGCTATTCGGTAGCTGGTGTTGGTGACAATGACGGCGCGGCCGTCTTGCTCTTGGCGCCACGCTTTGATTTGGTCGACGTCTGCTTGGGTGAGGCTGGGACCGCTGGCGATGCAGACAACTTCTTGCCAGTGGCCTTCGGGGGGATGGCGGTATTATCTCGACGCTTAACCAGGCCCGCGCGCTCGAGCTGAACGGTTTCCGATTCGCTGGCATCCCATACCTGATCGCGGCTCTTCACACCGTAATGGTCGAATGAATGCAGAGCAATAACTTCTGGCATGTTAATTCTCCTGATATGCAGCGGGGCCAGACGCCCCGCTGCATGGTTGGGCTGCCTTATGCCGAAGCAGGCAGACCGCTGAAGTCGCCCTTAACAAACGCTTCAGGTCGGTAGACTGAGAGACCAACACGCTCTTCGCAGAGGATGGTGACCATGTTCTTCACGAAGTTGTCGCGGTCTTCGGTCGAGACCGTTACCGAGATATCTTCACGATCCCAACCCTGGGCGCCCTGCTGGAAAGAGCCAACCAGGTAGTCGCCGGCATCCATTGCTTGGGTAGGCACAACCGGACGGCTCCACAAACCAGGCACAGCCAAGCCAGTAGGCGTGGTGAACAGGTACTGGTTCTCAGTGGTTTTTGTGAGCTCAATGGCCGCCCAATCGATGGGGCTCAGCACAATGCCGTCCGCCTCATACTCAGCTAGGGTTACCTGCAGCAATGCAATCCGCAGGCGGTCGATGGCTGTCTCTGCCTGCACGGTAACGCCGGGGTTGGCGTATCCAGTAGCTTGGGTGTAGAGGCCATTCAGGTTCAAGCCTACGCCAGAACCCTTCAGCAGTTGAGCCTCTTCTTTCAGCTTGAGGCCATAGCGCAAGCGGCCGTCGATGTAGCTCTGCAGCATGCTGGCATCGGAAAGCACCTGGCGCGACGCACGCACCCAGTGAGCGATGGTGGCGACCGGATCGGTATCCAGCTCAAAGCTCAGATCAGACTCAGGCTTTGGATTAGCCGGGTTTTCAGAAACAACGTTGGCGTTGTTGGTGAAACCGGTTTCGCGCACGTACTCGATGGAGTTTGAGGTGGTGCGGCCCCAGCTAAGCAAGTCACGCAGGAACAGTCGCTGGCGGGTAGGCTGAATCATACCAACGCGGGCTGGCTCAATCAGGTTGCCGGCAGAGCTGTCCAAGCTGGTAATGGCGGCCTTGATGTTGGCGCTGAAGCTTCCCTTGTTGCCACCGGAAGCGCGCGCTGCGAACTCGGCGAAACCTTCCGTATCAATGAACTCTTGGCCCATGGACTTGGGCTCGTGGCGCCCACCACCATCTTCCATTTTCACCATCAGCTGCTCGGCTGCTTGCAGTCGCGCATTCAGCTCGCCCTGGGCAGTCAGGAGCTTGTCGACGCTGGCCTTGGTTTCATCGGAGAGCTTCGACTGGTTCTTAAGCTCTTTCTCCGACTGCTCAGCATACGTGCGCAAGTCGTCACCTACCTTCTTCAGGTTGGCCTGCACGTTTTTGTATTCTTTTTCTACATCGATTTCATCTTCACCGGCTCGCCCATACTGCATGTGAGCGGCGCGACGAGAGACGGTTGAGCGTTCAATCAGGAATGTAGAGCAAGCGACGATTGCAGCCGAAGCTGAAATGGTTGCCATATCTACGCCAAAGGTCACCGGCACCAGCGCGGCAAGGCAGATCACTGCCAGCACAAAGGCGGCAGAAAGTTTCATCTTCATAGGTAGTGCTCCGTTTATGCGGGGAAAGTAATTTCAGGCAGCGGTTCTGCCTTCAATTTGACTGGCTTGCGACCAGCCGGGATGGCGTCACGCACATCGTTACCACCCGCATCGCGCAGGGAGGCCTTGAACTCAGATATGAGGCGCATGGCCTCAGAGCGGGGAATGCCAGAGGAACGCAGCGCGTTCTCCATGCGGCGCACAGCCAGTGCCGCCGGCTTTTCCTCGCCCTTTTCTATTTCGTCGGAAGGCAGCAAGGATTCAGCAAAGCCTTTTTCTACCGCAGCGGCCCCACCAATCCACGTCTCTGCGTCCATCATTTTTTGTACGGACTCGATCTGCTCGCCAGTGCGGGCGGCGTAGATGTCCGCCATTGATGCGTCGAACGGCTCGAGATAGTCGGCGAATTCGCGGAAGTCATTGCGGTTGCCGGCTGCGAATATCCAAGCGTTGTGGATCATCAGGAACCCAGCACGAGCAACCTGAACCTCATTGCCAGCCATGGCGATAATCGAAGCGGCGGAAGCGGCAACGCCCAGCACCTTCACGGTCACATTGCCGGGGTGTTCGCGTAAAAGGTTGTAGATGGCCAGACCTTCAAACATATCGCCGCCAGGGCTGTTGATATTAACCACCACATCGCCGTCACCGATGGCACGCAAGGCGCCAGCAATGCGCTTGGCAGTCACGCCTTCGCCGCTCCAATAGTCCTGGCCGATAACATCGAACACACTGATAGTGTTGTCTTCGCTGACGGCAGCCTGAATTGAAGGGTTCCAGCGATCAAGCGCTGATGGCGAAAGATCAAATCGCAATCCGGGCATGGGCGCACCCGCGCGCGCTGCAGGTAGTTTTCTACGCATCATTGGTTCCTTTGCTGTCGCCCAGCTTGTCGATTGGTGTAAGTGCAGTCTGAACGGTCAACACGTCCGCGTTACCGCCTTTTGGCGGCAAGTTCTCTTTTGCGCGGCCCTCGTCCCGGGTCATCAAGCCGTGGTCGACCATGGACGCCAAAAACGCACCGCGCCCGGCGCTGTCAGCACGCAGAAGACCTTCAATGCTGAATTCGGCGTAATAGGTCATCTGCTCAACGGGGCTCAGCAGATCTTTGTTGATTGCCTGCTCGATGCGCGTCAGCCAGGGCCGCAGGGTGAACGTTAGAAAGCCGATCATCTGCTGCTCAATACCCGTGCCCCAGCTAGTGGATTTCTCGGAATGCCCGACCATGAACGGCGGCACCCGAAACCAGCGGCAGATCTCTTCTACGCTGAATGAACGTGACTCCAGCAGCTGTGCGTCCTTGGGGTTAATGCCGATGGCCTCAGCCTTCATGCCGCCCTCAAGCAGAGGCGACTGCCCAGCATTTATGGCGCCGGATATCTCTTTCAGGTTTTCTCTGAACTCGGTTCTCTGATCCTTGGTAAGAAACTTGTCCATCATGAACGCGACTGTAGGGGACAGGCCCCGCTCGAACGTGCTGTTAGCGGCGTTGCCTGACGCCAGAGCAGAGCCAAAGACGTTGGCGCCGTATTCAATGGCAGACAGCCCCCAATCCCCATCAGTCGTGAATCCAGGGATACGAAAAATCCTACTTGCCGGTATCTCGCGCTGGGTGCCGTCCTTATCCGTATACCGATAGCGGCGATTACCTTTCGAGTCCCGGCCAATATTCAGTCGGGCAGGCACAAGAAACTCAAGCGCCACTAGCCTGCTACCGATCATCTTCATCTCAGCAATGCCGTTGCCGCGCATTAACATGGCGACAATCATCGCCTCCCAGTAGACGGCAGAAGTGGTTCCGGCGTTAGGCCGCGCATGAATAAGCTGGTAAAGGGGGTGAGTAGTGGCTGGCTTTCGGCCGGTGCTGGTGCGCTCATACAAACCAAGAGGCAGCGTGGATATGGTTTCGGCAATTATCCGCGCGCAAGCCCACACAGCAGAGAGCTGCATCACTGATTTTTCATTGACCTGCTGACCTGCAGCGGTGGTACCAAAGTTCGCCCAGAAGGCGTCATCGGTAAGACTGATCGGAACACCCAACCAGCCGAGCACGGCGGCGCGAACGCGGCCTGGCTTTTTGGCTTTCGTCTTCATGCGATGATTGGATTCCGTAGAAAGTCGTCAAAGTTGCCGCCATCTTCAGCGAGCATTGCGCGGCTAATAGCCATGATCAGCGCTACAGCGCCGTCGATTTTGTTGTCTGGATGCTGCTTGATCGGCCGCATCACGTCGTCGTTACCAGGGAGATATTTAGCAACCACGTTGCTTACGCACCAGGTCATGATTGGGTGCCCGTCATGATGGAATCTGCCAGACTCGATGGCGGCCTCAAGCTCTTTCATGGGGTCGCTCATGTTCGTGTAGTTCTGGGTGATAACGACCGGCGTTAGGCCTTCGTCTTCCAGCTCGTGCGAGAGGCCGGTAGCGCCATGAGGATCTATGCCGCTCTGGGTTACCGGGTTCTGCTTGTTCGCGTCTTTGGCCTCGGCGAGAATTTCCCGGTAATCAACTTCTGCACCCGGGGTCTCGATAAGCTGTCCAGTATTGACCCACTTCTGATAACGCTCCGCCATCCTCTGGTTATCTGAGTCCTTCACCGTGTCTTCGGGCACCCAGAACTTAGGGCCAACCGAGTAATAGTGGCGCTTGCCGTCAATCATTCGCGTGAACAACCTGGCCATGCTGTTCATGTCCAACTTTCGGGCCAAGTCGAAAGCCAGCACTGTTTCCTGGCCCTCGAAAGCCTCAAGCGCAAGACTGGGGTCTTCGCAGGCCTTCCAGTTTTCAAGGTTGATGAACGCCGTTTTGGCGCTTGTCCATACGTTCAGGTGCTTGGTTTTAAACGTGTTCGTGAATCTTGCGCTACGAATCGCGCGCTGTTGCTGGCTTTCGAGATACTCCTGGAAGACTGAAACACCAATGTTCGGGTTGGCCTTGGCCAGAACCTTAGGGTCGGTCCAGTCATCACCCTCATCGATAGTCCATATCCAGCCGAAGAGCTCTTCATCAGGGCTGATTCCCTCCAGCATCTCGATCACCTGACGGCGCTTGTCGTAGCAAGGACCTTCGATATTCGAGCCAGCAGTAGTGATGATGAACATAAGCGGCTGACGCCGGGCACCCATACCCGTGAGCATGGTTTCGTATAGCACCGCTGTATCGTGCTCGTGATACTCGTCCACGATCGCGCAGCTTGGTGAGGCGCCGTCGCCAGGGTTGCCAATAAGCGGCTCAAAACGGCTCCCATCATCAGGTCGGTTCATGTTCGAGGCGTTTACCTCAATCCCCGCGTGCTCAACCAACATCGGCGAACGCTTTACCATCAAGCGGGCTGGCCTGAACACTTCCCACGCCTGCTTCTCTGTAGTGGCGCCGCTGTAAACCTCCGCGCCGAACTCATCATCGGCGGTGAACATGGCGATACCCACGCCCGCACCGATAACCGATTTACCATTCTTTCGCGGCACCTCCCAGTAGCTCTCACGGAAGCGCCGATAACTTGGCTTGTTCTTTGGCGCCTTGCGTACCCAGCCAAAAGTTACGGCCTTACCAAACAGCTGCCATGGCTCAAGCGTTACCAACTGCCGCTTGTATGCCCACTCACCTTTTGTGTGCGGCAGCAGCTGTATCAGCTTTACCTTTTTCTCTGCCTTGGCGGGATCAAACTTGTATGGGAAGCCCTTTGTCTTGCTGCGCGCCACATCATCAAAATGGCGTTGCACCGCCAGCATGATGTAACGGCAAACGGGTACCTTGCCCCGCAATACATCTCTGCCCCACTTCATCGCCTTGTCGACGTTCGGGTGGGCAGTGGCCATGATCTATCCGAGCAGTGAGGCGAAAGGATTATCGCCAGTTTTCTTTTTACCCCCTGTCAGCCTGCCGCGGCTGGAGGGGTCCAACCCAAGCAGCGCTCCAAATGTCGCCATCTGACGCATAGCCTCGTTGGCTGCGGTAAGCGCGGGGTTCTTCATTGGGCTGCCTTGGGAGCTTTCAACCACAATCCCGAACTGCTGCACAGATTCCTCAGCCATGCGCCACTTGTCATAAGCGGAGCAGAACGCCTCAACGTTGTGCAGGTCGGTTATACAAAGAACCTTCTCGCGCAGCAGCTCAGGAATGAGCATGCCCCACATGGTCTGCGCTCGATCCGTCATCCACTCAGGCGGTTCGATATTCGTGACCTTGGAAAACTCAGGCTCATCGTTATTCAGTGCACGCTTGCCGGGATTGCCGGCCAGCTTTTTGCGGGCTGTTGGCTTAGCCTTTCGGCCCCGACCTGGCACCTTAGCGGTTCCGGTCATGGCTCAACTTCCGAATTTTTAATTTCGCGGGCGTGAAAAAAAGACTGAGGGCGCGGTGTCGGTGCTGGCCTTCCTAGACTTTTACCCCACCCCTCCCCCTTTGCGACTCCCGCTGGGTCTTCTCCTGATCGCACTGCTGGCAGATCGTCTGCAGGTTGGTGTCTTCATCCGCCCCACCCTCAGCAAGTGCGAGACGATGGTCACAGACGCCGTGGTTGGTGCCATGCAATGTGACTGATTTCAAACGTCCAGCAGCGGCGCATATCTGGCATAGATAACCATCGCGTTCAAATACTCGCTGCCTTTTGCTTCGCCACTTGCTGCCGCCCCGACCAGAACCTTTGCGCGTTGCCCAGGCTTTACCCAGATCAGCGTGCTTTTCGCAGTAACGCTCACCACGCACCAGCGCACCGCAACCAGCAGCGTTGCATGGCTTGAGTGATCTGATTGGCATCAGGCTACCTTTGTGCCATCCATGTAAGTCTCTGGCTGTGCTTCAGGGTCTTCGCTCTCTTCCTCGCCCAGAGCTTCGATCAGTGTCAGCAGTAGCTCGTTGGCCTTGCGCTGCTCTTCGATCATCTGAATCAGCAGGTCTTCCATGCGCTCTCTCCCATGCAATGCGTGCCCACTTGGCTATCCACTCTCTGCGCTGCTGACAAGCTGAACAGGCCAAAGGTTAGAGACTCGGCAGGCAGAGCCTTACACCAACTCTTCCTACCTCAGTGCGATAGAAGGCATCGGACATTGTTGCCACCTCGATAAACCCAATATCAATACTCGCGATGCTTATTCCATATTGCTCAGCAAATGAACTGCAGAGCCCTGCTACTTCACGCTGAATCTCCCCGGCTAATGTCTGCTTAGCATTATTAAGCTCAACCAATGCAGACTTTGTTTGCTCTTGCTTGGTAGTCATGCTTTCTTCCTCAGCACAGCTGCTACATTCCCGCGTGACTGCCATACCAGCACAGCCAGGATGACAAACACGATTAGTAGAAACGGGTTAACTGGATCAATCGGCAGGCCCTTCA
>MDTG01229645.1_pt1 | contig 10540 bp, 8 predicted proteins | sample 811421 | NCBI WGS metagenome assembly MDTG01 (sample SAMN05326645, study PRJNA326480) | marine metagenome | isolation source: seawater | place: Pacific Ocean: South East | collected 2011
ATCAACAACAACATCCTCCTCGCTCGGTGGCGTCAATTCGACATCAGACACAGACAGACGTTGGTCACTACCGAATACTATCGCTGATACATTCATCTCAACACCAAACTGAATTTGCTTTTTCGACATCTAAATTTCTATTCATAGTGTAATACTAAAGTGACAATTGCAAATGTCAATTAAACCTTACAACTTTTTTTCACGGTAACCTATTTGGCAGCGGCATAGGGACCTAAGGCTGCGCTAGAATGATGCGAGCCAGGGCCGGGTTAACACTGCGGGCGCAATTAATAGACCTAAAACCTGCTGCCCTTAGCAACTCGGCATGCTGGCCAAATGTTCTCACATTTCCGGCACGCATCGCTAAAAGATAGATATTAAAATAGGTATCTGCAGTTCGATCTGTCCCCCGAGCGCTAGCAAATGGCTCCGCGATCATCAAGGTTCCATTGGGAGGGAGAGCATTATGGATGTTAGTCAGAATCTTTAGGGCCCCGTCATCGGAATGATCATAAAGAACACGCACTAACGTGATTAGATCATAGCCAGAAGGTATGATATCTTTAAAAAAATCGCCGCGGATCGTATTGACTGCCCTTGAATTCTTCGACAATTTCGCGTCCCCACTAATTGCATCGACGACTTCAGGCAAATCAAAAACTGTCACAATAGTGCCGGGGGCCGATTTTGCGATGTGTCGCCCAAAAACACCCTTACCTCCCCCAACATCCAAAACCTTTTGATAGGCCTTAAAGTTAATACTGCTGCAGATTATCTCAGATATCATAGTCTGCGATGATGCCATTAAATCACTGTACGCATTGGCATTATCTGATGTCACAGCCGTGTCTCGGTCTTCTGCAAGGTAACTCCAAAATGCACTTGTTCGCGTTACTAAATGGGGGTTTCGCAAAAGACATAGCGGATCCGCAAGGTCTTGGTATAGGAGAGCGTGATGCCTAACCATGGCTATCACTCCTGGATTATCGACAAGGGCAGCTCCCCTCAATCCAAGGCCATATATTTTTGGGCCGTGTGAAAATGTAAGGCCAATAGCGCTTGTAGCTTGTAATAATCGCTCAAGTCGGTCCAACGGTAAATTTGTAGCAAATGTTAACTCTTCGATATGCACAGGCCCAACCGACAATGCCTCCAGCAATTTAGTCTCGATAAAGGCAAACAAAACCTGCGAATAAACAAAGCCCGCACATAAATCGAATAGTCGTTGGGTTTCCTGATGCACGAGCCATCGGGTTATCGGAAAACGGGTGAGCCACGAACGCATGCGCGGAGATGCGACATTCCGCACCATAATTTTGTTAACTCGACTCCTGATTGATAAGCACAACTGATTTATAAGCTTAGCGCCACAAGGTAGATACATTCTAGCCTCTCAATCGCATTAGAAGACTGTGTCCATATATGATGACAACTGGCATGTATAGATTATATTACAAATTTGATATCTGAACGGAAGTAGTTAGTTAGGCTCAGCCAATGAAAAAACATTCAGCAATAATTATCGGGAGTGGGATCGGGGGGCTCACCAGTGCTCTTCGACTTCTAGCAAATGGCTGGGAAGTGACCGTTATGGAACGTATGGAACGCCCAGGCGGAAAACTAAGGACTGTGGAACTCCAGCCAGGGCGTCGAATTGATGCCGGCCCGACTGTCTTTACCATGCGATGGGTCTTTGACCAGCTTTTCTTAATGCTTGGCGAAAAGCTTGAGGAGCGTGTGATACTCGAACCCGCCTCAGTCTTGGCCCGCCATGCCTGGATGGACGGAAGCCGTCTTGATCTCTACGCAGATTTGGATCTTTCGACAGAAGCGATCAAGGAATTCGCAGGACACGCCGATGCTGAAGGTTACCGCCGTTTCTGCAACGAAACTAAGCAAATATTTTCGATGCTAAAGGAGCCATTTATATGTGCACCTAAGCCGAGTCTGAGGAGTTTAATTCAAGCATTTGGTTTAGGGCCAATTGGAGCTATGAAAACGATGCAACCACTAAATACAATGGCCAAGGGACTGGAACGTTATTTTAAGGATCCAAGATTGCGACAGCTTTTCGGTCGTTATGCAACTTACTGTGGATCATCGCCATACCTGGCTCCAGCGACCCTAATGCTTATCGCCCACGTCGAACAAGACGGCGTGTGGTACATCAAAGGCGGAATGTATGCTCTTGTTGAAGCACTTGTTGCTGTCGCAGAGAATCGCGGCTGCGAATTTAGATTCTCCAATCACGTGAATAAAATTATTACTTCCAATGGAAAAGCAACCGGCGTTTTGTTGGAAAACGGTGAAACTATTCTCGCTGATACTGTGATTATGAATGGGGACTGCAATGCCCTAGCATCTGGTCTACTCGGCCGCACTGTTTGTAAAGCAGTCCCAAGCACTTTGCCAACGGCACGCTCTCTCTCCGCCTTAACTTGGATGTTAGATGTTGAGACTATCGGGTTTCCGCTAATTCGGCACAATGTATTTTTTTCTAAAAATTACACAGCTGAATTCACCGATTTAATAGAGAAACGGCGCCTGCCTAAAGAGCCTACAGTCTACATATGCGCTCAGGACCGTGATGATAATGCAAACTGCGCTGGACGTGAACGTCTTTTAATCATCGTAAATGCACCGGCAAGCGGCGGCATGGATTCATTAAGCAGTTCAGAAATTGAAACCTGCGAACATGCAATGTTTGATGTTCTTGCGGATTGTGGTCTGTCCTTAGACTTAGACAGCGATTGCATTGAACGAGTGACCCCACATGACTTCAATGCGATGTTTCCTGCAACCTGTGGCGCACTTTATGGTAGAGCCTCACATGGATGGCAAGCGTCCTTGGCACGACCAGGATGCAGATCAAACTTGCGTCGGCTCTATTTGGCCGGTGGCAGCATCCACCCCGGGCCGGGCGTACCGATGGCAGCCCTTTCAGGGATTATGGCTGCTGAATGTGTGATTGAAGATATTCAATAGCGGTTTTTCTGTTTGCAGCTTTAATTCAACTAAATCAAAATCGACGTTGTTGCTCGCGTTGCTCAAGAACCTCTATCATTGTAAGGATCCACTCTATTGGGGTCTCCGCCTCGTCCAGTGGTGTTTTGGCCTTCATTTTATGGTCAACCACTGCGCTAACAAGAAACCTGGTTTCATTCATCTCTGTCGCAGTGCGATCGGCCCGCGTTAGGTATGCTTCTAAAGTGGCATTAATCGCTATGATTATCTTCCGACCTGTGGACACATAAGCCCGTTGATTGACGACATCATAAGCATTTGACGCGATTTCATCTCCTATTGCTGCGTAGATGCGCCGGGCGCCATTAATAGCAGGCCGGCATCGCAGGGGTAGGTCTGCGATTCCAGTCAGAGACTGTTCATAAAGCGTGTCGGCGTGGCACAACAAACGCTTAACGACAGCAGTTAAAGCTGGAGAACTTTTTGGATTCGCTATTAGCTCTTCGGGAGTAATTCCTACATCCTGCAACCAGTTTGTCGGAAGATAGACCCGACCATTCCGAGCGTCTTCACCAACGTCGCGGGCAATATTTGTTAATTGCATAGCAATACCCAGATCACAAGCACGGGCAAGGGTTGCTGAAGATTTTCGACCCATTACACAGGTCATAATCGTGCCAACTGCACTCGCGACACGAGCCGCATACGCATGTAAATCCTCGATCGTATCATAACTGCGACCAATCTGGTCCCACTCTAATCCCTCTATCAAAGCCTCGAAAAGTGTGCGAGGAAGATTATACATCGTGATAACGTCGGCAAGAGCTCTATCACAAGGATTATCTTCAGGCTGCCCCAAGTAAATAGCCTCCAGTCTTTGCCTCAAGTGTTCTGTAGCTGTTTTTGAAGCCCCCTCATCATCCACAGCATCATCGGCTATCCTGCAGAACGCATAGACAGCATAAGTGGGGATTCGGATGTCTTTGGGAAGTAACAGCGATGCGACATAAAAACTTTTCGAACCTTGCTGGATTAAGGCTCTACAGGCCGCTCTATCATCAAGACTAGCATGCCGCCATTCAAACCAGTTCGCACGCATGAGGGATACCTTCCATAACAACCCGGGCCGAAGTCAGAACCCCCGGTATCCCAGCACCCGGATGGGTGCTCGCCCCAACGAGATATAAATTATCAACTTCTTCACTGCGGTTATGTGCACGAAACCACGCACTCTGCCAGATCACCGGTTCTGGCCCAAAACCCGCTCCTTTATATGAATTAAATCGACCTTCGAAATCCTTGGGTGTCACATAATGGGAACAAACCAAGTTCTCTCCAAGGTCTGGCAAAACGGTAGTTTCCAAACGCTCCTGAACCTGTTCTTGGAAATTCGGTCCCAATTTCGCCCAGTCGGTGCCAGAATCCAGGTGTGGCACCGGAACAAGGGCATAAAATGTATCACAGCCGTCTGGCGCCATGGAATTATCTGTCGCTGTTGGACGATGAAGGTATAGACTAAAATCACGGGGAACTCTTTTGCGCCAAAAAATATCTGCCAATAGATCCTTATAACGGGGCCCTAATATCATGGAATGATGGGGGACGTCGGGATACTGACGGCGGGTGCCAAAGTACCAGACAAATACCCCCATGGAATAACGGGTCCGACGTAATTTGCCCGATGTCCATCGCTTTCTCCTCTTATCACCAATTAGGTGTTCATACGTCCAGGCCGCGTCTGCATTCGAAACAACAATATCGGCTTTTATATGTTCACCGGATTTCAGAACGACGCCCTTTGCTTGGTCCCCTTCTATGTGAATACGGTCAACCTCAGTGTTGTAACGGATCTGTCCATTGTTTCTCTTGAGTAAACCAACGAGCGCTTGTACCAGCTTCCCTGTTCCACCCATTACGAAATGCACTCCCCAATTGCTCTCAAGATAATTAATAAGGCAGTACATTGCTGTGACAGAGAATGGGTTTCCCCCAATCAATAGGGGGTGCAAGCTAAGCGCGATACGTAGTTTCGGATGCTTTATATACTTGGAAACCATACTATAGACCGTCCGATATCCTCCGAGGGCAATGATTTTAGGGACTGCCTTGACCATGGCTGATAATCTATCGAAAGAGACGTTCGCTAATTCCTCAAAGCCATACTCGTATATCTTACGACTGTGGGCCATAAAACGCTTAAAATTGTCTACATCTTTAGGCGAAAATTTGGCTATTTCGCGATTCATGGCGTCATAGTCGCCACTAAGCGTGAAGGTCGATCCATCATCGAAACGGACATCATAGAAAGGGAAAAGTAACCTTAAGTCCAGATCCTGATCAACTTTACGCCCACAGAGCTCCCATAATTCGTCTAAAAGCCATGGCGCGGTTACAATAGTTGGCCCACTATCAAATACAAATCCAGAATCTTCAAATACATATGCCCGGCCACCCGGACCATCAAGCTTTTCCAAAACAGTAACATTATAGCCCTTAGCACTCAGCCGGATTGCCGCAGCTAACCCACCAAAACCACTACCAATTACGATTGCATGGCGTAAATTCTGCACTATGGTATCTTTTGACGGGCTGTGATCTGGAGTTACCAACATAAACTGATATATAACCTCTGTTAGGATCCTCGCAAGGTAATATTTTGCTGTGTAAGTTTTAGTCAAAAATATATAAATTATATTTTATTAATGTTGCAATAACGGCGAATTTGGGTCGAATAAAATAATACTTATATTTATTAATCTCTCAAAGGCCTTTAGCTGATATGAGCGTAACATCCATCACATTGTTTAGGTTTCCTAAGTTTTTGACTAAAACTTGGGCAATAGGTTTTGGCCAACTCGAAACCCGATGGCGTCTTGCAAATACACCGGATATAAAGTTTTCCAAACTGCTTGGTACGGGCACAAGAGATGGCTTTTACCCCTACCCAAAACTTTCGGTATATGGAATTCTGGCAGTTTGGCCTTCATTCAATATCGCTCAGGAGCGGGTGGGTTCGAGCCGAGCCTTTCAACGTCCTCGTAAACTCGCATCAGAAGACTGGACCCTGTATATGACGACGACACGTTGCCGCGGCTTTTGGGCAGGCCAATCACCGTTTGAAACCTGCAAGACAGAAGCTGAAGAAAATGACGGGACTGGGGAGCTAATTGCCGTTTTGACCCGGGCTACTATAAAAATCCGGCACGTACCCAGTTTCTGGCGTCAAGTGCCTGCTATCTCGCGCGATATTTCTAATAATCAAGGAATGTTATTCAAGATGGGGTTAGGCGAAGTTCCTTGGCTTCATCAAGCAACATTTACGGTGTGGCGGGATCACGCAGCTCTCGACAAGTTTGCGTATCAGGGTGCTCACGGTTCTGCTGTCGGAAAGGTGCGGGCAGGCGATTGGTTTAAAGAGCAACTATTTGCTCGATTTTCAGTCATAGGAGTGGAGGGTCATTGGCAAGATGCACCGGGAATCACGGAACTGGCTAATGGTCTGGGCCCAACACAATTTAATTACGGATAGATAATGGAATTTCAATCACGTTCACTATACAGGCCTCCAGCCCCAATTCCCACCTCTCCACGTCGGGCACTTTTCCGGAGCATCTTTAGAACTAAACGAGATTTACTTAGTTTGATGCCAGAATTTGCTTATCGCACGCGGGTCTCAACTATCGGCCGGACCCGCCGCAAAATCTTGCTCGTAAATGACCCTCAACTCGTTCGCATTATTATGGATGGAGATGTTAAAAAGTATCCAAAAAGTGATCTCATGGTTGGGGCTCTTGCACCTTTAGTTAGAAATAGTGTCTTTGTCTCCGATGGCGCAGCTTGGGAACGCCAGAGACGTATGATTGCGCCAGCGTTCTCGCATATGCGGCTTAATCATGCATTTAATGCAATGAAACAGGCAGTAGATGAGTATGAAGTAATACTGGATAATAATGCTAATAAAGGCATTGTATTCTCACTCGAAGAATCGATGAGCTACCTAACTGCAGATGTCGTTTGCCGTACGATTTTTTCACGACGCCTGGACTCGGGAACTGCTCGCCAAGTTTACGATTCCTTCGCAGTATTTCAGGATTCGGTGGCTAATGTTCGCGTATTGAATTTAGTGCTTGGGCGCGCTTTCGCGGAGATAAAACAGCCTCGAGATGTTACTCGTTCGGCAGCTAATATCCGATTAAATATTGGTAAGCTGGTCGATCAGCATCTGGATGGCACAAAAGATGGATGCTCGGATATCGCTAGTGATATAATTGCCGCAAGAGATCCGATTGATGGATCCAGTTTTTCTCGTGAAGAACTTATTGACCAGATTGGCGTTTTTTTTCTTGCCGGGCATGAGACAACAGCAGGCGCCTTGGCCTGGGCACTTTTTATTCTATCTCAGCAACCATCTATGGTAAAACGTATGCGGGAGGAGATCGAAACTAACCGCTCGAAGATGGGAATGGACATCAACTGCGTAAAAAAGCTCAACGTCGTACGCAACGTTTTTAAAGAGACCCTGCGGCTATACCCGCCGCTAGCCTTTATGCCCCGCGTCGCATTAGAATCTGGTCGCATTGGAGATGAGGTTTTCCCAAAAGGCGCTTTAATTATGATTTCCCCATGGCTAATGCATCGTCATTACGACCTATGGGAAAACCCGGACCGATTCGACCCCGACCGTTTTGAAAGAGAAGCTGACCAATCGGCTGTTGCAAATGCCTACGTTCCTTTTGGAATGGGACCACGTATTTGTATCGGTTCAGCGTTCGCTTTGATTGAAGCCACCCTTATCTTAGCGAAACTAATAGAAAGATACGACTTTCACGCTGTTGATCCAGAGCGTGTTAAGCCTGCCGCCAGATTAACAACCCGTTCGTCAAATGGTATCAGTGTATATATTACCCGACGGGGATAAGTTTTAGTCACTAATTTCAATTGTTTTGACGTGTCTCAAGTAATTGTTTTGCCTGCACGACCGCATCACGTGCATCAAGCGCGACAACGTCAGATCCAGCACTCCTTACAAAACCTGGATCCGCCGTAACTGCACGTCCTCCGGCAAGAATGCCCACCTCACCAGCACTCGACCTGACGTGTGTAATAAGTGGTTCCAAATCCGCCAAATAGTCATCACAACTCAAGGACAGTCCAAGCATATCAAACTTACTTTGCCTGAGCTCATTGGTTATATCGTCCGGAGAATTGGGCATAATAAATTTTGCATGCCAACCATACCGACGAAGAAACTCAGCTGCTATTGAGGGACCAAGCATATGCTGATCTCCTGGCATCGCCGTGATCAACATAGAACGCTGAGCTGTAAAATCATGTTTCGATTCGTATCTCTGGCCAAGGCCAATTAAACTGCGTTGCATGCAAGAAGCCCCAAGGGAGACACGCGAAAAATCGACACGATCTTCGACCCACATATCACCAAGATACTTTGCCGCAGGTGAAATCAAATCCAAATAAATTGACTCGACGGAAATATCCTTGGTTATAAGTGATTCAATAAATTTAAGCGACGACTTGACATCAGTATTAACGGCCAAGTCAGCAAAGGCTATAACGTCACCCTCCGAAGGCATACGCGCCGCATCGCGGCCTGTATTTGTTAGAACCGGGTCTTCTTGCGATCCACGAACTAATCGGGGGATTATATGATCCTCCACGACATGGAGGATTTGCTCGGAGAGCCCTCCCTCACCAAATCCGGCAGTGCCTTCCGATTCTAGCCATTCTGCTTTTTCGATAATGTCTGAGTGTTCCGCCATGTTGTAGCCGGATGAGGTACCTGTCCCTCCATGTCCCGCCGTATCACTGACATCAGGCCTTATACTTGGTGCTTCCGAGCGGCTTCCACAATCAGGGCCCTCTGTAGACCAATCACTAGACAATTCAGCCCCCCATTAATGCCGTTGTGCCGTCGTTGGTAATTGTATTCTTAATTATTTGATCGAAACGATGGCCCGATTTCATAGTGATGTCAACATTTACCCGTCTAACGATCGTCAAAATACTTAACTAAAAAATGTGTCAGATCAAATTGACTAAGGTTTGTGTCAGTTTAATTTGACACGCAATGTAATTCTCGTCTACAATGCTCTTGGCTAGGGACTATTTTAATCCTGTCAGTCTGGTTAAGGGGTATCATATGATTTTGTTTATGGATCCAGGGCAAATTCTTGATCGATCAATAGCACGTTTTGTATCCTGTCCATGGACAGCGCATACCGGGTCAGTGGGAAATTGTGATGTACAACACAAAGACACGTCGGTGACACCGCTATATACCCCAGAAGAACGACGGCGGCGCGATGAAACACCCTGGACCCTTGTCCAAGGTATACTTGCACCTCTGCAATTTCTGGTTTTCCTCGTCAGCCTATGGTTTGTTGCGAATTTTATGTTAACTGGTGCTGGCTATGAAATTGCAACTGCGACAGTCGTAGGCAAGACCTTGGTTCTTTATGCAATCATGGTCACAGGCATGATTTGGGAGCGCGCTGTTTTTGGCCAGTATCTCTTCGCCAAATCCTTTTTCTGGGAAGACTTTGTTAGCATGTTCGTGATTGCCGCACATACAATTTATCTATTGGCGGTTTTTACACAATTTCTCACCCCTGGCCAGGAGATGGTAATAGCACTCGTTGCCTACACACTTTATGTGATCAACGCAGCACAGTTTCTTATCAAGTTGCGGGCTGCCCGGTTAAATATCACATCAAAAACTGGGCCATTTGCCATGGATACGACCCCCGCTGGTTAGGGTTAACCTGCGTCAAAATTAAGTTGATTTTATATGGTTAATATTTCTGTTCGTGAGCAACCAAGTTCTAGTGTTTTTGAATCCTGTTCAGATGAACTGGGTTTTGAGTTTGCTACAGATGTAGCGGCATCTGCTGCAGATATAGCATTTATGGTCAATAATGATCTTGAAATTCTTGAAGTCACACACTGCAACCCTGATGTAGTTCCATTGGCCGTAACTAACTGGGTTGGCCACAAATGGACCGACACAGTGACCGCAGAAAGTAGGCCAAAGATATTGCGCCTAGTGGAAGAAACAAAAACCGGCTCAAAGGGGCAATGGCGTCAAGTCAATCACCCCATGGGTGACGGTCCTGACCTACCAGTGCGTTACGTCGGGGTAAAAATTGGCGATACAGGATCTATACTAGCGATTGGCAGAGAGATGCAGGGAATGAGCAACCTTCAGCAGGACCTCATTACCACGCAGCAAGCCATGGAGCGGGAGTATACCCGACTACGCGAAGCTGAGACTAAATACCGTGCCCTATTTCAAGTTACCAATGAGTCAGTTTTGATACTAGATTCAAGCGACTATAAGGTTGTTGATGCTAACCCTACAGCTATTGAAATGTTGGGCTTGACCGCGGGACAGCTGGTAGGTCGTTTCTTTCGAGACTGGGTTGACGTCGAAGATCAAGCTACGCTTACCGAGCTGTTCGCAAGTGTTCGCCGCACAGGAAATCCCATGTCAGACACCGTACGCTTCAGATCGATTGAGGATATGAAGTTTATAATTGAAGCGTCCCTATTCCGCCAGGGA